>OFFF01000809.1_pt1 | contig 21981 bp, 27 predicted proteins | sample 1521301 | NCBI WGS metagenome assembly OFFF01 (sample SAMEA3504101, study PRJEB24116) | mouse gut metagenome | biome: mouse gut; feature: mouse-associated habitat; material: faeces | place: Denmark | collected 2011
TTCCACATATGAACGCATGATTTCCTCCTCATCATACAATAACATCATGATATCCTCGTGCTGCTTCAATATTCTATTCTATTGCGTTTTCGTAATCCTGCAGTTCATGGTACATCCCCTCAACTATCACTCTGTCTTCTTTCACTCTGTAAACAAATAAATACCTATGCTTTTTAAAATGAATTTTTCGAAACCCCAGCTTTCTCAACCGCTCACTTCTACAGTATCCAAAATGACCAGCCTGTTCTTCCAATATCTTTATTGTATCATCGAAATCCTGCATCAGATTGCCGGCAGCCTGCGGATTCTCCAACACAAAATAAATATATTTCAAGAACTTATCATACTGCGTGCTTGCCAGCTCTGACAATTCTACTTTAAACGACATACTTCTTCCTCATCCTCTGCGAGACCACACTTGCCGGAACTGTCCCTCCCAGATCACTTTTTTCCATGGATTCCCTGAGTTGTTCCACGAGCGCGTCCTCTGTCAGCATCTCTGTCAGCACGCTTCCTTCATCCCGAAACGCAATGTAGCGGATATAATTCTGGACTTCCTTCAGTCTATCCTCCGGCATTGTTTCAAGCATTGAGACTGTATATTCTAATGTACTCATAAGCACCTCCTGTTGTTCTTGGCTTCTGTTACTTCACAATTATAATATGCATCTCTCAGAAACGCAATCTTCAATTATGCTACAGCTGAAAATATCGCCTAATGAATGCACAGCAAGTGGGCGCTTCTGTCATGCGGAACCAGATAGCGACAAAGCAGTCCAGTCCCTCACAGATGCATCTGCCCAAATATCCAGTCCTTTCAGACTCTTGAAATGCTCCATCACTTCCTTCTTGTGGCAATCATTCCAGTCTTGTATCATCCTACCGTAATCATGTCTTATAGCCTCCTCTGTTCAGAATTCTGTATCAAATAATCTGCTTAATCTACAAAATCATATATCCTGCTGCATCCTTATCATCCACACAAGGTTCCGTTATGGACCACCAACGCACACGGGAAGCAGCCCTGACAAAAGCCAAGGCTGCTTCCCTGTATCTGCCCTGGTCGAAAACCAGAGCCTCTTACATATCATCCTGTCGTAAAGGCTTTCCGATGCTGCTGCCCCTCTTCCCTATGTTTCCCATGCTCCGGGCATTCAGGATGATGGCATATGATGGAATCGAAATCATCCTCGAAGCCTGTCTGTGTGTCATGGTCAGCATCTGAGCAGTGCAGACAGGCATCATATCCTCCATAATCCAGGATAGGACAGCCCTTTTCGCAGGCTTCTTTTATCTTTTCCTGGTTCTTCCTGTAATGCTCCCGCCGTTCGTGTTCCAGCTCCGCTTCCCTTTCATCTTTCTCAAACTGCTCCCTGAACCATTCAGGGACACAATTAGGGATACTTACATTAGGTAAATCCCATCTCATACAGAATCCTCTCCTTTCAAGACTTTATGCCTCCCTGTAATCCAGGCTCCAAACAAAATCATTTTCATCCTTCCATATCCAGCCATGGTCTTCACAGAACTGCTTTGCCTGTTCCTCGTTTTCGGTGACGAACATCCTCTCCTTCACCTTCTGGGCATATCTGTACACAACAAAATATTTTGTCTCATCCATGTATTCCTTCACCAGATTTCCGCAGGCTTTCAGAGATTTAATCCCGTAATGCCCATGGTTGAGCGACCTGGTCTTCTCATTCCAGCATGACCATACGGCAAATGTGTTATCCTTCTCATTCTTCGCTGATACAATATACAGATGGCCGTCATCAGGATGGAGGCTTTTTCTGCTGACAGTCAACACTGCATAATGGGGAAGATGATTTTTGAAGTAGGTTTCAACATGCCTTAGCACTTTCGATAGATCCATCTCCATAATGATATCCTCCTTGTCCGAAAATAAGCATCCTTATCTTATCACTTCATAGATGAGCCTATAGGCATCGCCATAGTCATCATCCCACTTCCAGTCATGGTCTTCACAGAACTTCCTTGCTCTCGCTTCATCCTCAGTAATGAACAGCAGGCCTTTGGCCTTATCGGTACATGAATACACCGCATAATATGTGGCATCACCCCGGCTTCCGTTTAAGAGCTCCACAAAGCTGTCCAGGAACTCGATCCCGTAACGGCTATGCCTCAATGTCTTCTCCTCCTCATCCCAGCAGTCACAGAACCCATAGCTGTTGTCATCCTTCTTTGACAGGACCACATATAGGTGTGCCTCGTCAGGGTGGAAAGACTTCCTTCCAATACCCAGGACCGTATAATCAGGGCGATGTTCCTTGAAGTAGGCCACTATATGCCCCACGACCTCCAATGATTCTTTATCCATAAGACGGCTCCTCCTAATCCTTAAATCGACTGCAGCCTATCGAAAGGCTCCACAGTCCTCTCAACTATTTCTTGTGGCAATCCTGACGTTCGCCAGAACTGCCACCCCTTATTTTTCCCTGTCTGCCCCATTTCAGGTCACTTCTGCCACTTTTTTCCTGAATGTTACTTCTGCTACTGCCATGCATCCCCTCCAATCTCACTTGAGATGTCCTGCCAGCACGTCTGCCGCCTCGTTCAGAATCTGCAAGATTCCCTCCAGCATCTCACGGTGCCTGCCGTCCTCCGCCTCTTTCCGCTCATGGAACGCCGCACCATCCCGGTTTCCTACCTCAATCTGTACCGCCCTTTCCGTCCCTTTGAAATCACCTTTCCTGTATCTCCCACAGGATTTCCTCAATGCCATTTTCCCTTCTATGCCGTTTCCTCCTTCCATTGCCCGAAAAAGGGCAGGACATTCCTGTCCCGCCCCATTATCTATCCTCTCTGCACGTCCACCGTCTCCAGCCTGCAGACGGACACCTCATACGCGACCCGCATCTCCTCTTCCGCCTCCGACAGCTTCTTCATATACTCCCGGCTCTGGATACCTCCACTGCGGAACCAACATCCAGCCCGGATGCCAGCACCGCGTCCCTTCCCCAGCAGATGCAAGGGATATAATCAGACCTGCCATATGGCCTGTTCACCGCCAGCAGGATGTCCGCGATCTCCCTTCCCAACGGCGTCCTCCGGTAGACCGGAGCCTTACAGAGGAACCCTTTCAGGCAGACACGGTTGTTGTTTCCGCAATCGACATATCCATCATCCAGGTACCGGATGCCCTGCACGAACACGAAAAGCTCCAGGCGGCTCTTCCCCTCCTCCTTCCTGTTATAAGAACGGAACTGCCCTGTGACTTCTACGATACTGTCCGGACAGTCCCTATCCAAATCTGAGACCTTCTCAGATACCATCAGGGGAACCGTGTCCATGATGCCGCTGGCACGGCAGGCCAGGATATCCGCCCTGTAGAACCGTTCCCCATGTATCTCATGGCTGTAGCCAGCTCCCGGCATGATTCTCCCTATCACACATGCCCCATTGTTCTCCAAACCTTCATCTTTCATCGTTATTTTTCTCTCTCCCGTAATCATATTTGGTTGTATATCTCCTAAGACATTCGGTAGTCACATCTCCATGCACTCAAAGGAGTACATATTCTCATCACAGTCCGGGCAGTAGTACGGATATTCCTTCCGCAGCCAATCATCCTTTTCCGGCTGCACCTTGGAGCCGCATCTTCTACATGCCATCCCTCTTTTGTTTTTCCGTTCCGGCCTCCCCTGCCGCCAATTCCCGAACGGCAAGCAGATGTTCCGAAATATGGAACTTCGCATATCTCCATCCCCCATCCACGGCCTCATAGTACCTGTCCCCACGTTCCTCCTGCAGATTGCCACACATCTCCACATAGTCTCCGGCTTTCGTGTCCGCGATTCTGTCCAGTTCCCCGAGCAGAGGCGCCATATCCTCAGATACCCCGATGGCTTCGGCCCCATCCGTCCCTTGTGTGTACCATGTCCCGTGCAGCACATATATCAGTAGTTCCATCTTACCCTCCTATTCCACCGTATCTCCAGACAGCGCTTCATCCCACAGCCGCAGCACCGGTTGACGGATATGGGACAGCGGCATCCCAGGTCCCTATACCATCACGACCCTCTCATCTGCCCTGTCATAACGGTAAAGGGTATCTGACAGCACCTCCTCCGGTGCCACCTGCGTGCTGTTCACCTCCCTAATCATCTCCTTCAATTTTTCATGATCCTCATTGCCCGTAACCGGAAGGAGAATCACCTCATGGATGGAGCTGGGGAGGATGAAGAAATCGCTCCCTATTTCCTGCGCCACTCCATCCAGCACCCCCGGATATAGGATGCAGGCGGCCCCATGGGTCTTCCTGCTGTTGGTCAGTATCTTCATGGCAAGCCCACAGAATGTTCCCTCTGGCTCCTCCACATCGGCACCCTCCCCCGAATCCGCCATCTCCTGTAGCACCTCTCCCATCCCCTTGCACTCCCACGGAAAGAGCCTCCGGGTATTGCGCTTCGCCAGGCCGAACAGCTCCGCTGTGCAGGTCTCCCACATCTCCATATGGGAATTATGTATCAGGATAGTCCCATCGCCCAGCTGCTCCCCATGGTAGGAATAGTAGAAGCAGATTGCCAGATCCAGGAACTCGATGTATGGTATCCCATCCAGCAGCTCCTCGTTCCCTTTCCTCCCGATTAGCCGGTAGCATATCCTGTCCCGCACATCTTCGAACGATTTGAAGAATTCCATGTCGATGCGTCCGGCGCTTGACTCCCTATAGGCCGACAACACCCTGTTCACGACCTCTTTGAACGGCATGCCGGATTCATAAGCCTCCAGGAAACGTTCCAGATAGATAGTGGGCACTACCGTCTCTCCTTTCGATGAGATCAGCAAGCCATGTAAGAGGATGCCGTTGTTCTTCCTTACCTCCTTGACCTCTGCCCGGAACTCCCTGCCCAGCTCCTTCTCCACTGCAGCACATATCTTCCTTGCGAAAACCTCCATATCCATTCAGTATCTCTCCTTCCTATACGTCCATCAGAAACAGGGAGGGGCTCCATGGATGTCGATGCCCTCCATATTTCCCTCCCTGCTGTTCCTGTATCATTGTAGCGACATTGCCATTGCCATTTATCATTGTTATGCCGCAGTCCCAGGTGTCCTGGCCTTGGGCTTCGTCTGTTTCAATGCGGCAATGGACCTATTGTAGATTTCAGGTGTCATCTGGCTGATGTCTCCAATCCCATACCGTTTCAGCACATCCTCCAATGCCACACCTGTCCTGTTCAGTTCCGCCATCAGTACGATCTCCTGAGGCCCGCTGATGCCACATTTCCCGTTCCCGCCATTTCTGGAATCAGGATTCTGCTTGTCCTTTTGTCCGTCCATGGGTTCCGGATCCTGTCTCCCTGTCTGTGCCTGTTCCTGATTGGAAGACTTGCCCTGACGTTTCCCCTGGCCAGCCTTGCCATCTTTCGGTTCCATCTTTTGTCTGCCGCCATCCTGATGGGCACTTCCACCCTGTCGCAGGACATATACTGTCTGCCCATGGGAATCCGTAATCTCCAGGGATACGATCTCCCTGTTGTCATTGAAGGAGATCGCACTCACCGAGAAGCGCTCATTAGAGATGTATTTGTCCCCTTTCTTCTGGATGCTTGTCTTTGCTGCCGGAATCCAGATGAATGGCGCCGAATACAGCTCCCTTCCGATCCCCCAGTTGAAGCAGGCCCTCTTGAAACTGTCCGATGCCTGGGATTTTTCCTTCTCCGTATATCCGGTGGTGCCCACATCCTGTTTGGATATCCATTCGCCGGACTCCCTGTCAAGGATCTCCACCGTACAGTAGAGGTTCCCGTCTATGCACTGGTGGCTCCGTTTCCATCCGAATGCCCCGAATGTCTCGTCAAGGATTCGTTGGTCCACCCTCGCATCTTTATAGAGCAGCAGGCTCAATCCTTTTTCATTTACCATGGCTATCCGGCATTCAATCTCCTCTGCCCTGAGCAACCTTATCAGATCTTTTTCCATCTGCCACCTACGCCGCTTTCACTTCAAATCTTCTGGAATGGGAGACCTTGGCATAATCCGAATAGATCTCCGGACGCTCTTCCTTGATCCTCTTCGTGTCAAGCCTTGTGGAATCCACGTTCCCCCATGACACACGGTAACGCTCGCTGCTTGCAGATTCGTTGTCCCCCATGAAGAGCTTCACTTCCTGCTCGATTTGTTTCTGTTCCTCTTGCAGTGCGGAGATGAAACCAAGGATTTCTTCACGCCGCCTCAGTTTTTCATCGAACCCTACAAGTTCAATCCGGCTCTCTTTCCTCGCCGTATGGAAATACTGTTCCAGCACTTCATCACATGCCTTGCTCCCATCCGGGGGCGGGATGGTCCCCTTCGCCACATGGTTGTTCCAGAAATCTTCCTCCATCTGTGTCAGTTTTCCTATCAGCCCGTCATCCCACTCCAGCTTGCGGTAGGTGAACTCCTTTCCTAAAATCACTGCTGCGATGTACCATGTGCGCTTTCCGGTGACCGCCATATAATGGTAGCACTGCATCACATAATGGAGCGGGATGTTCCCATCTTCCCACTTGTCCGCACTGTACACGCTTGCCGTCTTACATTCCAGGCCTGCGTCCTCACCTACGACCAGACGGTCAACATCCGCAATCATGAACGGATGCTCCTTGCTCCGGTACATGAAGTTGGACTTCCTCACCTTCAGCCCGGTTGCCTCCATGAACCTCTGTGCCACATAATCTTCCAGATCATGGCCAATCCTGACTGCTTCATTATCCAGTTCCTCTACTACATCACTGGTACTGGTCTTATCACGGAACACTTTCATTGCGCTGCTATAGGGGTTGACTCCGCAGATCGCCCCTGCATCGGAACCTCCAATCCCTGACTTCCTTAAACGGAGCCATTCCGTATTGCTGACTCCTGATAATGATATCTTCTCAAACATAAGCTTCTCCTCATCTTCCTTTCTTTACTGATCCTGCCGGCCATGCCACCTGGCCATCATGGATTCCCTTTTACGGTTTTATACAATCCGTGTTACGGTTTTCAATAATCCGTATCACGGTTTCATACAATCCATATCACGGTAATTCTGATATCCGGTTACGGTTTCTGCTTTTCCTGTCATGCCAGCCAGGTCCTGCAGGCATGCCATCCTCTGCTTCCATGCCTGCAGGCTTCCAGGGCTGGCGCCTTCCCGTCACATGCCGTCAAGCTGCCTTTACCAGCTGATATGCCCTGTCGATGATGGGGTTCCCGTCGACGGTGCGAGCGAACAGGTTCTCATTGTAGTTCGCAGTCCTGCGGAGCGGGTCGCTGTGGGTGGCGAAATCAGATGCCGCATTGAGGAACCGGTATGCATTATTGCCTACTTTCTGCAGGTCAGGGGCATCATAGTACCGCTTCATCATATCCTCCCGCAGGCGGATGATGTTCTTCCTCTGAATGGGGGTAGGTTCCTTCTCCATGGGCAGGAGCAGCTCGATGTATTCCTTCACCTGCACGTCGGTGACCTTCTGCCTGCGGAGCTGTTCGAATTCGACCCCGAGGCAGTCCATGTACTCCTCCGCCATGAAGAGGGTGTCCTTCGCCTCCTGTATCTTGTCCTGGATGTTGCCCGTGTGGACCATGCTGAAGCTCCGCTTTGCCGTGCCCAATGCCAGGTTCAGGGTATTGTTGCACACGACCCTTACAGGTGTAATTGCTACCTTTACGGAACCGGAGCCGTCATGGGTGTTGCTGAACACCAGATAGGGGCTGATCCTCTCCCCTGCGATGATGTACTCCCTTGGGAGCCTTGCAAGGAGCCATACCTTCTTCCCTTCCTGCAGAGAACCTGCGGTCTCATACCTCACTCCCTTCCCCAGCAATTCATCCGTGAAGCTGAATGCGTCCACGTTCTGAACCACCTTGTAGCGGTCTGACACCACACCCAGCACCTTCCTGTCGGAGCTCCTCACGTTGGCCCTATAACCCTCCACGACCCTGTTGAAGTTCGTGTAGATCGGCTCCTGCACCACAGACCAGTCGAGGCCCGCAAGCCTGATGGCATCCGCTGATGTGGGTGCCTCCTTGACGATGGTCCCGAGCCCGTGCCACGGTTTTTCCCTTACTGAAAACATTGTCTCTACATTTGCTGCCATTTCCTTCATCTCCTTTTTCTGAAATTTTGTCCTCTAGACATTTGGAAAGGCCCTCCCATACAGGAGAGCCTTTCGTCTAGGGGGCTTTGTCTTCTAAACTATCGTACAGATCTGGTATCCTTTCTGCCTCGTCGATGGCCTTGGCTACAATCAACACTGCGGTCAGTGCCAGGAACACGGCTTCAAAAATCTGTCTTTTTGACATCCGGCATCACACCTCCTTTCCTTTTATGCTATATAGAGAATATATAATCGGAATATGGATAGATGCGATAGAGAAAAGGGAGAGCCACACAACTCCCCCTGATGTTTTCTATTTGATTTATGTATCATTTCCGTGCTTCCGCTAATCAATACCATAGGAAACAGGTACGGCTTCTTTTAGGTATATCAGGATGTTGTGCTTATGGCGCTTTCAGGTTATACCAACACATATGTTGGCTAACATCATTGCTGCTACTATTTCTTGATTATTTACGTCCATTCCAACCGAGAGGATTATCTCCCTGAAAATAATCCCAAGTGAAATACCTGCCTTTTTGCTATAGTAATGGTACTCCTGATACCTATCCTTCAACTCAGCTTCTTTTAACACAGGATATGCCATCACTATTTTCGTATTCTTGTAATCAAACAGGAAACGTATTATAAGGTCTCCTGCCCTTCCCTGATATAGGCATTCATAATTTCCCAGTGGATGGTAGTCAACTTCAAATACCCTGTCCAGATTTTCAAAATCAATCTGGCTTATTTTATTCGGAGATATTCTCCTGCTTCTTATACTGGCATTTTCGTATGCTTCACGGATTGCATTAATGATATCCTTTTCGGACATAACCAGGGGAAAATCCCATGCTTCATAATAAGGCCGGCTGAAATTCCTATTAGTATCTTTAAACGTACAGGCCATTTTTCCTTCTATCTCTGTTAATTCAATAGGCTTATTATCGTGCAGCTTTTTAATAAGCGTATTCATGACATTGTCGTATTTAGCATCACTTATATGATAATCCTTCTTCACAAAAGTACGGTAGTAATCCGGATTTTCTTCTATACCCTTAATCGCCAAATACCGGCTGGAATGGCTCTGCAAAATATCTAAGATTGTATCATCAGATAGCATCGACTCATCCCATTCAGGAAGTGTACTCCTGATATCATCATCCGGCAAGTCGAATATCTTAGGCTCGTCAATAGGGGCAACTTCATCCCGGAACCAGTCAAGTATCATGCTGTTGCATATCCCAATATCATGTATCGCATAATACCATACAGATTTCGGTATAGTAACACCAAATTTACCAACAATATGTTCCGTGATCTGGATATAGATGTCCCAGTCATCACGCTCCCAATTACTTCTCAAAGAAATCTTGTGGTACTTCTGTATCTGCGCTTCAATTTCTTTCCCTTTCTTTTCGGCATACTCCAGTTCACCGGGAACTACCCATTCGTCATACTCCAACATTTTTTAAGCAATCTCCATTTCTAATAAATTGCGCATGGTTAGGCGGAATACACCCATCCATATCATTGTTTTAATATTTCTTTGCATGTGTATCAATTGGATATGCAGACATTATAACTTTCAAATCAAAATCATACCAGAACTCTATAAGCATACCATTTTTAGATTCTCCACGGTATTTCCGTTGACCTCTAACAGGCATCTTAGTTTCACCAGTTCTTTTATCGAGACTGGGTTGCATTCTAATCTTATCATTAGCTTTATATGCATACTCATAAGCTTCTTTAATTACTCGCATAATATTAAGATAGGACATTTGTACAGGGTAATGATCTTTCTCATCATCCAACATCAGAACTTGGTCAATGAATGCAAGTTCTTCTTTGGTAAAATCCATTACTTTTCCATGAGCATTAGGTTTCACATCATTCATATTGATAGTAGTAATCTTGTCACGAATATCGTCTCTAATATCCTGAAGTTGGTTATCATCCATTTTAAACATCGACATCAACTTATGCTTATTCTCTGAAGAGTTAAAGACTACATCCATTCTATCCCATACTGAATGACTCTTCAAAATATGTTCCATAAACTCAGGAGGTATAGTACTATCCCAGTATTCTTTCATTAGATCCTTATCCAATTTTCCATGTCTATCTGGTCTATCATAAAACATGTAGAAGTTGTATAACCTACCTCTCCATGAAGTCAGACCATTACTCATGCTGGTTCCTTCAGTAAGTTCGTATTCCCAACTAACATCATTATACTGGAATTTCAACGCTGATTCAGCGAACTGAATGATCCTCTCAGTATTATCAGGCGCAAATATCTCATACACTATTCCAGTTGATGGGCCAAAGTCTATAGCTTCCTTGATTACATATGTTTTATCTGGAGATGCCTCAGGAATAGTGACCACATCACCAACTTCAAATTTAGGCTTAGCTGGGCATACATCCTCAATTTCTATATTCATAATATCTTCCTTCTCACATCTTCCTCTTTCCTTAGCGCTGTCATAATCTTCACGCAGATATCAGCAGCAGAATCCAGCAAATCCCAGTTCCCACGAACAAGAAATCATTTCATTGATGAGGACTGTCTGCCTTGAAATTATATAAAGGCTTCAGACGGCTTATAATCTCAGCCGTATCCCCAATATTATCCACAATATCGTTGATTCCTTTATAAGCCATGGGACACTCATCCAGCGTGGCTGCATTTACGGATGTCGAAAAAATCCCGGCTTCTGCCATAGTCTGCTCATACTCTTCGACTGTGAAGATACTCTTTGCATCCGTTCTGGAATGACTCCTGCCTGCTCCATGAGGTGCAGAATAATTCCAGTCCGGATTTCCCTTTCCCACACAGATCAGGGAGCCGTCCCTCATGTTGATTGGAATCAGAAGCCTTTCGCCTTTCCTTGCTGAAACCGCCCCTTTCCTGATAATGTTGGATTCATGGTCAATATAGTTATGTACCGTAGTAAAGCATCCTGTAGGTTCAAAGCCATAGTTCTCTACAATGAGACGTGCTATCATTTTGCGGTTCTCATCCGCAAATTCCTGACAGATTCTCATGTCATGTATATACAGCCTGCTGTACTCGCCATGCAGATAGCAATATTCAACCGGCATATCCGGAACTGCCTGCTGGAAATTACGGTGGAGTTCTTCTAGGGCTTCCCGTATTTCACGCTGTCTGCCGGATGCCTTGTATTCTGCCTTGATGCGCTCCTCATCTTCCCTCATCTTTTCCCTGCCCTTATGAATGTCTACTGCCATCTTTTGATAGTGCTCCGCAACCTGCTTTCCAAGCTGGCGGCTCCCTGTGTGTACCACAAGATACTTATTGCTTTCCTCGTCCACATCAATCTCGATAAAATGGTTGCCTCCTCCAAGGCTGCCTATAGACCGCTCGATTTTCTTTGTATCCTTCAAGTCCCGATAACAGTGCATCTCCAACAGCCGGTCAAAACAGGTTTGCCGTTCTTCGTGCACTTCCCTTCCTGACGGCACAAAGCTGCGGATTACCCGGTCAAGCCTCTCAAAATCAATGTCCGCTTTCCCAAGTTCCATGGTCAGCATGCCGCACCCGATATCAACCCCTACAATGTTAGGAATGATCCTGTCCCCAAGGTCAGCCGTAAATCCAATCACGCAGCCTTTTCCCACATGGCAGTCCGGCATGACGCGCACCTGCGCCTCCCGGAAAGCTTCCAGATTGAGCAGCCCCTGAATCTGTTCGATACAGACATCCTCCACCTGGTCGATGAATACCTTGGCAGAATTATATTTTCCCTCTACTATTCTCATTCTGATTCCTCCCAAATATTCCATAATCTTCTCTCAAAGAACAAACTATGTGTTTCTGTTTTTTACACATTACAGGTTCTGATGGTAGTTATAAAGGAAATTATCCAATAAACTTCAATCCATATCCTTCCCGCTGGACTGCTGGTATCTCCTGAGCATGTCAAGGTATGTGGACAGATAGCCGCTACCGCAGCATATGTCTCTTGCGCACAGCAGGAGCGTATCGGCGGACCTGACACGCTTTTTAAGGCTATCTGCCATCCTGTCCATTAATGCTTTTTTCGTTTTGCTCCACATATCTCTTTTATCCTCCTTTTTTATCCTCCATTCTTTCCTCCCATCAATCTACAGTCCACCAGTAATCGGATATCTTCCTGTACAATCCTCCGCTATGGACATCCCCTTTATATCTCCTGACCTTCCGGTTCGATACCCTGCGCCAGTACCTGAACCGGTTATTATGGCCGCCTCTCCAGTATCTCCTGTAAAAAGCCTTCTTTCCCACTGCTCCTGCTTCCCCGTCAACAAGAACCGCCCCGCCGTACATGGTGTTTTTTCCCTGCATCCTCTCACTGATTGATGCCAGCTTTCGGAGATGCCTCTGGTACTTCCTGTTCCGCTCCCTTGCGGTCATCCTTTGCCTGCCAGGATGCCGTCTGCCCTCCGTCTCCTCCTGATAAGCATCGCTGCACCCTCTGTCCAGACAGGGCATGCCGCCAGTCTTTTCACAAAAATGGACTTCCATAATCTGTTCTCCTGTTCTATTATGAATCCCTGTAGGCTCATGGCCACCGAATGCCGCTTCGTCAGCATTCCCTCTGGCATAAGGGCAGCTCATACAGTTTTGGATGCACGCCTCTTCACCTCTCTGCATTGTCAGGCCTTTCCGGCAGCCCTCTTTTGAACCGCTCGAACGTCTGGTATCCGTTTTCCCTGCATTTAGGGCAGGGATTAGCGAAGGTATGCACCAGTCCCAGTGTGTACGGGCATTCCGGGCATGGCGGCTTTATCCGGTAGAGCAATTTTTTCATCATCTTCCTGTCCATCTGTTCTCCTTTCATGGCTCCCTGGCTGCTACATCGTTGCGTCCTGAACCGCCCCATACGGCATCCCAGTCAAGTATATCCGCTTTCGGTACGTGAAGAGATGCACCTCTGTTCAGCGGCCTTCTGTCGCCACATTGCAGCTTTCACTTTATCTTCTTCTACGCCTTCGCCAAACTCATAACATTGTCCCAATTCTGCCTGAGCCTCTCCGTATCCTTGTTCAGCAGCCATTCTATACCACTTAACGGCTTCTTCATCATCCTCGTATCTATAATGTTCACCCAGGTCGAACTGTGCGGGGGCATAACCTTGCTCGGCGGCTTCTATCGTCAATCTGATAGCTTTCTCCTGGTCTTCCTCAACGCCTGCGCCACACGAATAGCAATCTGCTAATACGCGGAGTGCCGGTATATACCCCTGTTCGAGGGCCTTCCTGCTCCACTTGGCCGCTTCTGCGCCGCAATCGGCGCGATTGGGACATCTATCCATATAATAATCATTGAAATAGCATTCTCCTAATCCAACCTGCGCTTCCGGATTTCCCAGCTCGGCAGGTTTCCGATACCACCTTCTGGCCTGTTCTTCGTCTTCCCTGACGCCGATGCCGTGCATATAGCAATTGGCAACCTGCACCTGCGCTTCTATGTCACCTTGCTCAGCGGCCCTTTGATGCCATTCGTCAAATTCTTCGCACCTACGCAATGACAGCTGTGCCCTGGGATCGCCTTGTTCAGCAGCCAGCCTGTACCATTTGGCAGCTTCCTTTCTGTCCACATCCAGATCTATGGAGAAAACGCCGTTTAGATAAGCATCACCCAGCTGAAGCTGGGCGTCCAGATCGTTCTGCTCGGTAGCCATGAGATAGTTATAAAGGAACCCAAACGTCCAGTCTCCGGCCCAGCGGCTGATGTCTTTCCCCGCCATTTTATACCATTTCAGAGCCTCGTTGAAGTCCTGCCTGAGTCCGAAATAGCCAAGATAATAGCACAGTCCTAATTCTCCTTGTGCAGGCTCATATCCCATTTCAGCAGCTTTTCTGAAACACTCTATGGCTTTTTCGCCATCTTCTTCAACGCCTCGGCCCTCTGCGTAGCAAAGGCCCATTTTATATTGAGCCTTTAGGGAATTCTCCTCAGCGGCTTTTTCGTACTGCATCCTATCCACGATATTCTTCTCATCCCCTGATTCCATGGCATCTTCCTGCCAGCACGGTACTGATTCCTGGTTCAACTCCTGATTCATCTTACTCCTTTTTCTATCCATCTTTTTTCTCCTCTCATGGCTCCCTAACTGTGCTGCATCGCCGCGTCTGGAGCCGCCCATGTTGCATTCTTCCTCTTTGCTGTAGGCTTCTGTTTGCCTGTAGGCATCCCGGATGTAGTCTTCATCATGACTCCCTCCCCATTCTCTGCAGATGCGCAGCCTCCTTACAACTCCCAGGCATCTGTATCATTTTGTCCGTATCCGCCTATGCGGTATGCTCCCACCCTGCCATCAGGTGTGAACTTGTACCAACTCTCACTGGTATGTGAATCCCCCATGTAACGGCTGAGCACAAACAGCACCGCCTGTCCGTCAGGAACCGTATCGCTCTTTTTTACGGTGCATATGTAGTCTATCCTCTCTGACCAGGTGAAACTCTGGGCCGCCAGACAGATATTCTGCCAGCAGTCTGTATCCGCCCCGTTTCCAGACCGGCACAGGACAGACACTTCCTCCACTATCCGGACTCCTTTCTCCCTAAAAAGCATCCACGGACCCAGCAATGCCCTGACTATTCCGGCAGCCTCGTCCCGCTTTTTCTCCCGCTTTACGTCCCGATATTCCGCTATGATATCCTTTCCCGCCGGCACTCTTTCATGATAGTGATATCCGTGTGCGCCTCCATAGGAATCATCCGCATACAGGCACTCCGCATACCGTACCGTGTAGCATCCTATCGTGAATATGGATGCGGATATCTCGCCCTCGAACAGCTCTTCCTCTTCCAGCTCCTGTTCTCCCTGCGCCTCTGTCCATTTCGTGATGACGATGTCATTCCCAAGATGTCTGCGCAATGTCTCTATGGCCGAATCCTCGTTTTGTTTATATATATTCCGGATCATGTCAGCCGGCGTGAAGACCATGTCCTTGCATTTTGTGCGCAGGTCCTTGGCAGCCTGCACCGCCATATCGCTGCCAGGCTCTCCGGCACCCTCGTCTCTCCGGTATGCCGCCAGCAGGGAGGACGCCGCCGCATATGCGGTGCGGATGCCCTCGGCATCAGCACTGCAGTCCTGTGCCATTTCTGCCGCTATCCCAATCTTCCCGGCCATTGCCGCCGCGTCCATGCTTGTGCCGAAGAACACGAATTCCCACCCATACTCTTTTCTCCGGTACGCAATGCGCTTCCTGACCATCTCTTCCGTATATCCCCGGCTGGCCCTGTCGCCGCTGCCCGTGATGATGATGAAGACTGCCCTCTCCTCACGGCAGCTTTCCCTTGTGCCGTGCCGCACTCTGCGGAATTTGTGCATGGACTTCCCTATGGCGTCAAAAAGGGCCGCCTTTCCCTGGGCCTTATAGTCTTCCTTGGACAGGGGCGCCGCGGCATGGATATCGATCCTGTCATGGAATAGCTCATACCGGTCGTCGAACAGCACTGTGGTGATCAGGGCCTCCCCCTCCATGTCCTGCTGCTCCCTTAGCATGGCGTTGAATTCGATTACCACGACATCCTCCCGTCCGCGCATCGCCGCGCTTTTGTCGATGACGAATATGAATTCCACTGGTCCTTTTTTCATAAGCATCTCCTTCCTATCACATAAGTTATATTACAATATGAGAATATATATCTATAGAAGGCTTCTACACGATTACGGTTCCTGATCTTATCGGCCTTGCCTTTCATGATTATCATTATAGGATAAAGCAAATGTCTGCCTTAAGGTTCCCCTTTCAGCAGACATGTCCTGTTTTTGACATTTCTATTGCAGAATTTAAGTCAATCCCATCCGGTTCCGGGCAAGTCATAGCCAGGGACAGAATCCAAGTCAGACAGAATCCAGGTCAACGTGAGGGATATACTCCAGGTCAGGATCTGGATCAGGGTCATAGTCTGACAAATCTTTCGTTTTAACAGACGTATCACCACCCAACAAACTGGCTAACACCGCTACCACTCCGCAGCATACCACCCCAGCCACTATTCCTATTCCTGCAATCCACTTTTTATTTTCCGTATCCTTTTTGTCGATTTTATCAGCAATCTCCTCCATCTTTTCCAAAATGTATTTTTTCTCTTCAAAGGTCAGGCAGTCCTTATCCAGCTCTTTCTGTAGAGCGTCCATGATAGAATTATAAGCATCATATACCGCTTTCATGCTCGCATCATTAGATAAAATGCCTCTTTCTATAATCTCCCTATATCCACATAGTATTTCTTTAGATGTTTTCGCAAATTCAGGAAATTGCTCCAATGCCTTTTGGGCTACTTCCGGCTCCATCTTATCAAGGATTGATGCAAATTGCATGCAGTTCTCCCGCTTTAGCTGCCCAAAATCGTTGATACCTAACTTTTTCAGTACATTCTGTTCTGTCATCGAATTCTCCATAGCCCTTTCTCCTTAACCTTATTACTGAAAGGATACCTGTTCCATACTATATGCCACAAGCAACATCAGCCCTCATACCCTTTTGGATATTCAATGTCTAAAAAAGGCGATTGCCTAACTTTTGGATTTTTACGCGCATGATTTCCTTGTGGCATTCTACAAGCTGACCTGACCGACTCCAGATATGCCTTGCTCTGAGGAACGATATACTTCTTAAATCCTACCTCCAACAATTCCAGATACCAGTTCATCGTCTCCAATTTGCTGAGACAATAGGAGAAAATCATCTTCTTGTCATTGGCGGTTCAATTGCTTCTGTCTCAATTTGGACCTTTGCCGTCCCGACAGCACTCCCCTAATCAACATTGTGCCCTTGTCCCACCTTCCCCAGCAGCCTTTTTGTACTTTTTACGGATTCTCCCTAATTCGTCTTATACCCTGCATTTTCCATTAGGTATCCCTTTCTGTCAAGACAGTGAGAATCAGTCTGTGGCTGCAACTGCCAGCACTGCAATTAAAAGCATCTATCTGTACATTACGGTATATACTGCTCATACAGGGTAAACGTAACTTCATATTCGCCATCGCTATTATATAAATCTAATCGATATTCCGAATTGTTATACACTGCATAAACATAATATGTTTCAGGCCATACAGAGTCATAACCTCCACTCTCCCACCGGAACTGGTTTCCACCCAGATAATACAGCTTCCCATTACTTTCCATTCCTCTGAAATATGTCGTCATATATCCGCATTCCGGATTCTGTGATCCATCTGAGTAGAGTGAAAATGTTAATGCTGTATCCATCCACCCGCCATCATAATCTCCGCCCCATTCCATATAATCTGTATAATTTTCCTCTCCTTCGTAACCAAACGGAATCTCCTCCGGGAACATACTGTCCTGAATACGGAAAATAATATTACCCAGTTCCAGTTCAAGCTGATTTACATCCCCTGGGTCCATTTGAATGTATACTTTGCCGTTTGTCCGACGTCCTGGAGACAGCGTTGCAGACAGGCCGTCATCTTCCGCCACCTGCCCAACATCAACTTTGTAATTATTTACATATGCGCTAAATGAATATTGAGCGATAGAAATCTCCTCATTTCCTGTATTTTCAACCTCAAACACTGCATACACATATACATCATTGCTATATTCAGACTTATGTGTACCCCAGTCTGTCATTGTGATATTATAATATCCTTTTATTCCTGAAGAATCTGTCTGTGACATGGATACGGTATCACCAATATAATAAGCATCCTCTATGTAGTCACCAGCAACAAAAGCAGAGCTTCCCTCTTGAGGCGAAGCATCTGATTGTTTTGCAACAAGGCTTTCATCCTCTTGAGGTAAGGCATCTGGTTTCATCCAACGCACCAATAACAAAACAAGCGCTCCAATCAATAGGATGGGTAATAAATACCTTACGGCGGATTTCCCATTTTTCTTTGTCAAGGATTTGTTTTCGGCGTCCACGGTTTCGTGAACATGTTCCGTACCAGACGCTTTCTCCATTTTATTTTCGGAATGATTCTCCTGAACAAGCCTCGCACCACATTTTTCACAGAAAGCTGCGCCGTCCCTTGCCTTTGCACCACATTTAGAACAGTACATACTTTGCTCCTCCCTTTTAGTAGCCCTCATAACCCGTGAACGCGACATTCATATAGCATTCAATGACACATTCCCCCATTGTTCCATAGTAAACGCCCTTAAAATAAGGATAATTGCATTTACCACTGAGCGCCTCCAACAGCATTGCCGCCACCATTCCTTTCGGCAGCTGCAATTCTTTGGAGCTTCTTTTTAAACGTATTCTGTATTGTTGGAGGCTTTAACCGATACTACATCGCATTACTAATTGCCTTCAAGCAGTGCTTCCTTCATATTCTTCCGAAATATGCTTTCATGTAACTTGTTTTGCCATGTCCAGTCCACCATCTGCACTTTGTGGACATTCACCAGCTTAGGCAGCCCCTGCAAATTGCTCAGGAATGTCTGAAAAACTATAATCTCATTCTTATCGCTTACATCTTTAAAATACTCATGCCCCAAAATCCTTTTATGCATAGTATCTATAGCTGTACCGTGTCCGATTTCCATTTGGCCGCCCTTTTCATATTTGCTGCCCGTACTGTCAACACCATAGACTGATACATATATTGTAGTAGCGTAATACTCTATGAATGCCAGTTTCCGTTTAGCCCTCATCTCCAGATTCATATTATGAAACCATAAATACATATAATAATCTGACAAAGCTACAAATCTATTCTCCAACAGATTCTTGACTTTCTTGGCATGTTCTTTAAACCCGATGGGCGCTGCCACCAGATATGGATCTGTATTTTCCAGATAAGACTCCAACATTGCTTCATCCTTAAAGGTATAGGGCTCCTTCTGATCTAATTTTATAATTTCTCCTTTATCTTTATAGAGATGCAGTTTCTCCGGCGTCATTCTCAGTATGGGATATTTTTGATTTTCTTCTATCTGCTTTTGCTTCTGCAGACTTTCCTGCAGTTTTCTCTCATCCTCCAGGCTTTTCTGTTCCTGCAATCTCTCCTCGCTCGCTATCGCATGCAATATTTTCAAGTCCTCTAATAATTGAATACAGATATCTTTTGCAGACTTACTGTCCATATTTCGAGTCTCTATCTTCTTTTTTAACAAGGGAAGGCAGAACGTTTCCATGGTTTCATTTTTCGCTTCACACAGTTCCTGAATATTCTGGTCAACCACCAAGGTATTTGCCTGGCATATGACAGTGCCGTACTCCGAAAGCTTATCCCGAAAAGTGTTATAGTCCAATTCATTCTTGATATACAGGGGCAGGCACGTTGCATCGTGGAGGATTTCTTCCGCAAAAATATCCAAGGGTATCAGGGTCTCTGACACTTCAAGTTCTTTCAACGCCATCTTCGGCCATTCGAATCCTATTTCACAGCTTCCACCGGTGATGGCATATAAATCGGATACTATCTGCAACACCTTTTTCGTATTCGAGTAGGATATATAATTTTCCAAATCCAACTTTTCCCATGTTAGCAGCCTTACCTCTCTTTGAAGCCCCTCAATAGATTTCTTATGGTCATTTACTTTCTGTAGCAGCGAATTAATGCAGTACTGCGTAAACTGATTATCCCTTTCAAGCTTGTCATTCAGAGTGGCTATCAGTTTCTCGAAATCGGTAAAACGCTGCAAAATAACCTTTTCTACATTCAAAGTAATTCTATGCATCAACTGAAAATTATCCTGGATGCTTTTCTTGCACTTTTTCTCTATTCCGGTAATCAGATGAAACAGCCTCTTTAATCCCTTTGCATTGAGCTTCGTTAAATAAATATCATTTGTCTGAAGGAGAGTTTCACATTCGCATAACAGCTCTGTCAACTCGTCTATATCCTTCCCTTTGAGCATATCTGACAAAACATCTCCATACTCAAGATCTGTTTCCTGGTATCCAAATTCCCTCAATGATTCCATTTTCTCATCTCCCCGTATCTTCATTTAATTTCATCATCAAATCTAAATTTGCTTCCTGCATCTTTTTCTTACACCAATCATATTGCAGTTCCTTCATATAGGCATCAGCCAGAACATTACGTTCTTCATGGCCGGAACGGATAATTTCCGTCATACGCCGGAAAAGGTCATGGCAGTCGGCATAACCCTGTTCTATCCGCTTTGCAGCCCCTTCCGCTGTAAAGTCAAATACGCCGTCTGCATCTATCAGTCCGCCTAAATTTCCTTTTGGAAATATTTCAAATATCGTTGCATTCGGGTATCTTTTCCGATTTATCGGATTATCTGTATTTGCCAAATGTACAGCAAAAATAACATCGCATTTATCAATCTCATAAAGAGGTCTTAACGGAATATTATCTTTGATGCCGCCATCCTCATAGTGATGCCCATCTATCTCTTCCTTTGGAAACACCAATGGCATCGCAGATGTCGCCAAAAGAATTTTCTTTCTTGTATCATCGCCTTGGACATGCTTCAAATTAAAATATTCTGTACGCCCGCACACATACTTACGGACGACCTTTCTTCCTTCAAAATTAATATACTGAATTTCCTCTTCCTTATTATCACCCCCATCTACCCTTACGCAAGCAATCCAGCAATTGTACTCACCATTGTCAAAACACCGCATGTCCAGGCCCTCATCAATGATTCTCCCCAGTCCATCACGTTCGAATAATGCTGGGCGACTATGTTCGCTTTTGAACCTGGGCGTCAAAATCGTCTCCATGGAAATGGATTTCCAAATGTCCTGCGCTTTGTCTAAGTCTTTCTGAATAAATAATGCTGCATTCAGTCCGCCAACAGAAGAACCGGATACAGCTGTAATATAGTTTTCTAATCCTGTATCCCGCAGTGCTTTCCACACTCCAATGTGATAAGCCCCCCGACCTCCGCCGCCGACCAGGACGAGGCCTATCCCCTTACGCACCCCGGTTCTTTGCATTCCTGGTTCCTGTAGAATACCTTGCTCCACTAATCCGTCCACCTTTGTATCTTCTCCATTTCGTTTCATGTGTATTTGTCCCTGTCCTGGATGCTGATAGCAGCATTACCCCTCGTATCCTTTCGGATATTCGATATCAAGGATAGGACGCTTATTGTTCTTTTTGACTTTTACGGCCATGATTTCTTTGTGGCACTCCATAAGCTGGTCTCTGACCATCTCCAGATATGCTTTGCTCTGTGGGACGATGTACTTCTTGGAACCGACCTCCAATAATTCCAAGTACCAGTTTACCATCTCTAATTTACTAAGACAGTAGGAAGAAATCATCATCTTGTCATTAGAAGTTTCAATTGCTTCCGTCTCAATTTGAATGTACGATACTAAATCTACAGGTATTCTTTTCAGTTTTTTGGCCATTACCCCCGTCCTCCCTAAAACAACCATATCTGGGATTGTCTTATTTTGTAAAGCAGATAAGGTATAAATCTGTCAGTTATAGTGTGGAAATACGATTATTAATATCCCTTAATGCCTTAACCATAGCATTCTTTGTTCCCCAAGCACGGCGTATATTTTCAGGATCTACAAGCCGACAATGTCTTGTGAATTCATTTTGCTGTAAACGCCATCCATTACATTCTCTGATTGTATCCCAATAGAACATATTGACAGCAACGGGAAAAGGAGTATTTGGAAGAAAAATTTCCTCATCCAATACCTCATTCATTATCCTGATTGCATCCGGAAGATTACCAAGAGCTTTTACAGCCTGATCAATTATCTCCAACTCAAATTTTTTCATCTCGTACCTCCTCGGGTTTTTCTACCATCGTATCTTCATCAGGCAGGAAACCACATTATTCCTTCCTTTCTTACCGCTTATATTGGCTCATCCGCCTTTATAGTACATTTTACCATAACTCATTCAACATTACAATGCAATTATCAACTTTTTTCAGAGAGGTAATCAAGA
>OFFF01000813.1_pt1 | contig 21890 bp, 10 predicted proteins | sample 1521301 | NCBI WGS metagenome assembly OFFF01 (sample SAMEA3504101, study PRJEB24116) | mouse gut metagenome | biome: mouse gut; feature: mouse-associated habitat; material: faeces | place: Denmark | collected 2011
ACCTGCTGCTGCTTCATGATGCAGAGCAGGTAGGGATAGGCGTTGTTTTTTGACCGGAAGAAAAAGGAAAAATCTCCGGATTCCCGGCTTAGATGCTCCATCCAGTTCCTGTCGCTGTGATAGGCGATACTGGTCCGTTCGTTGGAAGTGAGTACGCTGCCGGAGGCGCCCGAGTACAGATAGATGGAGTCAATGGAAGAGTACCCGTTCACATAGGCCTTCAGGTTTTCCTGTACCCGCCCGTAGAATTCGTCGTAGATCAGCCCGGGGTCCGGATAGGCGAAAAATGCCTGGACCATTTTACTGGTGGCCAGGGTGGCGGCAATGTAACGCATATCCATCAGGTGATTGTCGATTGCCTGGGCGGTTACTTCCAGGCGGTACTGACTGGAGGCGGTAAATTCGCGTTTCAGTATATTTGCGGACTGTCTGTAGATGAACAGGGCAAAGCTTAGAAACATCAATGTCATGATTCCCATGATAAACAAAAAATTCTGCAGAAACAGCCGGCTTGCCATCAGCTGTTTCAGAAAAGCAGGCAGATGGCTGCCGGAGGGGTTATTCTTCGGTTTCTTCATGCGTATCCTCCATCCGCAGGATTTGTCTGCGGTATTCCGTAGGTGTATAACCGGTATAGAGCCTGAAATTGATAAAAAAGCGGTTGCGGCTCTGGTAGCCCACTTTTTTGGCGATCTCTCCCACCTTCATGCGCGTTCCCAGAAGCTCCACGGCCTTCTGCATCCGTACCGTGGTGAGGTAGTCGATAAAGCTCATGCCGGTTTTCTGTTTGAAAAAGCGGCTGAAATAGGCGGAGGAAAGAAATACGGCGTCCGCCACGTCTTCCCTTGTCAGGTCATCCTGGAAATGCGCCTGGATGTAGGACATGGCCTTTTTGATTACAATATCGTCGTCTCCTGCGTTTTCCGGGCTGCTGCTGCGTCTGCCCTCCTCCAGGGGAGCGGAAGCCACCGAGAGGGCTTCCAGGTTCTCGAAGGAAGACAGAATCTGCAGGCTGCAGTCAAAATGCAGCAGATGATAGAGGGCGCTGCCAAGTTCTTCCGGGAGAAACGCAGGAATCTGTCCTGTGGACAGCACTACGAAATAGTAGCGCATTCCGCTTCGGAACAAGTGGTATACGCTGTAGTCCGGAAGGAGCATGCGCAGCCCGTTCAGCAGGGAGACTGCCAGTTTTTCCCGGCCGTATTTCCACTGGGTCAGGGTTTCGTTTTTCTCCAGGGTGAGGGCGGTGAGGCAGCCGCTGTAATCGGAGACGGTTCCTTCCAGGGAAAGCTGTTCAAAACGTTCCGCGGCTTCTTTTGCATCTTTTAACATTCCGCCTATCATATCCAGAAAAAACAGCTGGATTTCCTCTTCATTTACATCCGTTTCAGGCAGCAGGGAGTCCAGGTGCTTCCGGGCGCTGTTCAGGTTCTGGGAGAGTTCTTCGAAATCCAGGGGTTTCAGCAGGTAATTGACAACGCCGTAGTGGATGGCTTTTTTCGCATATTCAAATTCGCTGTAGCCGCTGATGATTATGGTGAGGACGCCCGGATGGCTTTCATAAATGTGTCTGGCCAGTTCCAGTCCGTCCATGCGGGGCATGCGGATGTCCGTTATGACGACGCTCACCGGATTTTCCCGCAGAAACCGCAGGGCGTCCGCGCCGTTTGAGAAGAGTCCGCTTACCCGGAATTCCGGATGTTTTTTCTGGATATATCCGCTGACGGCGATTCTTGTAATTTCTTCATCATCTACGATAATCAATGGATACATAAGTACCTCCTAATTTAGTCGCTGCGCGACGGCACTAAAGGGATAAAGTCCCTAATATAATCTCTTCTATAGGTATCTGTTGAGTGGAAGTGTACCATACCTGGGGCAGGCTTTCAACAGGCTTGTCACAAAGCGTTACGAAAATCACAAAAGGGTACAAGGAGGTATTTTTGTGATACGAAAGGGAGTGTTAAGTCACAAAACGTCACTGGAAGAAGACGCATAAAAGGGCGTATAATAGCATCATAAAACACAAGAGGGCAGAAGGAGAGAAGCGGATGAATGCCAGAACAAAACAAAAAGGGACAGCTTCCGGAAAGGTGGCGCGGAGAGAAAACTTTCATTTGAATCTGATGGTTCTTCCGGGGGTTCTGCTGTTCCTGCTCTTTAATTATCTCCCTATGGCGGGTATCATCATCGCATTTAAGGACTACAATCCCAACCTGGGAATTCTGGACAGTCCGTGGTGCGGCCTGAAGAATTTCACCTTTTTCTTCACCTCCCAGGATGCGGCCAGGGTCATAAGCAACACGGTGATGTACAGTATCACGTTCCTGATTGTGGATTTGATTGCGGGCGTGGGACTGGCGCTGATGTTCTACAATCTGAAGTCCAGGAAGGCGTTGAAATTCTACAATACAGTAGTAATTCTGCCCAGGTTTATGTCGGCGGTTATTGTGGCATTCATCGTATTTATCATTCTCAATCCTTCCTACGGCATTGCGAACCAGTTGATTAAGGCACTGGGGGGAAGCGGGATTCAGTGGTATATGAAGCCGGGTTACTGGCCGGTGATCCTGACAATCACGCATGTGTGGCAGACCGTGGGTATGAACAGCATCATCTATTATGCATCGCTGATGGGAATGGATGAGTCGCTGTTGGAGGCGGCGGCACTGGACGGCGCGAATAAGCGGCAGCAGACCTGGCATGTGGTCATACCCCATCTGATTCCGGTGATGGTGATTACCACCATCCTGGCCATCGGGCATCTGTTTTCCGGTGATTTCGGTCTGTTTTACCAGGTGCCGAAGGATGTGGGACTCTTATATTCTACCACGGATATTATCAATACATACACGTTCCGGGCGCTGCAGAACGGAGCCCTGGAGAAATCCACAGCTGTGGGCCTGTTCCAGTCCGTCACGGGTCTGCTGCTTGTGACAGGAACCAATGCACTGGTGCGAAAAATCAGTCCCGACAACAGTTTATTTTGAGAAGCAGGACAGGAAAAGAGGAGATTCGGCATGAGAAAAAAGAAAAAAATCCCTACCGGGCAGGTGGTGTTGCATATTTTATTCCTGCTCATGGTGGTCATGTATATCGTACCCTTTCTGATGGTGCTGTCCATCTCATTTACGGATGAAGTGTCTCTGGTGCGGGACGGATACCATCTGATTCCCAGGCAGTTTTCGTTGAGCGCATATAAGATGGTGTTCAGCGATCCGACGCAGATCTTTCATTCCTACCGGACCACCATTATTTTCACGGCAGCCTCCACCTTCCTGGCCGTACTGGTGATGGGGGTGATGGCGTATCCGCTGTCCAGGCCGAATTACCGGTTTAACCGGCCGGTGTCCTTCTTCGTACTGTTCACCATGCTGTTCAGCGGAGGTATGGTACCGTCCTACCTGCTGATCGTAAAGTATCTGCACCTGAACAATACCATATGGGTCTATATTCTGCCGGGACTGGTATCGGCCTATAACCTGATTATCATCAGAACCAATTACAAGAGTCTTCCGGTGGAGCTGATAGAGGCGGCGAAGATTGACGGCGCGGGAGAGCTTTATATCTGTTTTAAAATTGTGATGCCGTTGTGCAAACCGGTGCTTGCCAGTATAGGCTTTCTGTTCCTGGTAAATAAGTGGAATGACTGGAATACGGCGCTTTTGTACATCACCAAGCCGGATCTGTATTCCCTGCAGTATCTGCTGCAGAAGATTCTGAAGGAGGCGGAGTATCTGAAACAGCTGGCCGAGACAGGGCAGCTGATGGGAGGGGAGGTTTTCCCTTCGGAAAGTTTCCGCTACGCCATGGCCATGGTGGCGGCAGGCCCGGTACTGTGTATCTTCCCGTTTTTCCAGAAGTATTTTTCCAAAGGAATGACACTGGGCGGCGTAAAGGGTTAAATGGGTTTTAGGAAGGGGAATACTCACTACCAGATGTAATTTTTATTAAAATTTATCAAAAAGGAGAGAAAAGTTATGAAAAAAGTAAAACAGTTGGCAGCACTTGGTTTATCTGCGGTAATGATTGCAGGGCTTTGCGCCTGCGGAGATAACGGCGGACAGGATAACAGCAGCACGCCGGACAGCGCGGCACAGGATTCGTCAGGTCAGGAATCCGGTTCCGGGGAATCTTCTTCGGAGGAGTCTTCTTCCCAGGAGTCTGTGTCAGATGAAACGGGCGGAGAAGCGGTGACTCTGGAGTGGTGGTATCGGGGCAACGGTGTCCAGAAGGACACGGAACTGGTGGAGGATGCCTTTAACGAGCTGCTCAAGACCTATCCGGGCATGGAGAATGTGACGGTTCATTTTAACTGCTATACCGGAGGAGAGTACAAAAACTCCGTCATTCTGGCCCAGTCTGCCAATCAGCAGATTGACATTCTGAACACCGTGGGACTTGATTTTGCGGAGGAGGTGGGGAAGGGTTCCTTCCTGGCTCTGGATGATTACCTGGCTTCCAATGCGGCTCTGAAGGCGGAGCTTCCGGACTGGCTTTGGGAACTGGGCAGCATTGACGGGCATACCTATATCGTGCCCAATTACCAGAGGGCGGCAAATATGATGTACTTTATAACGCCCAAAGACTACATGGACAAATACGGCGATATTGATGCCATGAGGGAAGTATTCCAGAACAAAGACAGGGATGTGGAGACTGTTGCGGCCACACTGGAAGCATACTGCGCAGCCGTCCAGGCAGGCGAGGGCGCACAGAAATACATGCCCTCCCTTGGCACTTCCTATTCTACCCAGTATGGCTTTATGGACAGATATGATACCATATACGGCAAGTTCATCAAGTCAAAGGACAGCGATACGGTAGAAAATATTTACATGACAGAGGATATTTTAAAGGCCTATGAAATATCCGCAGAGTGGTATAAAAAGGGGTATGTGCATCCTGACATTCTGACCATAACCGCCAAGGACTTTGAAGGCGCCAATATGATGAATGATATTTCCTATATTTACTGTATGAACAACCAGGCGGGAGATGAGGCGTCCGTGTCACAGTATTACAGCGAAACCTATGGATTTGAGGTGTATGCGATCCCCATCTTTACCAATTATTACATCACCAATACATGGGCGGCAGGCGGCAACGGCGTTACTGCCAAGTGCGCACATCCGGATGAAGCCATGCGTCTGATTGAGCTTATGACTATGGAAGAGGGTACGGAGCTTTACAATCTGGTGGTATACGGAATCGAAGGCACTCATTATGAGAAACTGGATGACACGCATATTAAGACATTGGAATATGACGGCACCCAGGGCGGCGTGGACGCATCCTACGCGGCAATGAAATGGATTATGGGCAACACCTTCCGCGCATATCTGAACCAGGGCTGCAAGGACGGGGACAATGAACTGGCTCTTGAAATCAACAATGCCACGGATAATGACATTTCCGATTTGATGGGATTTTCGGCAAATGTAACGGAAATTGCCACACAGCTTGAGCAGACCCAGGCAGTGACGGATGAATACCGCATGGCTCTGGAGAGCGGCGCCATGGGAGACGACTGGAAGAGCTATTACGATGATTATGCGGGAAAAATGAATAATGCAGGCTTGCAGGATATTCTGACCGCTCTGCAAGAGCAGGTGGACGCCTTCAAGGCAAAATAGATTAAATTGAGAGGGGCTGCCGCAGGCAGTCCCTTTTCGCGACAGGGAAATGCAGTGCAGGGACAAAGTAAAGCCGCGAAGGCGGACGAGAGCAAATTTCATGAGGGACCTATGGAATGAAATTTGACTCTCCCATAAGTACGCCGAAGTGCCTTTACTCTTTAGAGCCGTCGCGCAGCGACTAAACAGCATGTGCCGAATTTGTGCCCAGAACAATTACTGGCCCTGTATTTGGGACAGGAATTGTTCTGACAATATCAGGTACAGATTCGGCACATGCGGAACTGGAATACTAGGAGGAAAGATGGTTCAACAGGAAATGATTGACAGGCTGCTTGACGATGCGGCCGGGGCATATGATGAAGCGGAATCCATGGTGGTAAGGGATTACAAAAACTGGGTGGGCGGATACCATACCAGGCGCACGGGCAGGACGCATGTGGTGAGGGATACTGCGGATTACGCGGCGGGCGTTCTGCTGTTGAAACGGGAAAAGGACTATGACAGGGCAATAAGGGGATTATACCGGCTCTGTGAACTGCAGGATGTGAGAGAGGGCAGCGAAACCTTTGGGCTTTGGCCCTATTATCTGGAAGAAGACCTGGAGCATATGCTTGCGCCGGATTATAACTGGTCAGACTTTATCGGCAAGGATTTCATCGGCATATGTATCCTGTGCAGGGACAGGCTGCCGGAGGAGCTGTATTCCAGGCTTCTTGGGGCTGTCCGCAATGCCATGGAGTGCAGTATCCGGCGGAATGTGGGAGAAGACTACACCAACATAAGCATTATGGGCTGTATGACCATCACTGCGGCGGGGGGGCTTTTGGGGGATGAGCGGCTTATGGACATTGGAAAGCAGCGTCTGGAGCGGCTGTATGCGTATACCCGGCATAACGGGGCTTTCAGCGAGTACAACAGCTCTGCCTATGTGCTTGTGGCAATCAACGAAATCATGAGGATGCTGTGTTTTTTCAAAGATGAGAGATGCCGTTTCATTGCCGGGGAACTGAACCGGTATGCATGGGAGATGCTGGCGGTTCATTACAATTCATCCATCGGCCAGCTGACGCCGCCCCAGGCCAGGGCGTACCGGGATGTGGACAACGGCTCCCTTGCCTGGACAATCTGGCAGGGAACCGGGGGAAAATTCGGGAGGCTTCCCGGTGAGGAAGCGCTTCTGAAGGGGGCGGTTTCCCTGGAATCCCTGTGTTTTCCGGCAAAATGTCCGGAGGATCTGCTTTCCCTTTTTGAGGAGAGGGAGCGTTTTCTGGCACATACGTATTATCGCCGGAATTCCCTTCGCAGCAGGGAGGCGGATCTGACCATCATCCGGGAGCCGGACAGTCCGGATTTGACGGCATATTCCTGGAAAACACCGGGGCTTTCCATGGGGGCTTTCGGGATGTGCGACTGTTGGGGACAGAGAAGGAATGTGATGGCGGTATGGGACAGGGAGCGGCCGAAGTATTTCAGGCTCCGCTGCATCATGGGAGACCACGATTTCTGTTCCGGTTTTACCCGGGCCGCCCAGGTGGAAAACAGCATTTTGGGGCATCTGGGCCTGGTGACGGACAGGGGTAGCTTCCATTATATTCTGGATCGGGATAAAAGCGGGTGCTATGAGACGGAACGTCTGTATTTCTGCTTTGAACTGGGCGGAGATACGGGGGAGCTGCGCATCAGGCAGGAGGGAAGGGATTTCCTGATAGAGGATGAGACGGTGAGAATCCGGCTTCATGTGGAGAAGTGGTTTTTTGACGGGAAAGCGGCGGAGGTGAAGGTTTCCGGGGACGGAAAGGCTGTGATTCTCGCGGGATATGAAGGCCCCGTGACACGGTTGGATACCAGGAAGCTTGGGGATACCTGGGGGATTTTCACGCTGACGGCGGAGACAGGAGGAGCCGCATTCGCGAAAGAAAAAACAGGAACAGGAGAAGCCGCATTCCTCAAAGAAAAGACAGAGACAGGCGGAGCTGCATTCGCGAAAGAAAAAACAGGAACAGGCGAAGCCGCATTCGCGAAAGAAAAGACAGAGACAGGCAAATCTGCATTCCCCAAAGAAAACACAGAGACAGGCAATACGGAGGTACCAAATTTGGTAGTAGAAACAGGGGGCGGCAGGGTCCGGGCCAGGTGGAAGTCTGTGGAGGTGGAGGGCTTCTGCTATCCGGTATCCTACAGACGTGCCATAGGATTGGATCAGCCGGACAGGGCCAGGATGGAGGGACATATTGCGGCCATTCTACAGCGGATGCAGGGCATGGAGGCGGACGGTACGGTGAGGGAAAGCTGTCCCATCAGCATTATTTCCATGGATGCCTGGGAGTGGCCCCAGGGAGTAGCCTTATTTGCCATGTACCAGTATTACCGGGAGAGCGGGGACAGGTCCGTCCTGCGGTATCTGCAGGAGTGGTTTGGCAGGCAGATGGAAAAGGGGCTTCCCCCGCAGAATATCAATACCACCTGCCCCATGCTGACCATGGCGTGCATTTATGAGGAGACAGGAGATGAGAAATATCTGCCGCTGCTGAAGGAGTGGCTTGACGGCGTTATGTACCGGCTGCCCAGAACGGAGGAAGGCGGCCTGCAGCATGTGGTCAGCGGTATCCTGAATCCCGGGCAGCTCTGGGATGACACCCTGTACATGGCTGTGCTCTTTCTGGCGCGGATGGGCCGGATTCTGGGGGATGAGAGCTGTATCCAGGAGAGTATCCGCCAGTTTATGGTACATATCAAATATTTGTCGGATGTGGAAAGCGGGCTTTTCTATCACGGTTGGACATTTCAGGGAAGGCACCACTTTGCAGGGGCATTGTGGGGAAGGGGGAATTCGTGGTACACCGCAGGCCTGGTGGATTATCTGGAATGCCTGGAGGGAAACCAGGGTGTGCGGGAATTTCTGTTAAGCACGCTGCGGCGGCAGGCGGAGGCCCTGGAACGTTTTCAGGATGAAAGCGGATTGTGGCATACGCTTCTGGATGATCCGGAATCCTATCTTGAGACCTCGGCTTCCTGTGCCTTCGCCTATGGGATTTTGAAGGCAGTACGTAAAGGATATCTGCCGGGAAGGTTTGCGGAGACAGGGGAGCGGGCCGTGGCAGGTGTCCTGGAAAAGATTCGGGAGGACGGAACCGTGGAGGGCGTGTCCTATGGCACACCTGTATTTGCAACCCTGCAGGAGTACAGGGAGGTGGAGGTCTGTCCCATGCCTTACGGGCAGTCCATGGCGCTGATGATGTTGGTGGAGGCGTGCAGGGATTGAGGCGGGCAAATATAGGCGGTGCAGGTATAAAGTGTGCGCCGAAGGGCCGCTGCCCTTCAGAGCCGTCGCGCAGCGACTTAAGTTAGGAGGAATCATGTTGACAATCAGGATAAGTCCCCTGGGCGGGATGACAGAGGAGATGGAAGGAGCCGGGGATACGGCAAGAATACAGGAAGCCATAGACGACTGTTTCAGCCGGGGCGGCGGGAAGGTGGTTCTGGAGGAAGGGGTGTATGTGTCAGGGACGCTGCGGCTGAAAAGCCATGTGACGCTGTGCCTTGCCGGAGGCGCCCTGCTGTTGGGCAGCACGCGGATAGAAGATTACCCGGACAATGAGACCTGCTTTACGGACGCTGTGGGACACAGGAGAGGGCGTGCCCTGCTGTATGCCGTGGATGCGGAGGATATTGGCCTGGAGGGAGACGGGATCATTGACGGCCAGGGCGGGGAATTTCCGCCGGAGCATCCTGCCCATATGATAAGGCCGTTTCTGGTCAGACTGGTACAATGCAGGGAGGTCAGAATCCGGGGGTTGGAATGCAGGCAGTCACCGGCATGGTGCCTGCATCTGCAGGAGTGCAGCGGTGTATTACTGGAAGAAGTCACGGTGGTCAGTCGGTGCAACGGCAATAATGACGGGATTGACATTGACGGCTGCAGCATGGTGAGAATCCGCAGCTGCAATCTGGACACGGGGGATGATGCCATTTGCCTGAAGACTACAGGAAAAAAGGCCTGTGAAGGGATATCCGTTACAGGGTGCAGGGTGACTACAGGGTGGTCTGCTTTTAAAATCGGAACGGAGTCCGTGGGTGATTTCCGGGAAATAGAGGTGGCGGACTGCGTATTTTATGATGTGAAGGGATGCGGAATCAAGGTGGTGCCTGTGGACGGAGGCAGCGTGGAGGGGCTGTACCTGCACGACATCCGCATGGTAAACTGCACCGGACCCATATTTTTCAGCCAGGGAGAGCGGCTGCGCAGATATTTCGGACAGGGGAAGGAGCAGCCGGGTAGAATTTCCCGTGTGCGTCTGGAACGGATCAGGGCGCATGCGGTCAGCGCAGAGGGAGGGCTTTATCAGGGAAAGCCCTGGGGAAATGCCAGGGGCTGTGTGGTGTTTTCCGGACTGAAGAATCTGCCCATGGAGGACGTGCGGCTGAAGGACTGCGAATTTGAAATGCCCGGGGGCGTGATGGAGGAGGTTTGCGGAAATGTGCCTGAAATGGGGGAGCAGTATCCGGAATTCCATCTTTTTGACCCGCTTCCCTGTTGGGGAATGTACCTGCGCCACATTGACGGGATTCAGTGGGAAGGCGTAAAACTGGTCTGCCGGGAGACGGATGTAAGGCCGGAGACGGCAGGGGAGGATGTCCGGAATGTGGTTTGTCCGGAAGGGGATGCAGGATTTGAGGTTCCGAAGGCGGGCCGGGGGAAGCCGGAAGCCGGTTCCGTGACAGAAAAGGAGGATGTGGATCATGTATGAGAAGGATGCGCCGGAACTGTTTTACAGCTTTGCGGATGCCCGCAGGGAGGTCTGTTTTCACCGTTATGATATGCCCACGCCCTGGATGAATTATCTGTCCAACGGGACGTTTACGGCGATGATTTCCCATGCCGGAGGCGGGGGGGCTTTCTATAAATCCCCCCAGATTTTCCGTATCAATCATTATCGTTTTTTCCATCTTCCCGCGGACAGGAGCGGATTTTATACCTATATCAGAGATGGCGGAAGCGTATGGTGTCCCACCAGTCAGCCTGTGGCGGGGAAGCCGGGTTCCTGGAGTTCCTGCCCTGGGATGGGCTATACCAGGGTCCGGGCCGAAAAGGACGGTCTTGGGGTAACGGTCACCTATCTGGTGGGTGAGCGGGAGAATGCGCTCATCTGGAATCTGAAGTTTGTCAGTGACAGGGACAGGAAGATTGAGCTGTATCCTTTTGTGGAACTGGGAATGATGGAATTTATGCGGGAGCTGCAGTGGCAGTGCTATAACAAGCATCAACTGGAGGTGTCCTGGATGGAAGAGGCGCAGGCGCTTGTGTACCGCTATGGGGTGGAGGCGCAGCCGAAGCCGGAGGAGACGCCGCTGATCTATTTTGGGACGGACGCGGCCGTGCATGCCTATGAGGGGGACAGGGATGAATTCATCGGGCCTTACCGCAGCGAGGAAAATCCCATGGGACTGGAGCAGGAAGCGTTGGGAAATTCCCTGCTGAAGGGAGGAGATCCCTGTTTCGCGCTGCAGCTGAAACTGGAGCTGAAGGCCGGGGAGGAGTCGGAAGTGAATGTTTTCCTGGGAGCGGCTTCGGACAAACAGGACATTGCCAGGGCACTGGCGTCTTGCCGGGAGAAGCATTTTGCGGAGAAGGAGGAGGCGGCACTGGAAAAAAGGTGGGAGGCGTATCTGGGGCGTTTTCAATGCAGGGTGCCGGATGCGGAAACGGCAAGGATGGTGAACTGTTGGAATCCTTATCAGGCCCACAGGAATTTCCTGTTTTCCAGGAATCTGTCCTATTATGCCACGGGAACCTTCCGGGGAGTGGGGTACCGGGATACGGCCCAGGATATTCTGGCGGTGGTACCCTTTGATCTGGCGGCGGCAAAGGAGAAGACCAGACTGCTTTTGACACAGCAGTATGGGGACGGCCATGTGAATCATTACTTTTTTCCGGTGGAGGGATACGAGCCGGTGACCAGTGTTCACTCGGACGATCATCTGTGGACGGTTCTTACGGTCTGGCATATTATCAGCGAGGAGGGAAGACTGGATTTTCTGAAGGAGAGCATTCCCTATTATGACGGCGGTGAGGGGAGTGTCTATGAACACCTTCGGAAGGCGATTGAATTCAGCGCCGCGCATCTGGGCGAGAGAGGCTTTCCGCTGATGCTCCGCTCCGACTGGAACGACGCGCTGTTCAGGGTGTGCAGGGAAGGCAGGGGGGAGAGTATCTGGACGGCCATGCAGCTTGGACTGGTACTGGGCAGGATGGAAGAACTGGCACGGAGGATGGGAGACGGGGAAACAGAGCATTTCTGCCGGAAATTTTACAGGGAACAGAAGGAACTTGTGAATACACTTGGGTGGGACGGAAGGTGGTTCCGCAGGGCGATCATGGACAGCGGGGAGTATGTGGGAACAGCCGGGAGCGGGGAAGCCAGAATCTGGCTGAATGCCCAGACCTGGTCAGTGCTGTCCGGAATGGGGGACAGGGAGAGGTGCCGTATGGCCATGGATGCGGTTTATGAGATGCTGAACACGCCTCTGGGAATCAAAAAGATTGAGCCGCCCATTGTAAACTTTCCCAGTCCGGAGGAGCCGCTGACCAATTATAATCCCGGTACGGGAGAAAACGGTTCCGTATTCTGTCACGCCAATACCTGGGCAGTGATTGCGGAATGTATGTTGGGAAACGGCGACAGGGCTTATGAGTACTATCGTCAGCTGATTCCGGCGGTGGCTGCCGGAAAGGCGGGTATCTGGCGCTATAAGGCGGAGCCGTATGTATATGCGTCAAACATTTTCGGTCCGGACAGCCTTCGGTTCGGCCTGGCTAACGTGTCCTGGCTGACGGGGACGGCCGCTTGGATGTATGTGGCGGTGAGCCAGTATATTCTGGGGGTACGGGCAGTTTATGAGGGTCTGGTGGTGGAACCCTGTCTGCCTTCCGCGTGGAAACAGGTGCATGTGACAAGGAAATTCCGGGAGGCTGTGTATGAGATATCCATGGAAAGAGGAAAGGAAGATTCCCTGACTGTGGACGGCAGGGCACTGGAAGGACGGCTGATACCCTACCACGAGTTTGGGGCAGGGCGGCATGAGGTGAAACTGGTGACAGGACCGGACAGTGTGAAGCGAAACTGGTGACGGGAGCGGACAGTGTGAAGCGAATCTGGCCATAGAACAGGGGTGAGGCGATGCTTGATTATTTTCGGAACAGGATGAAAGAAGGAAAAGAGGCGGTGATTGTCTATCTGGGGGGATCTATTACCGAGGGACAGGGTGTGGAGGACAAGCGGCTGTGTTGGCAGGGGCTTGTGCAGAGTGAGTTGGAAAGAACCTATCCGGAATGCAGATTTTCAGCTTTCAATGCAGGCATTGGGGGGACGGACTCCCGTTTTGGGGCATTCCGGATGGAGAAGGATGTGCTGTGCCGCAGGCCGGACCTGCTCTTTATAGAATTTGCCGTAAATGACTACACCAGGCCGTCGCAGGAGATACGGGAATCCCTGGAGGGAATTCTCTCCAAGCTGTGGAAAGCTGCGCCCCGGTGCGATGTGGTTTTCGTACTCACCGCCACGGGGAAGATGATGGGGGAAAATCCTGACTGTCTGCCGGAGTCAGTGGCGGTCCATATGGAAGTGGCCGGGCAGTATCGAATTCCCTGGGTCAATGTGGGAAAAAGGCTGTTTTCCAGAGTGGCGGAGGGAACGGCTTTGGAGGAACTGCTGCCGGACGGGGTACATCCGAACCGGGAGGGGTATCAGATTTATTTTCAGGGGGTGTGGGAGTTTCTCTGGCATGTACTGGAACAAAAGGAGGCTCTTTTGACCGAAAGCGGCAGGGAGGAGGCAGGCTGCCCGGAAGAGAGGGGAAACCTTCGGACAGAAATCGGGAGGGAAGAGACGAACAACCTGCGGACGAAAATCGGGAGGGAGGAGACAGAAAGTCTTCGGGCGGAAACCGGGAGGAAGGCGGGAAAGTACACCGCATGCGGAATGATACCGGCGTCCCGGGCAAGGCTGCAGGGATTCGCCACGGAGCATATTGCCATGTGCGGAAGATATGGGAGTTATGTGAGCAGCAACAGACCGGGGGATTTTCTGGAATTTACATTTCAGGGGGATAAAATAGGGCTTTTTTATATGATTTCCTGTGACGGCGGGCAGATGGAATGGGCGTTGGACGGAGGGGATTTTAAGGAACTTTCCGCATGGGATGTCTATGCACGTTCCTTTGACAGGGGAAGTGCCAGAATGTTGGCAGAGAACCTGGAATTTGGGGAACACAGACTGTGTATACGGGTTGCGGCAGGAAGGGATGCGGAATCCAAGGGGAATTTCATCAGAATCAGTGATTTTCTGGTGTGAGGCAGACGGAAGAGGTTGGCAGACTGGAGAGGAGACGAAGGATGAAAAGAAGAAACTGGAAGAGGGCTTGCAGCGTTTTGGTTGCTTTGTGCCTGATGGGGAGCGGCTTTTGGGAGTCCGGCTTTTACAGCAAGGCACAGGGGGGGCAGGAGAGTGCAGGTGAGGCTGTAACCGGAAATGTGCAGGAGACGCCGGATTCCGTGGGTGGGGACCTGGGAACGGGAGCCGTGATATCGGAGGAAGAACCGGAAACGGGAGCGGTAACGCCGGGAGAAAATGGGCCAGGAACAGGAAGCGAGACGCCTGGAGAAGAGCCTGGAACGGGAGTGGTGACGCCAGGGGAAAATGAATCGGGAACAGGAAACGAGACACCAGGAGAAGAACCTGGAACAGGAGCCGTCTCGGATGGAGATACATCAGATCAGCAGGACGCCGAAGCCCGGCAGACCGATATCCTGTTCCAGGATTTCGAAGGTACAGCAGAAGGCGCTCTTCCCCAGGGTTGGACCTTTGGAAATCCGGGAAATTCCAAGGCCGGAGCAGGCGTGAAGATAATAGACGGAAACCATGTACTGGTACTGGACCAGTCGGAGGACAACAGCAATGCCAATTATAATCCCGGGATTAGTTATGTGCTGCCCCAAAGTTATAAAAAGGTAGTATTTTCCTACAGCATTGCGGCAAAGTCGTCCGGAGGCGTACTGTATCTGCCCAGTGTGACAGGAACGGTTGGCGGAAGTACGAAACGTCTTGCAGAATTAAGTTTTAATACAAGCAGCGGCGATTTTATTAAGTACCAGACAGTAAATGATAATAACTGGCATACGATTCAGCCATATGAAACCATGCGTTGGTATACGGTCAAAATCGTCTATGACAACACGGGGGCAGAGTCCGCCTATTCCGTGTTTATCGACGGAAATCCGGTTGCACTGGAACATCCGTCGCCCAGGGCGCAGGGAGATGTGTCCGGGTTCAGCACCACGCTGTACCGCAAGAATACAGGCGTATTTTACCTGGATAACGTCCGTATGACAGTGGAAGACCATGATCCTGTAAAGCCGGGGGATTTGGAGCCGGAAGAACCGGTGCAGACAAGTGTGGCATACAGCCAGGACTTTGAAAATGTGGAAATCGGGAAGCTTCCGGCAGGCTGGGCCGGTTCCAATCTGGAAGCCACCACCAACATCTCCGTTCAGGAAAAGGAAGGTCAGCGCGTGTTGGTCTTGGCGCATCCCACAGTCCAGGGAACTTCGCTGACGCTTCGGTATCCTTTTGCAGCCGGGGCCAGTGCGTCCAGGGCAGTGTTAAAATACCGTGTGAAAGCGGAGGAGAGCAGCGGCGCATTTTACCTGCCTTCCTTCTACAGCAACAGCGCGCAGCTTGTAAAACTTGCCCTGAATGGAGGAAAGCTGCAGAAGGGGAGTGAGGATGGTAAAAGTTGGATTGACATTACGTCCTGTGATGCGGGAACCTGGTATGAAATAGAGCTGATGTTGGATACCGCTGCAGGGGTCTATGACCTGTATCTGGACGGAAAGCTTGTGGTTTCCCAGGAAAAGCCCTACGCCACAGGGGAAATTAACCGGATGGCAATGGGAATTTACAAGGTGACTTCCAATACTTTTTACCTGGATGATCTGGAAATTCTGGACTATGTGGAGGGTACAGGCGCAGCCTTTGCGGAGAGTTCCTATGAGGTGGTGAAAGGACGTAATCTGCAGCTGGGTCTTTCCTTTGAACCGGCGGACACTTCCTGCAGAAGCGCCGTATATACGTCTTCGGATGAGAGTATTGCCACGGTGGACAACCTTGGGATTGTGACGGGGCTAACGGAAGGCACGGTGACAATCACTGCCACTCCGTCCCTGAAATCACTGCCGCCGGTATCCACGCAGGTGACGGTGACCAATGTACTGCCGGAGCGGATAGAGGTGACGCCGGAAACGGTGACGATCCCTGCAGGAGGACATCTCTTTGTCAATGCAAAGGTGCTGCCGGAGGATACGGGGAATCCTAAAGTGATTTTCAGTTCCGATAACCGTGGGGTAGCCACGGTTGACGAGTGGGGAGAAATTGTTGCCGCAGGGGAAGGAAGCACTGTGATCCGGGTTGTCTCGGAAGAACGTCCGGAGATTTTCGCCGAGATTCCAGTGACGGTTACGGCCCGAAATGTGATGAAACAGATTTATGTCTCTCCCCGGGGGGATGATGGGGGTGACGGAAGCGCTTCCGGTCCTGTAAAGACCCTGGAGCGGGCAAAGGAACTGGTGCGGCAGAACAACCGGAACATGACAGGGGACATTGAAGTCATTCTGGCAGACGGTTATTATCTGCAGACGGAAACCCTGGCTCTGGACGAACAGGACGGCGGCAGGGAGCAGCACTATGTAGTATACCGCCATGAGGGGCAGGGGGAAGCGGTTATCGGCGGCAGGAGAGTCATTACCGGATTTTCCCTGTATGATAAGGAGAAGGGCATTTACGTGGCGGACGCGCCGGGTCTGGAGACAAGGCAGCTGTATGTGGACGGCGTCCGGGCCGTAAGGGCCAGAAGCGAGGCAGGGCTGAACAGCCCGGTTGCCCTGATGGAAGGGGGCGTGAACAGGGGATATACCTGCGCGAACCCGGAGATTTTGGAATATCGGCATCCGGAGGACCTGGAGCTGATCTTCCAGGAGCAGTGGACAAATCCCCGGTGCGGCGTGGCTTCCGTGGAGGAGCGCAGCGGCAGGACAGCGTTGATTATGGACCAGCCGGGATGGAATTATGTATCCGATAAGGGCGGGACTTCCGCGTCGGTTCCGGTTTATTATGAAAATGCCCTGGAACTTCTGGACGAGCCGGGTGAGTGGTATCTGGACATTCACGAGGGAAAGGTGTACTATATGCCCAGGCCCTGGGAGGATATGAGCCGGGCGGAGGTATCGGCGCCGGTGTTGGAAGAACTGATGCGCATTCAGGGAACCGATTATGACCATATGGTGGAAAATATAGAATTTGTCGGTATTACGTTTGCTGACACCACATGGAACCGTCCGAGCACTTCTTACGGACATGCGGATGCGCAGAATAACCACATTCGGGAGCATGGGCTTCCGGACCGCCTGCCGGATGCGGCCGTTACCGTGAAAAGGGCGAATTCCGTACGCTTCTTCGGATGCAGTTTTACCAGAATGGGAATCACTGCCCTGAAGATGGTGGAAGGCGTGCAGAACAGCCCCATCAGGGGGAACCGGTTCTATGATATATCGGGAAGCGCCGTCAATATCGGAGATCCGTATACCAATAACCCGGACAATTATAACCCGGAAGATATCCGGAAGCTGATGAAAAACTGCGATGTGGAAAACAACTACATCCATGATATCGGTGTGGATTATCAGTCCGCGGCTGCGGTGTCTGTAGGATTTGCGGCGGATATGGACCTGTCGTACAACGAGATTTTCAATATTCCCTATTCGGCTTTCCACATCGGTTACGGATGGGCGATACGTTTTGAAAACGTCCAGAGAAACATGGTCATAGAGCATAACTTTATCCATGACCTGATGGGGGACGGCATATATGACGGGGGAGCTGTCTATTTTAACGGAAACTCCGGGGGAAGCGATGAAAATTACAACCGTGTGACGGAGAATTACATCCGCAATCAGATGGATCTGAATGCGCCGCTGTATGCCGACGAGGGAACCACATACTGGCATTGGGAGCGCAATGTGGTGGATTTGTCCGAATCCCCGCTCTGGCACAACAACGCCAGTCCCAGGTGGATGTTGGTGTATGTTCCCACCATTGAGCATCTGAAGGTAAATGATATTTACACCACCACGGATAACAAGCATGTAAATCCCGAAGCGCCCTGGGTGGAAATATCGGATATCCATGTGCATCCGGACGCCATATGGCCCGAAGACGCCGTCCGCATCATAGAGGAATCCGGCCTGCAGGAAGCATACGCCGGGTTGCGCAATTCCCAGGCGGAACGCATCCGGACCAATTCGGGGCAGGGAAATATCAGTATTCCCGTAGGGGGAACCTTTGCCGTGGAGGTAAGCGGGACGGACGGCAAGGACAGGCCTGTATCCATGGCAGATGCGCTGACAGGTTACCGTGTGGTCAACCCGGAGATTGCGGAAGTGTCCGCCCAGGGAGTAGTGAAAGGGCTGAAAAGCGGAACCACGGATCTGGAAATTTATGTCGTTTCCAACGGAATTCTGGATGTGATTGAGGCAAAATTGTATGTGGGAGATGTTTTCAGCAAAATTTCACTGAAGGGCGTGGAAAACGATACCATTCTTCTGGGAGAAACCAGTAAAGGGTTCCAGGCGCAGCCCAGTGGCCTGACAGACATGGGGCGCCAGGTGGAATTGGCGAATATTACGTATCAGTTGGCGGATACTTCCATTGCTTCTGTGACAGCGGATGGCTATATTACGCCTGTGAAAGCCGGAAATACGGTTCTGACGGTGACGGCGGAAGGGGAAGGCAGGATCGTGGAACAGGAGTTTACCCTGCAGATAGAGGAGAAGCAGGAGTTCCGGGAAGACAATGTATGGGAGATATTTGACACAGAGAATGCGGATGAGTGGGTGGTGGAAGGCGGCAGCCTGGAGAAGACCGGAGAAGGGCAGATTACCACCACACTGACCAAATTTGCTACCTTTACAGGCTGCAAATTCCGCAATGAACTGATGACATTCCGGATGAAAATCGATGCCAACGGCAAGGGCGGGTGGCCCAGTATTGTGTTGAGGGCGCAGTCTGCGGACAAAGCGGTATCCGGAGGCGCTACAGGCTACATTATCTGTTTCGGCGCTTCGGGACTGGAGCTTCACAGGTTTATAGGTTCCAGACGTACCGTGATTTACGGAAGCATGGATGGCTATACCAGTCTTGGAGGGCCGGTGATACAGCCTGAACCTTTGACGCATGGGGAAGAACATGAGGTACAGGTGGGCGCGCTGACAAACGGGGATACTGTGAGACTGTTCTTGAGTGTGGACGGCGTGACCGTGTTTGACTTTACAGATGAGGAGGCGGATGCCATCACGGAGCCTGGATATTTCGGGCTTGTGGGAAGAGGGGAGACTTTTACCTTGACAAAGGACACAAGCATACCCGACGATAAGGAACCGGAAGAAAGCCCCAGTCCAAGCCCAAAGCCGGAAGAAAGCCCCAGTCCGAGTTTGAAGCCGGAGGAAAGCCCGAGTCCAAGTCCGAAGCCGGAGGAAAGCCCCAGTCCGAGTCCGAAGCCGGAGAAGAACCCGAACCTGGAAGACAGTGCCGGGTTGGCAACAGGGAGAAGGCCTTCCCAGACAAAAGGCAGTACATCTCAGGGAACAGCTTCCAGCAAGACAGAGGGAAATAAAGATTCGGCATCGAAAGAATCGTCAGAAGAGAATTCCTCAGCAGAGGGAAATGAGGAGGCAAAAACCAGTCCGGAACCGGAACCCGATGAAAGCCGGGAAGAGACGCAGGAGGACATAGAGGTCACAGACAGCGAAGCCCTTAAAACACAGAACGAGAGCGAAAGACAGGAAACGGAAAGCGCCGATGGGTCAGCAGAGGGCGAAAGAAAAGGAACAGGCGGTGTGGCAGCAGGCGTGGCGGCAGTAATCCTGCTGACAGGGCTTGGAGGAGCTTACGGATACCGGAAGTGGAAGAACAGACCTGATGCTGATTAGGATGCCCGCATCTGGAAGAAAAGCATATACTTAGAAGAGGAGAAGCGTTATGATTCGTATACTGGCAATCGGCAACAGTTTTTCGCAGGATGCCACACATTATCTGCATCAGATCGCCCTGGCGGACAATGTTGAAATGAAGGTGGCAAACTTATACATAGGCGGCTGCAGCCTGGAGCGGCACTGGCAGAACGTCGTTACCGGCGCGGCAGACTATTTATATGAACTGAACGGGCACTCGCAGGAGAGATACGTTTCGGTGAAAGAGGCGTTGGAGGAAGACACATGGGACGTCATTGTGACCCAGCAGGCCAGTCATGACAGCGGGTGGATGGAGACATATGAACCTTTCCTGGGCAATATGGTGGACTATATCAGGAGGCAGTGCCCTGCTGCCCGGATTTACCTGAACAAAACATGGGCATATGAGGTGGACAGTACCCACGAAAAATTTGCCAGGTACCATAATGACCAGAAGGAAATGTTTGCCAGGTTAAGCGCGGCCTATCAGGCGGCTTCGGAGCGCCGGGGGATTCCGCTGATTCCCTGTGGAGACGTGATTCAGGCGATCCGCAGGGAAGCGCCCTTCCGGTATGAGGCGGGAGGAATGTCCCTTTGCAGGGACGGCTTCCATATGAGCTGGCTTTACGGGAGATATGCATTGGCTGCTGCCTGGTATGCAACCATAACAGGCAGGGCAATGACAGAAAATTCCTATATCCCTGAAACTTCCATGACAGAGGAAAGGGCTGATGAAAGATTAATAATACAAATACGTAAAATCGTTGATTCTGTGATAGCGGAATCATGATTGTAATTATTTACTAAAAAAACGGGGCTGTCGCAGTCAGTAATTCTAGCGACAGCTCCATTTGTCTGCTTTTCGGCTGTTTGGCTACACCGTGCAATAGCAGGACGGATACCTGTTGGGCAAGGGGGATTTCTTTATGGAAATGTAAAAGAATATGTGGTAAAATGATGTCCGATGATGATTATTTCAACACATTTGATGGCGGTAGGGTAAGGTTTGCCGTTTTTCATGAAGAAAGCGGCAATCAAGCATGGAATCAAAACGAAGATAACAGGCATGGAGGAGGAAAGATATGCTGCCGGAAGCGTTTGTGGAGAGAATGCGGCGGATGCTGGGAGCGGAATACGAGGCTTTCGCGGAAACTTTTGGGGAAGAGAGAAGCCAGGCATTGCGCCTGAACCCGCTGAAACGAGGGGCGGACGGACGCAGTGCTGCCGCAAAGTACGGGGCTGACGGCAGCTGCGGATTGGGAGAGAGGGACGGAAGCACATCGAGAGCCGCCGGGAATCCGGTTTCGTCAAAAGTTCCCTGGGCAGAGGACGGCTACTATTACCGGCCTGAGGAACAGCCAGGGAAGCATCCCTTTCATGAGGCGGGGGTATATTATATCCAGGAACCCAGCGCCATGGCTCCGGCGGAACTGCTGGATGTTAAGCCGGGGGAGCGGGTGCTGGACCTGTGCGCTGCTCCCGGCGGGAAAAGCACGCAGATTGCGGCAAAGCTGCAGGGGCGGGGAATTCTGATATGTAACGAAATCCATCCGGTCAGAGCCAGGATACTTTCGGAAAATATAGAGCGGATGGGGATCTGTAATGCCTGTGTAACCAATGAGACGCCGGAACATCTGGCAGAATTGTTTCCCGTATTTTTTGATAAAATCATGGTGGACGCACCCTGCTCGGGAGAGGGAATGTTCCGAAAAAATGAAGCGGCATGCCACGAGTGGAGTCCTGAAAACGTGGAATTATGCGCGAAACGGCAGGACAAAATTCTGGACCAGGCTGCAGGGATGCTGCGCCCCGGCGGAAAACTGGTATATTCTACCTGTACGTTTGCGCCGGAGGAGGATGAGGGGAGTGTGGCAAGGTTTCTGTGCCGTCACAGTGATTTTACCGTTTTGCCCATAGACAAAGAACGGCTGGGACTGGCGGGCTGTGACGGCGGAGCAGAGTATCCCGGTCCTGCGGATATGATGCTTGAACACGGGAACGAAAGCGATGCCGAAGCGGTGTTTGGTTTCCGGCCGGAAATGACGCTGCGGATATGGCCCCAGCGTGTTCGGGGGGAAGGGCATTATGCGGCGTTGCTGCAGAAGGCCGGCGTCCGGGAGAGGGTATTGGGAGGCATTGACGTGCAGAAGGGGAGCGACCGGGAGAATGCATTGGTAGGCACTGACGTGCAG
>OFFF01000814.1_pt1 | contig 21883 bp, 17 predicted proteins | sample 1521301 | NCBI WGS metagenome assembly OFFF01 (sample SAMEA3504101, study PRJEB24116) | mouse gut metagenome | biome: mouse gut; feature: mouse-associated habitat; material: faeces | place: Denmark | collected 2011
CACCTTAGCAATCCGCCTCTCCAGCACCTCCAGATCCGAAAAGATCAGTTCCAGATTGATGGTCTCTATATCCCGCAGAGAATTTACGCTGCCGTCCACATGAACGACATTGGAATCCTCAAAGCATCTAACCACATGAACTATGGCATCCACTTCCCTGATATTGCTCAGGAACTGATTGCCCAGCCCCTCTCCCTTGGAGGCGCCCTTCACCAGACCTGCAATGTCCACAAACTCGATCACGGCAGGAGTCACCTTCTTGGATTTGTACATATCTCCCAAAAGCTTCAGCCGCTCGTCCGGCACGGCCACAATGCCTACATTGGGATCTATGGTGCAGAAGGGATAATTTGCCGATTCCGCCCCCGCCTTTGTCAGCGAGTTGAACAGTGTGCTCTTTCCTACATTCGGCAGACCTACGATTCCTAATTTCATATCTTATTATACCCACTCAGAAACCCTTTATTTTCAAAGGTTTCTGCCTTTCTCAATATTTTCGCTACACAAATTTTTCGCTACACAAATGTCATAAGCTGAATTTCATTTGGTTCAAAACATTCTGGCAATGCATTGGTTTTGCCTCTGATAACATCACCTTTATCGTCAAGGAGCTGCTCGGTACGGGCAGTATCGGGATTATCAACATACAGCCATGTCCCGCCATCCGTCAGGATTTGATAAACTGTAAATTCGTTAGCAAGTCCGTCAAACGCCTGCTCGATAGCCAGTAAACGTCTCTTCACATCTTCCAATTCATTTCCGACATCAGAGCCTTTCTCAACAACAAACGTAACCCGCCTTCCTTCAATCGGCTCATTGTTTCCATCTAAAATAGCCTTGTCGGATGAATCGTCAAGGCTGTCGTGAATGGAATGCGTATTGGTAAGCTCATTTTGAAATTCTTCCAGTTTGCCTGTCCGCTCTTTGAGAGCTACAAGCTCGTCAGCAAATGCTGAAACATCTTTAGCATCAATGAGGTCTTTTACAGCCTCCCACCAATCTCTGAAATCCTTATCAATCGAGTTTTTCCAATCGGTAAATTCTTTTGTGTTAGCGTTCACATACTCGTAGAACCAGTTTTCCCAGAGAGTTTTCCAGTTGGTGTTTGCCTCTTGCATTTCCGTAGTCTGGTTGTTGAAGAACTCTTCCCACTGGTGTTCCCAGTTCAGATAGGCTTCCTGTATCTCTGTTGTCTGTGCCTGGAACCACGTCCTCCACTGGTTTTTCCAGAAAGCATTAGTAGCTTCCATATCCGATGTCTGAGCGCCGTAGAACGCTTTCCACTGGTCTCCCCATTGTGCTACAAGAGCGTCAATAGACATCTTTTCAAGCGGAGCCGTTACAAACGGACACGCAGATGTCCCTACGCAGTTCGTGATGTTTGCCTGTCGAATCGACGTCACGCCCGCATTGACACGAATATACGCAAGCGGATACTGCCACCTGTCGTTTGTTTTGACCAGTGTCGGATTCTTCGGACTGGATGCCGGAGTACCTTTAACGATCTTAATAGAATTCGCCCTGACCGCTTCACGGGAGTCAACTTCCAGAACAACCGCGTCAATTCGGTTGAGAAGAACCTCTGATATAGGAACTGTCAACGGAAGTAAAGCATCATTCAGCGTCCATGTATGATTGAACCACGCCCGGCCAATGCCGACATTTACCATCATACCTTCCGATTCTTTCACAACCATCGCCGTTCCATAATGCTGTAAAATACCATCTCGGATTATGCCGTCAAAGATACTCGACATCTGGATAGCATCATATTTTCGATCGCCATTTTTCGAGTTATAAAACCCGTATGTTACCATATCACACCGCCTCCTGTTCTATCGTTTTAAATGTAGGGTATACAGAGTTGCCATCTTCATCTTCGGACATGACGATTTCGACAATTCTTGCTTTCGTTTCATGCCCGTATTCGTTGGCGATCTGAACGACATCTCCGTTGAAGAAGTCCTCTCCATACCTGAACATAACGGTTGTTTCCACCTGCCCCTCGAACGATGTTACATCCGTGTTCTCTGCCAACTTTTCTTTTCCACGCTGCTGTAACTGGGCTGTGTATGCTGCATCAGACAAGACAACCCCATCCCCAACATCAGAAGAAATATCCCTTGCATCTGTAAAAAGCTCCCGCCTGTTCAACCCGTTTCCCCCACCAACAGTAGTATACTTTCTCGCAGAACCTTCACCTTCACCGCCAACCAGGGTAACGGTTTTCAGTGCCGATTTGGATTCTACATAATTACTGTTGATGATGTTTTCAAACTTTGGGGAAAATATGACATAGGGATTTACAGACTGATCGTAGGACCGGTCGATCCCGGCATATAGCTTAAATACAAACTGCTTATTGTCGTTAAGAGTCACCTTAAAACCGATGCTTCTCTCACTACAGATTTTGTTGATTACGTCATATAGGTTATCACCCGTATACTGCGCATCAATTTTCAATGATGTAATAGCGGGGTCAGTTGACGCTTCAAAAATAAAGTTGGCAATTTTCCTGCTGCTGTCTGCCGGAGATATCACATTCTCATTCAGAAGGGTATGGATTCCATTTTGAAGATTCCCGGTTATAGTCTTTTGCCCCCAGACAATCCGACGGTCAAGAATAGATTCGAGTGACCTGCCAGTAACCGTGATGTGGTTTCCGTTTTCAGAATCAGAACCAATCCGTATCATTTCAATGATCATGACATGTTCCGACTCACGGTTCTGTAAATAGTAGTCCTGCTTGATGTAACTGAGAATGGTATCCGTCATCGAAGTGAAAAGCTCGAAATCTCCGTACTCATAATACCTGTCTGTCCAGATGAAAGACTCGTAGACATCAACGATGGATATAGCGTCAAGATTAGTATTAAGAACTGTTATGTCCATACCTATACCCCCTCGTAAATGATTCGATTTTCTATCTTGAACTGTAGGTTAGAGCTTCCTTCTTCAGCCGTATACGCAAACACGTTGTCGCCCTTTGCAAGCTGGAACCAATCGGCATTCTTGTCAAGACAGTTGAGTATGTTCGTGGTTCTACCGTTTCTAAGCAGCGTAATGGATTTCTGCCCTTTCACGGTACAAATGACGATTTCATCACCGGCTATGATTCCGGAACCTGTGAAAGATTTCAACTTGTTCGTGTCAATCCTCATGACTTCCCTTGTGCCGGTATTGTAGATTGTAATGTTGTGTGCTTCTCCGATTGCGTGAATTGTAATGGTCACACCAATTTCGGCGTCGCCACTATAAATAACCACTTTCTCCATCTGGTTCTGAATCCAGCCCATTTCAATTAGGCACTCATAGAGAGATTCATTACTGAACGGGAACTCGAATAACGGTTCAACACCGTAAAAGATAGTGGTATTGACTCCGTCTTTTCCAGCAGAATAGAAAAAAGGATTCGGACACACGATTGAAATGTCTGAACCCTCATCCTTGCTGAATATATTTGGATCGTTTGCCTCTGTATAGCCCTCAATCTCCGCCTGCCGATTATCTGTCTCAATGAGCAGGGTAAGTTTTTTCTTGATTGGGAAATATTTATATGAGAGCTGGCGCACATCCTCGATTGTACTCTGCCATAGGTATTTCAAAGAAATTACAATGTTACGGCTTGGGAGCCTGGACGAATTATACAGACTTCCGTCATTTGTTGCCACTTCGGTCATGTTAATATTCGCTTTTCCAGACCCCAAACCGGTAACTGAAGTGACGACGAAGCCGGATTCCTCCGGCCGCGCCAAATCAAGTTTGATACTATCGCCAAGATAGTTCGTCACAGTGATTGATTTAATCATGCTTTCACCATCCTTTCAAATGCCGAGAACTGGTTGTTCGTCTGACGATAAAGCTCAACTCTCGACAATGACTTAGGCGAGTAGTTATTTTGTGTAAAGGTAAACGTGTTGCTTGTGTTAGGTTTTCCACCTCCATTTTGAATGTCCGGAGCATAGTCTCTATTCATACTTGCGCTGATGGATAATGCCTGCGTTCTGCTCAACATGGTGTTTAGTTTACTGATTCTTGACTCTACATTCGACAGATCAAGAACAGGTCGGATCATAGGCTCAGCATCAATCCCATTAGTGATGAAATCTTTCACCTTAGAAATCGCATTGCTTAAACCGGTTTTGGCTGCATTCGCCATGTCAGAGCTGGTCTCATAAGCCTTATCTTCATAATCACCAATAGCGTTGACAAATGCCACGCCAAAGTAGTCACCAATCTGATAACCAACTTTAGAAGGTGAATGCTCGTCCAATTCTTTCTTAGCTGCTTCCGCCGCTGCGGCTGCCATAGCCCTTGCTTTGGCTGATGCTTTGTACGCATTCTCACTGATACCAGCGGCAAATCCGTCAACCAGATACGAACCCGCACTATAGAACTGATCTCGGTAATCTTTGACAGCGCTGACCGCATTGCCGAGGCTTGATGTAAATGAACTCTTCACGTCCGCATCTTTACTTTTCACGCCCGAAATGAGTTTTTCCATGCACCCCTTGCCGACCGTCTCAAACTCGCTGTATTTGTTCTTGATGGCTGTCAGACACCCACTGATAATCGTTGTGAATGCGTTTCGAGCCTCGTTATCTTTCGACTTTACCCCAGCGATAAATTTAACCATCGTCTGGGTACCCACTGTCTGAAACTCCGTATACTTATTCTTAATAGCTGTCAAACATCCGTTCATGATGTTCGTATACGTTGTCCTCGCATTATTGTCCTGGGATTTTACGCCCGCAATGAACTTGATCATCGTTTGCGTTCCCACCGTTTGGAATTCGGTGTATTTGTTCTTGATGGCTGTCAGACACCCACTGATAATCGTTGTAAATGTGGTACGGGCATTGTTATCCTGAGACTTCACCCCTGCGACAAACTTAATCATCAACGTAGAACCAACCGTTTGAAACTCTGGCTGCTTGGCCTTTATCGCTGTTAGTACCGCCTGCACAATATTTGTGAAAGTAGTAGTCGCATCGCCTTTCTTGGCATTTGCGCCATTGATAAAAGCCGTCAGCATATTAGAAGCAGCGGCCTTAACTTTTGATTCTGCATTGTTAAACGCATTGATGAATCCGGTAACACCTGTTTCGCCAAGCTTTGCCAATGCGGAACTAAACGACGTCATCCCGCTGACATCCAGCCCTACCATACCTTTCGCCATCTCGACCAAGCGATTCGTCTGTGTAATAACACTGGAAAGTATGCCCGTATCGACACCGCTTATATAAGCATAATAGGAGCTGAAATAGGAACCAAATGAACTCATGTCCTTACCGAAATCAGCAAGACTCATATCTTTCGAGAACCATCCTCCTTCTTCCGGCAAGCTCTTTTGTAATTCAACAATCGAATTTGCGGCGTTGGTTGTTGCCGTGACAATACCTGCATCGACATTCTTCATATAATCTGAATACTGTGCGAAATTCTTACCGAACAATATCAGACTCTCTCCAAACGCACCAATATCATTACTGCCTGTGAACCAGCTTACGACTCCTCCAGTGTTCGGAAGTGTGTTTGCTAATTCCACCAATGCTTTGCCAGCGGTCGCTGAATTTGTAATAGCTTCTACGTCTATTCCAGATATAGAATCAGAATATTCTTTCATCGCCTCGCCGAAAGGTATGAGCTGTTCTCCGAATTGAGCCATATCATTGCCGCCGGTAAACCAGCTTACGACTCCTCCAGTATTCGGAACTGTTTTTGCTAATTCGATCAGCGCCTTGCCGGCGGTCGTTGAATTTATAACCGCATCAGCATTGATACCTGTCACTGCCAGAGAATACTCTTTCATCGCCTCGCCGAAAGGTGTAATACCATCGGCAAAAGCCGCCAGATCGTTTTCTCCTGTGAACCAGCCGACTATTCCGCCTGTAGTCGGAAGTGTCTTTGCCAGCTCAATGAGCGCTAATCCCGCCGTAGTTGAATTAACAACCGCGTCAGCATTGATTCCTGTTACCGCCAGGGAATATGATTTCATAGCCTCCCCAAAGGGTGTTATACCTTTGGCAAATGACTCTAAATCGTTATCCCCGGCAAACCAACTAACAACGCCACCGGTCTTCGGAAGATTTGCTTCCAGGGCAGCTAAGGCTTGTGCGGCAGTAGCCGAGGCCGTCACAGCTTCTGGATTGATTCCGTTGATAGCATTGCTGTAAGACAACATTGCTTCTCCGAATGGAATAAGCCGTTCCGCGAACTCGCCCAAATCGGTATCTCCGGTAATCCAACCCGATATACCACCGACATCCGGAAGATTTGCTTCCAGTTCCGATAAAGACTGTGCTGCCGTAGCTGAAGCTGTAACAGCTCCCGGATTGATACCACTTACTGCATCGGAATAAGATTTCATCGCCTCGCCGAAAGGTATTAGCTCTTTTGCAAACTCAGCAAGACTGTTACCACCTGTAAAGATTTCCGAAAGCCCCCCAATATCAGGAAGGTTTTCTTCGAGTCTCGCCAGTGATTGCGCCGCAAGTGCAGACGCTGTCACCGCAACCGGATTCACACCGATTACGGCATCTGAATATAACTTCATTGCTTCTCCGAATGGAATCAACTCTCTCGCAAAACTTGCCAGACTGTTTCCACCATTCATGATTTCAGAGAGTCCGCCGATAGCCGGAAGATTTCCTTCCAAAGTTGCTAAACTTTGTGCCGCAACTGCGGATGCTGTTACCGCTGTCGGATTGATACCACTTACTGCATCGGAATAAGATTTCATCGCCTCGCCGAAAGGCACAATACCCTTGGCAAAATCCGCTAAATCATTATCTCCAGTAAACCAGCTTACAACACCTCCGCTGTTATCCAAGCCATTTGATAACTCTACCAATGCTAAACCCGCTGTTGTAGATGCTGTTACTGCCGCGGCGTCAATACCTGCGACCACATCGCCGTACTTTTTCATTGCCTCACCAAACACAACGATTTGTTCACCGAATTTATCGAGATCATTGTTACCTGTAAACCAGCTTACTACGCCACCGGTATTCGGTACTGTATTGGCAAGCTCTGTTAAAGCCAACCCCGCTGTGGCAGACGCTGTCACTGCTTCTCCGTCGATACCTGCAACAGCGTCACCATACGCTTTCATCGCTTCGCCGAATGGGACAATCTGCTCCGCAAAGGTATCAAGATCGTTATTACCGGTGAACCAACTTACAACACCACCGGTGTTGGGGACTGTATTAGCAAGCTCCGTCAATGCTTTACCTGCTATCGTGGACGCCTGTATTGATTCCGAATTGATACCAGCTACAGAATCACCATACAATTTCATAGCTTCACCAAACGGCACAAGCTGTTCCGCAAAATCTCCTAAATCATTGTTTCCTGCAAACCAGCTCACTACGCCGCCAGTATTCGGAACGGTATGAGCCAATTCTGTTAATGCTTGCCCGGCGATCGCCGAGCTTTCAATAGATGCACCGTCAATTCCAGATACAGCTTCGCCATACGCTTTCATCGCTTCCCCGAAAGGAACCAACTGAGCGGCGAATTCATCCATATCGTTTTCACCCATAAACCATCCGACTACTCCACCGCTGTTCGGAAGATTGGATGCCATTTCGGCGAGAGCCTTTGCCGCTGTTGCTGATGCTGTTACAGTTTCGGGATTTATTCCGGAAATCGCATTCGAGTAAGATTTCATCGCCGTACCAAAAGGCACAAGCTCTTCTGCAAAATCCGAAAGTGAAGAACCACCCGTAAACCATGAAGTCAACCCCTGCAAAATATCGGCAGCGGTAAGAATAAGAATCGTTTCGCTGAGTGCCTTTACACCTTCCATCATTGAAGCGTCTATTGACTTAGCTCCCTCTATGAACGGCTGAATGTTCATCATAAATGCTGATAAATCAGAACCAATTTGAGGGAACTGACTCGATACACCACTCATAAATCCGCCAACGATACCGCCGACAAACTGACCGATAGCGGTGCCTATTCCCTGTAACAGTTTACCTCCTTCTCCAATAAGCCAGGATAAGCCAGGAATTTGGGCTAATGCTCCTACTGCCGCCAACACCAGTGCCAATTCAGCAATAACAACTCCCATGCCGAGTACACCAGCCATAGCTTGCGGAATAAGCCCTGCAACGGCGCCTAATGCTACCATAATAGCGGAAAGTAGACCGATACCAGCGATTCCCTTCACAAGCACGTCAACATCTATCCCGCTCAGAGCATCCACCACCCCAGAGAAGAAAGCCATAAGAACATTTATCGCCGACTGAATAAGGGCCGGCAAGTTTTTCTCAATTCCGTCAAGAACAGCAATCAGGAATTGAAATATGGAATCCACGATTGAAGGCGTATATGCAACCAACGCATCCAAGACCCCGGCAATCAATGCCAAAGCTCCATCTGCAATAGCAGGTACACACTCGACGAGTACATCAACAAGAGTTAGTACAACTGCTTTAATCGTTTCGCCAAGAACAGGTGCACTGGCCGTAATTACCTTACAAAGTTCGACGATTGCCTCGCCAATTTTGGCAACTATAGCGGGTATAAGCCCTGCCACTCCGGTAATAACAACCGTTAAACCTGCGACAACAGCCGTAGCGCCAGCGGTAAGAGCAGCGGCGAAAGCCGTAAACCCAACTGCCAATGCAGATAAACCCATTCCTGCTGCCAAGAGTCCTGCACCAATAGCTACAACGCCAACACCGATAAGAGCAAACGCCCCGCTCAATGCAAGAATCGTTCCAACCAACGGCGTAAGAACTGCCCCTGCAACACCAATAACTGTGAATGCCCCGGCAACTGTAATCAAACCTTTCGCTATGCTGCCCCAACTCATAGCTCCTAAAACACTAAGAACCGGAGTCAAGACTGCTAAAGCAGTAGCTGCCACAAGCATCGCCGCTGAGCCTGCCAATGTGCCATTCATCAGGTTGAGACCAATCGCAAATTCGGCCAAAGCGCCACCCATTGCTATAAGTCCTTTGGCAATCTCTTCCCATGAGGACTTACCCATTTTACCCAAAGCATCGGCAACTATTTCAAGAGCTGCACCTACAACAATAAGACCAGCTCCTATGCCAACCATGTTTTTAGGCATCAAATTTGTGGCTATCGCAACCTCAGCCAAAGCACCGCCCATTGCTACAAGTCCTTTGGCAATCTCTTTCCATGAGAATCTCGCGAAATCACTCATAGCCGATGCGAATATCTTCATCGCCGCCGCTATCTCAACCAGGGCAAGTCCTGAAGATATAACATGCTTTGCATTTCCGGTAAGTTTTGTGAATGCGGCAATCTCCAGAAGCAATGCGCCGACCGCAGTAAGACCTTTTCCTATTTCACCCCATTTCATCTGAGCAAAATCACCACATGCGGAAGAGAGCACTTTCAAAGCTGCTGACATAATAAGCATTCCCGTAGCTGTGGACATCGCTTTTCCACTGAATTTTGCGGTGTTCAGGAAAATATCTACCTCAGCAAGAAGAACTCCTACACCAAGCAAGCCCTTTGCCATCTCTTCCCAGCTTAAACTGCTGAGAGATTTGACAGCAGATGCCATAACCTTAATTGCCGCTGCAAATATAACCATAGCAGTCGCATTCGACATGGCTTTCTTGTTAAACTTTGCTGTGGCCATGAATGCATCCAATTCAGCCAGTAATACTCCTACGCCAACCAGACCTCTTGCCAGTTCGCTCCAGCTCAGGCTCGCCATCTTTTTCACCGCACTTGATAAAACAAGAACCGCGGAAGCGAATATGACGAGTTTTGTGGCTCCTTTGCCAGACACACCGCCAAGCTTATTAAACGCTGCCATAGCAACTATCAATTCCGTCATCATAACCGTGATTGCTCCAAGAGAACCAGCGAGCTTATCACTGTCAACGAGAGAAATAGCCACGATTGATGCCGCCAAAATGCCAATAGCAGTGGCAATCTTTATCAGTGTCCCGGCCTTTAGCTGATTTTGATACTCTTCAAAGCACCCTCTTACTCCATCAAGAATCCCTGTTACATTCTCCATGATGTCGCCGAGACTCTCTAAAGGATTGGAAAGACTGTTTATAAATTTGGTAAGTCCGACAGCAATACCACCAAGGGACAAACCGTTCAGTAAATCAATAATTCCACTAAAATCAGCGTTCCCAAGTTTTTCGATGATGGTATCTGCCAAACCACCAATAACCTGCGCAATACCTCCTACGATTGTTTTTACGCCATTCCATAAAGCCTGAAGCAACTGTAAGAATTTACACTTTGAAAGAGCTTCACCCATCGCACCGATTGCAACAATGACTCCGCCTTTCATATCCCCGGCAGCTTCGCCAACCTGTGACATCCTTTCGTGGATTCTTTCAAGCATGGAATGGAATAACTCCAGACCAGGAACCTTGATTTTCTCTTTAAGAGTGTTCAGAAAGTCTTTTACCGATTCCTTAACCTTGTCCAAATCTGGAAGATCAAATTTGTCTTTTACTTCTTTTGCGAAATCCTTGAAAGCATTTGCAGCTTTTCCAATGAAGTCGATAACTCCCTGAACTGTTTTTCCGAAAATATCATTCTTCTTGATGAACTCATCGATACTCACAAGGAAATCGCCAATACTGCCAGTTACACCCAAAACCCCTCCGCCAAGGGTTTTGAAACCTCCAAACAACGGAGTGATAGTTTTGAATAACGCTGAAAACGCCTGCTTACCAATGTCCAAAACGGCAAATATACCCTTGAACGTCCTCTTCAAGTTTGCCGATGCGGTATCGCTAAGCTTCAGATGAGAAGTAAATTCTTTCAAAGCAACTGTCATATTGTAAAGCTGTTGGGATGTCGTAGGCGGAAATATCTCCCTAAACGCATCCTTTACAGGCTTTACAACACTAACCAATGCCCCAAAAGCATTCTTCATTGCATCAATAACCGTAGTCCTGCCGCCAAGATCTTTCCACCCCTGTAACATGGAATTGCGGGCATCTGACATGGCGTCGATAATGCCGCCAAAATATTTACTGGCGTCCGTCCACAAGGCCTTGGCCTCCTCGAAGTCGCCGAACAGGGTTTCCCATGTCGTGGCCCACCCGGAGCCGGCAGCTTCTTTCAGTGTATCCATCAACTGAGTAAAAGTCTTCACGTCCTGCGCCGAATCAAATGCCTTCTGCCCTAACTCTTCGATAGCCTTGACCTGCTCTTCTGTATATCCGATGCCGCGCAGTTTTTCCTCATATGCCTTCTTTTCCGCAGCCGTCATCTCCCGGACATCAGTCGCATAATTGCTAAGTGTCTGTACAAGTACATCTGTGGTCATCCACTGTGAAGACAGCGAGTCATTAAACATGCTAGTTGCTGTGAACAAATCGGATACCTTGCCTTGTGCATCCGTGGTCGTGGACTGGTATTTATCCCCCTCCTTGACGACAGTTCCCATGGCAAGGGCTGTGTCTAAAAGTGATTGTTTGAACTCAACGGTCGCCATGTTGGCGTTTTCGATGGATTTCCAGTCAATTAGTTTGACAGCACCAGCCGATAAAGCCTGAGCGAAATTATACATTGCTCTGGATGCTTCATTCGCATTTGCACCGGAAACAGCCGCTTCATTACTGATACCCTGAATCGCTTTCACGGCGTCTTCAAGCTTAACCCCAGAGTTCGTGAATTTGCCGATACTGGAAGTCATATCCGAAAAGGAATAAATTGTTTTATCGGCGTATAGATTCAATTCATTCAGATAACCGTTGACTTCCTCTAGGGAAGCCCCAGTACTTGCCATGATTGTCTGTACCGACCCCATTTTCAGTTCGTATTCCTCAAAGCCCTGTTTAACAGGCTCAATGGTTAGGGAATGCAACATCTGTTTTCCAGTATTGATCACTGAGTTTGTTATATTCGCAAGGGCAGTTACAGCCATGACTTCCAACGCTGAGAACCTGGCCTGAACCGTTTGGACTGCACTGGAAAGTCCAGACATATCACAGTTTTTTGATGCTGCGTTAATACCTTCCAGACCTTTTACTGCGCCGTCAAGATTCAGGCTATGCTTGAGCTTGTCGAGAGTTGACAAGCTGGTCTGAACATTACTCTCAAATTGCCTGTTGTCAAACCGCATCTCGACAACTCTTTCGTCAATCGTTGCACTCATAGCTTAGTAACCTCCCTCCATGCGTCATTTGCAATTCTGTCAAAAATAGGCTGGATAGCAGGATTGATGTAATCTCGCCCCTGTACCCAGCCGCCGTTTCTAGTTCCGTGTCCGTACTGCAAAATAATTGCAATCGGAACTCCATTTTGAATGTTTGAATTCTTAAACGAAATTGATATGCTTCCGTTTTTTTGTTTAATTTCGTATGACCATGAACTGGCTGTCAGACCAGTATCAACCGGAGTTGCAGACGCAAGGGCAGCTACTCCTTCTTTGCCATACTTGTCAAGGTCGCTCAATTTAACGACCGATTTGACCTTCTCCAGATATCGTGTCAGCTTGGAGAAGTCGCCCTTTTGCCTGAACGTTATCATATGAAATTCTCCTTACGAGAGCTCATTTACCCGCTTCTGAACAGCCGCAAAATCGTATCCGGCCTGACTCAGACGGTTCTTTCTGTCCTGTCCGTTACCCCATTTACCAGCGATTACTTCCCTTGCAATCGCATCGATGGAACTTTTGGTCGTCTTGACAAGGACGTTCACACGCTTCTGAACTTCGCTGAAATTGTATCCGGCCTGTTCGAGAGCGCTCTTTCTCGCTTCACCGTTGCCCCATGCACCACTGATAACTTCTTTAGCGATCTCATCAACGGACTTTCTGGAATCTTTTTCCACAAAGCTCATTTACCCGCTTCTGAACAGCCGCGTAGTCATAGCCTGCTGCCGTGATAGCATTCTTCCGAGCATCCCCATTTCCCCATGCGCCCTGAATCACTTCAGTGGCAAGCTCGTCGATGCTCTTTGCAGTAGCAACGATTGGCGCAGAATTGTCTTTCGCATACTTCGGATGGGCAAATCCACGAATATATCCCCATCCAACATTGATAGTTCTCCGTCCAACCTGGTCGTTCATGTTACCCTCGATGCAGACGATAGTATCGCCGTAAACCTGCTCTACATAACCAATGTGATCCGAATATCCGTCGTTAGGCTGTGTGGAATCATCCCAGTTGAATACAATGACATCGCCGACTTCCGGCTTCACAGAACCATCCTCGTTCCAAATACCCATTGCCTTAAAAAGCTCAACATGCTTCTCACATCCGACTTCTGTTCCGATCAGATCAACGGCTCCTGCCTTGATTGCGCAGGCAGATACAAAGCAGTCACACCACGAATCTGTATACTTGATGGCGTATCCACGGGCAAGCGGCTTGTGAGAATTATAGAGATCCAAAATCTCTTTATACTTACCGTTTGCTTCCGAGAAACCAAGCCATCCGCGGGCCACGTCCAGAACCTTTTCGGCTGTTACGCCAGTGATAACTTCCGGCTTCGTATCTTCGGCCTCTACCACGTTCTCGTTAGTTTCGGGAGCAAAATAGTAGTTCATATCAACGTTACCGCTGATTCCGGAAACACTCCCTTTACTTGTATACTGGTGGAAATCACAAGGGTAATCGGCCTCACCAGTCCAGTCAGCCAGCCATTTGACATACTGATCCAAAAGTGTGTGATCGTACCAGTTACGGTAATAGTCAATATTGAAATAGACACCTGCACGATATCCAAGAGACTCCACCGTTTCGCAGAACGCCTTTGTGTGAGCATTGCATTCCGCTTTTCCGAGTGTCACACCGGCGGCCGCAGCTTTCGTAACCGTGTCATACTCGAAATCAAAAAATACAATGGTCTCTTTGCTAAGACCCGCTTTCTCAAGATTTGCAACTGTCTGCTGCGCCTCCTGCTTTGCCTGCTCGGTATTCAGAGCATAAGAAAAGTGGTAAACTCCCATGATGGCAAGCCCCACTTCTTTGCATTTCTTTACGTTGTCGAAAAACCTGGAATCGACTGCCTGCCGATAACCTTCACGGATAATCACAAAATCGATTCCACTGTTCTTGATCTGCCTGGCATCAATATTTCCCTGCCAGACGGATATATCTATACCTTTCTTCTTTTCAGGCATTTCAGTCACCCCCTGGTGTTTAATTGTTTTTTCCTCGCCGCATTCAGAGCGGAATTACGTTTGAAGATTTCACGCTTGCTCATCTTTTTAGGCGGCGAATTCTTAATGTCACAGACCCTGATAAGAGTCAATAAACGGTTGAGATGCCACTTCTGGCACTCAAATGGTATATTCAAGGCAATCATCCAGTAATAAATAATCTCAGCAGTAACCTGCTCCCTGTTTGGTTTGCCAGTTTTTTCTTCTCTAAAAGTAGTGGCTGTCATCGGAGCATCTATATACTGATTGATCACGTCGATATTGGAACTCGTCAAGTAGCTGTAAACCTCTGGATCTACGTTTTGCGTAAGTGTCATGCACCTAACGTAGTCCAGATTTTCCTCAAAGGTTTTCTCTTTCTTTGAAAGAAACGGTTTACACCACTTGGATTCCCATTTTGAAAGAGAGACGAGGGAATGCTCCAACTGTAACGTTTGTCCTTTTGGATAGATGAAAATTTCATTTACCTCATCCCATTGCTCCTCGCCAGCCGGTATGTTAATACGAAGCATCCCTCAGCCCTCCGTTGTTTTCTAATTCGTAACCGGAGCCAGAACAGGCGTTGCAGTCTTCTGTGTCGCAGGAGCGTCAACGTCCTTCGGTACGATGCCGTTCACGAACTCAGCCGCCGCATTAGCATCGGTAGCCAGCTCCATGTACAGGATAGAGTATGCCTCGGTCTCCGAAAAAGCCTTGGACAGCTCCTCGGACTTGATAAACCGCCTGCCGTCCGGACTCTTTTCGCCGTAAGCCTTGAGAATGATCTCTTTGAAAGTCGCAATGATGGTCGGCGTATCCTGTGCCGCCACGATTCGTCTGATCATCTCAGTAAGCCCGCCGGAAATACTCAGCTCCATTTCCATCGCTTCTGCTTTGGAGAGATTGAAATAAAAATCCTCAACTCTTTCCACGCCGTTGTAATCTTTATAGGGTATTGTTTTCTTTAACATGTTCTTTTTCTCCTTTCAAATAAAATAGGGAGCCGCCAACCCATCACCCTGAGTACGACTCCCTACTGGTCACATTATGCAGTTGTAAACTTAACCCGCTGCTGCGGTAGCCTCCTGATAAAGCTTGAGAATCTCATCCGGAAGAGGAAGTCTTGCTTCGGTGCCATCAGCAGCATCTTCCGTAGTGGGATTCGTTCCATACAGAATATCCTCCAGTTTCTCCATGAAAGCCTTGTCGAACTTTGTGGAATCAAAGGTCAGGCAGGCCGTAGGTTTCAGCTTCTTGCCGTCAATCACGGTATTGATCGCTACCGGAGTAGTAGTCAGCTCCCAGGACAAGGAAATCGGTTCCGGACTATCATTGATAGTGGAATAACCTTTCTCGGAAGGAGCCGCCAGCGCACCGTAGATCAGATGCAGCTTATATCCGTAGTCATTGTTGTCAACGTCGTTGCCGAGAATGGTTCTGTATGCCATACCGAACATCTTTCTGCTCTGCTGCCCGGCAAACATACCGGGAACAATCTCGACAGAACCGTCACATTCCGCAAACTCAGGCGGATAAGTATATGCCTCAACCGTGGCGCCGAACTCCTCAACAGACATGAGGTTCAGGTATTTGATATTGTCCGCGTAGACAGGAGAAGCCTCTGCACCGGACGGACTCTCAGTTACTGCGCTCAAACCGTTCCAGGGAACACCCTTGGTATAAACCCCGCCGGTCTGGACCGGATAAAGAACGCCATGATCCACGCCTGTTTCGTACAAGCGCTCGCCAGTTTTATCCCATTCAAGTTTCATAGATTTTGTCCTCCTTAAAAGAATATTGTGTAGACATCGTGATTCAGATTATCCTTTTCATAGTGCCGGTTATGTTTGCTTGTGGGTAATGAAGCCACTTTACCGACAATAGGACTATCCGGATCTTTGTCTATTACTGTTACTGAATATCTCATTTGAGACAGGTAGACCCTGTTATTCGCGTACTTGTTGCCGATAACATCCCGGCTGTACACAATGGCGGGATAATTCATCTTAATCGATGAAGGGGGCTGAAAGTAGACGTTTCTGCTTCCAAGAACATCGCACAGCACCTCATGAAACAGAAGTCGTCTGTCCATCATTGTAAACACCCCCTATTGTCAAAATCAGTCTCGGGTACTGAACTTCAACATTTGAAATCTTCCATTTAGCACCCATAAACCCAACGTACCGCATCGAATAGAAATGTTCATTAGCAAACGGATCGGCGACTATGCTGATTTCGTTTGCAACGTTGATATCATCGTTGAGCGTTTCAGAACTTTGAAGCCGGCGTGTGTTACGGGTCAGATCACCGTAGTACATACGCTCTGCAATCTGTTCCTCCCATACGCCAGGCTTCGTTTCAACTGTCTCAGCATAGCCAATCGGTCCGTAAAACTTCATTTCTCATCTCCTCCGATTTTTAGGCATAAAAAAAGAACCTCTCAGGTTCGTCAATTTACACCATTTTGAATTCCTGCGAATCAACCGGCAGCAACCTCGTCAGTCACATCCATCTCCAAAGCGATCGCACAGCGATATCTCGTCAAAGCGCCAGACAGCCTGGTCTCCAGCAGATACTTCTCCTGGTTGAAGTCGATATCGAACTGGTTGAATTTCGTGATCTCGCCGCCCTTGGTGGAGCCGATGGTATAGTCCGCCATGTTTACAAAGATTCCGAGAAGCTCCTTGGTCTTCTTATCGAAAGTCTCCCTGGTCAGACCATCGAACTGCTCAGCCGTGTGGATTTCACCGACATTCAGAGCCTTTGCCAAATCAGCAACCGTGTCGTAGATACGGCGACCGTTCATGTCTCTGGCAAGCAGCATAATGTTTACCAGATGAGGTGTGCAGTAGAAATCGGGCTGGCCGGTTCCCTTGTACTTCTCTCTGGAATAGAGCGCCGCACGGATGATCGCTTCCGCATAGATGTAGTTCTCGCTGAAATTAGCACCAGTATTGGTGCCCTGAAGCTCGGTCTTCGCACCCTTGAGATCGACATCGACATGCATCGTGAAGAACTCATCGTCGCTCCAGATCGGACGGATGTGTGTCTCATCAATCTTGCCCTCGGCTCCGGGGATTCTTCCGTCACTGACCATGATCGCAATAGCGATCTCCTCGTTCAGCTTCTCCCGCATATCCTGGTAGATGTAATCGGCAACCTCGAAATCCACGATGTCAACGATGTCATCCCTGTTCAGCTTATCCTTTACAAAAACAGTCTGCGGATCGGTTGTCCGGTTGTACAGGGTCATGTTGCCGCGCGCTTCTTTCTTGGAGCCTTTCTTGTAACCTCTTGCACGAAGCTCGTCAGAACGTGCGTCCATCTGGCGGGTACGGATACGGCTGAACGGAGTCTTATAAGCCTTGCTTATTACAGCAGTAACCCAGCCCTGATCACGGGTAATTCTTTCGGGAGCACCGGGACGAACATCCCTGAACTCGGGGAATAGCTTCTCAATGTCGGTGATTCCATGAACCAGAACATCATCGACATCCATGCCGCTGTGTTCCAAAGTCTCCCTGTTCTGTTCCAGATAAATATTGAGAGCTGTACGCAAAGAGCCGACACTGTTGCTCTTGGCAAGGTTGATGATATCCACCTGGTCGGCATGGCTGAGGAAAGTGTTCTCCTGAACAGCTCCCTGGTCAAATACATTATGTTTCATAGTGTTATTACCTCCTTTATTGTTTTCATCGTCGTCATCTGCTTCTTTGTCTTCGATGGCCATTCCGATCATGGCATAAACCACATTTTTCTGTTCCTCAGTAAACGCATTGAATACGTCACCGATTGTTTTCTCGTCAGCTTCGGGTTTCGGATCTTTGCTTTCGGCTTCCTTACTCACTTCCTGGGGTTCTCCTTTCTTTTCTTTCGCCGGATCATCGACAGAATGATGGAGCATGATGTTCTCATCATAGTTAATGATCAGTTCATCATCTGCCTCCATTCCGTGGCTCATCACGGTATCGATGAATGCGCCGGGATTTGCTCCGGCGAGAACAAGGCTGAGTTCGCGGATAACACCATGAACAACATCATGTCCTGTCTGTTTCAACTGATTTGCCCAGATAGACAGAGAAACAACGTCACCATGCTGCACCAACTCCTTGGCAGTCTTGCCAGATTCTGTTTCATTGAAAGTACAGTAGGCATATACGCCCTCGTCCCTGTTTTCGAGCAATGCGTGGCCGAGCACATTATCCTGCGAATTGTGCTGATGATTCCAGACAAGGCTTACAGTCTGTCCGTTCTGCCCTTTGAAAGCATCTTTTCGGATAACCCGTCCATCGGCACAGCGCAGGTCATTTCTAGTGGCCCATCCACTAAAATCGCACTTTACCATTTTGAATTACCTCCTTCATTTCTTTTTGGTTGACTTCTTGCTACTTTTCTTACGTTTAGATACCTTAGGCATTTCAGCAGCAATCCTGTCGAACTCCCGTTGATAAATTTCTTCATATGTTGAGTCGATAGATTCTTTCGCCGCCTTATAAGCTTCTCTGGCTGCCGCAACAGCAGTTTTAAGGTCATTGCTAACCTGTTGCCTTTCTGCCGAAGCATTTGAAGAGTTATCGGTTCTTTCAGCCTTGGTATCTTCCGTAACTCGCTGTTTCCGATTCGTTGCCGTGTTTCTGACATTCTCCTTATCAGAATTAGAGCGATTACTTAGCTTCTCTTTTTCTGATTTGGCATCCGAACGGAGCTTCGCGATTTTTTCGTTCCTTTCCGCAACCCGTTTGGATTTTTCCTCTTTGGAAAGTCCATCTGGAATAGGGACACTCATAAGCTTTTCGATTTCAGATTCTTTCTTTGCTTCCACCCGCTGTTTCTTTTTCTCAGTTTCAGCTCCAATCTCATCCAAATCCGATTTCTTCCTCTCATCAATGGTCTTCTTCTTCTGTGAAGATCTTTGCGACAAAGCTTCGTTAAGCTCCTTCAAACGAGACGAGATTCTTTCACGCATTGCCTTTGCGTTGCTTCTGACCTCCTCGGTTTTCTGCTTTTTCTTTTCTTGTTCAGCTTCTACTTTGGTCTTTTTCTCAGCCTTAATCTCGTTCTTCGTATAAGACCAGACTTTCTTGCCCTCATCGGATAATTTCGTTACAGAACGGCGTTCCTTCAGTTCACGATTTTTCATATAATACTCATGAGCTTTAATGGGATCGTAGTATGGAGAGGCATAATGCTGGAGATTTGCTGTATTATCCATCATCGTCAACCACCTCTTCGTCCCCGGACATATACCCATCGATTATGGAGTTTATCTGTTCTTCCAGACTATTGAGCAAATCATTCACGATGGAATCTTCTTCGCTCTCTTCTCCACCGCCAGTTTCATCAACCGGGGTATTTTGTTCAGTTGGATTACCGCTGTTCGGTTGGCTGATATTACTGTTCACCAACTCATCCGCTTTCGGATCGGAAGATGGACGCATACCGATGACCTGTCTGATTTCGTTAGATGTCATGATTTCGTTTCTTGTGAACTTGTCAGCGATTTCAGCGATACTGTCTACTGGTACAAGTTTAAACGGATCTCTGAAATACATAATGTCCTGTTTCTGAGACCGAGCTGTTTTTGTAAGAAACTTTCTCTTCATTTCATCCACGATAGCGGACACAATAGGCTCTATTGTTCTGCTATAATAATTCAACATCGTCTTTTCGTCGGCTGTTCCATCGAGAATGCTCTGGGTAATACCGAGCTGGCTGAATAACAGTGAAGTCAAATACTCAACCTGCTTCATGAGATTATTCTCAAGAGAACGGTTCAACTGAGTAATATGTTCCGTGCCATCTGTGTAAGCAATTCCATACTTGGAACCGGCTAACTGCTGCTCAATGTCTCTCCGCCTATTTTCAGCCTGTTGTCTCCGAGCTTCTGTCTTAATTACATATGGAAGCTGAATAATCAAATCGAGCTTACCGGAAGCCGTTTGTTCATCTGTCACATCCAGTAAACTTAATTTTCTTATCAAACGTTTCATAGTCGAGTTCGGTTCATTGATTACGGCATAAAGCGGATTCTCAATTATGCAGACAAATCGCTTCGGGAGAATGATATCCTCTTTCTCTCCTTTCAGTTCATTGTAGACACGAAGCCGGACATGAGCAGGATACCATTCCAGTATCTTGGCAACTCTGAGAGAGTCGATGTCAAAAGAACCAGGAAGTCCATCTTCCGGATCGTCATCAGTATCCGTTGGAACAAGGGCGATACATCCTTCATCCAGTAATGACATAACAGCATCCTGTATAAATGCCCTTCCTGTCTGATCCAGATTCGCCTCTAATGACAAACAGTTATTAAGAGCGGAATCAATAGTTTCGAGAAATCGCCCGTTCTTGTCCAAACGAACATGTTTTATATCAATCGCTGCTACATCCATTGCAATACGATTAAAAACCGAAGTAATGATTGACCTTTCATTTCCCATGGAGAATCTTGGACGGTCTGGTCTATATCCATATCCACTGCCTATATCCATGAAAGTCCTCGTCGGGTCTTTATTGCTTGTAAAGGCGTTCCAAGCATGTTTCAACCTGGAACCAAATGCAAAATCCATTTATGATCACCCCCTATGCTTTATCCAAAACGGTTTTCTTATAAGCCACTCTTCCGGATGACCATACTCCGTTTTTCAACTGCGAAATGTTATAACCTTCGTCGGCGAGTGCCATCATAACTCCCACTTCTCCACGTTTTGCTACAAATTGAACGACTTTTCCGGATGGAGAGCGCAAACTCGATACCGACTGGCTCATAAGTTCAGCTTTCTTCCGGTTATATGCGCTTATAGTCGCAGCACTCAACTTACCGGACTTTGTAACTGCATCAGGGTTCTTCATCAGCTCATTCGCATACTTGTTAAGTTCTCTGGAACTCTTTTTCTCAGCCTGCGCTGTAATCTTATTACTTTTTTTGGCAATCCATTTTGAATCTTTTTTACTAAGATTCCCAAGCTGCGCCGGTGTTCGCCGAATACCCCACTTTTGTCCGATAATTCCATGGTGTTTAAGCTCAGACAACGCACTCACCTCCTCCTACTGTTTTTTATACTTACAGCTTATTTAATAGCTGTTTTTAGCAACCTATCCATTTCCTCTTTAGCCACCTTTTTTGCCAGTTCTTTTGCAGCACTCTTATCAGCAACCGTATGGTTCTTCAAGGCGGCATTCATTGCTTTCCTTCCGGCATCTACTGCCTGCTGCCTGAATTCTGTCTTTTGAGTGCCGGTAAGATGCCCGGTGGCATTAACTACTTTTGTTGCACTTTTTGTCGCTTCCTTGGCAACGTTAGAAACTGCTTTTGAAGCGGTTTCCTTTACTGCTGCCCTGGCACTGTCCATAGAACTGGTTACGGATTCCGTTATAGATTTAGCCATCCTTCAGAACCCATTTTCTTCACAGCTTCTTTACCAACCGTTACGGAAGCAACACCAACAGAAGCGACGGCAACTGTGCCAACAACTTTTAAAATTCTGTCAGTACGTTGCCTTCCCATTTCTACCTGCTTATGGCGAGATTCCAGATATTCCGTTTCAAGTTTTTCTCTGCGGACAACTTTTTCAAGTTCCTCATCCGTGAATGCTTTGACCGCCTTTCTAGGGCTGAGTTTCTTCTTTTCTTCCAAAGTCAGCTCTGCTTTTTTCTTTCTCCCAGCCGCAGTCAGCGTACCGTCTTTATTTTGAAAGCGCCGAACGCCCCACTTTTGCCCCAAGATCCCATGATGATAAAGTTCCGACAAATCTGTTCACCCCTTTCTTTAAAAGT
>OFFF01000823.1_pt1 | contig 21709 bp, 19 predicted proteins | sample 1521301 | NCBI WGS metagenome assembly OFFF01 (sample SAMEA3504101, study PRJEB24116) | mouse gut metagenome | biome: mouse gut; feature: mouse-associated habitat; material: faeces | place: Denmark | collected 2011
AAAAATTTTTTAAAGGTGTGCCCTGCGGGGCACCCGTGGGATTTATTGGGGGCCCCTCTGCTTCTGCCTGCTTCTCCTGTTCACTTTGGGAATGGTAGTTCCCCCTGCTCTGCTTCCTCTGCCTCTTTCACCCATTCCGGTACGGGGGGAGGTGGGGGAAAAATGCCCTGCCACAGCCCTGCGTCTCCACGGCGCAGCGGTGCTTTATCTGGATGGGGACAGCGCCGCAGGGCTGTAGTTATATTAGGATATTGAAGTTTTTTGGTTATATTCATATTTTGGGCGGCATCAGGGGGATAGAACATCCCGCCAGATGCCGCCGTCGTTTTGGAAGAAGTCGTGGTTCAGCCTATAAAGCCCCTTTGCGGGAAGGGCCCAGGACTCTCCGGCGGCAGGATCTTCCGATAGCATTCTGTCCCAGGCCAGATAGTTTTGAGCGCCGTTGCTTTCCATGACGCCGCATTTTAGGCCGGGCAGCAGGGGGAGCCTTGCCGCCAGAGCCTTATTGTATTCCGTCATAGCGGGATTTACGGTGAGATCGGCACAAAAGCAAGGGATGCGGTGCTGCCGGGCCACCTCCAGCACCTCCAGAGTGACGGACAAGGTTTTTGCCACGGGCTTCAAGGCCATTGCCGAATAGCCGTATTCTTCTATGAGCCGTCTGGCATCATCGGCGCTGTGAGCGCTTTCGTCCCCCACAACGGAAACGGGGAGATGCCTTACGTTTTGGAGACTGTCTTCCGCAAAGGGTTCCTCCAGCAGCAGGATCCGGTCCAGAAAACCCTGCCGGGAAGCAAAGTCCAGCAGACGCTCCACCCGTTCCGGGCTGTCATAGCGACCGTTGGCGTCCAGATAATACATGGGATGGCCGCAGTGGGTATGGGGTGTGGCCCTGCCGGATACCAGCTTGTGGATATCCAGCAGCCTTCTGCAGTCCCACTCCAGCATGGCGTCCAGCTGATGAGGTCCCTCCGGGGCGGAACCGATTTTTATCTTGTACAGAAATGCTCCTTCCCCGGCCAGCCGGAGAATTTCCTCCGGGGAAGTGCCGTAGCTGATCAGAGGAATGCCTCCCAGAAGAGGCTGACGGCAGCTTAAGGCAGAGGTGATGGGAGCGGCAAGTCGGGTGAGCTGCAGACAGCCGCAGGCTTTTGCATACAGCTGCCAGAGCGCCCAATCCACCGGGGTCAGTGCGTTCAGCACAAAGGTCAGCCGCAGGTTTTTGAGGCCGCTTTTCCGGCGGCCGTATTCCCATAGGGCCGGAATCAGGTCATGGAGCATGAGGTCCGGGTGGGAAAGAGGACGGCCTTCCAGCAAAAGGAGGGCGTGCCGGGTCATGGACAGCATCAGTTGGTTGCCCTGTTCTTGGCCCAGCCGGGCGAAGACGGCGGAATCGCTCCACAGAACGCTTTGTACCCCCAGCCCTATGCCATGATGTCCTTCGCTGTCCCAAAGGCGGCAGACTACCTGCCACAGCTCGGTGAGTGTGCCGCCTTTGAAGCCGAAGGGACTGATGAGAGGTTCCGGGCGGCAAGTAAATTCGTGGGAAAGAATCGTGTTCATGGGGTCTCCTTTTTATCCTCTGGCCTATATCCCTATGCCATGATATCCTTCGGTTCCCATACAGCAGGGGGAAAGATAGGCTCTTGTCTGGAAGCATCCTATGCCATTCTGGCAAGCATCTCTTCTGTCACGCCGTAGAGAAGGGGCTTTCCGGCGAGAAAGCGCTCCAGCTCCAGACAGCAGTGCAGCCCGATCTTGCGCAGTCCGTTCCCGGCCTGCCCGGCCAGATGGGGAGTGAGAATGCAGTTGGGCAGAGTGCGGAGCCTGCTGTCCGGCGCGGGAGGCTCCGGATCGGTGACGTCAAGACAAGCGGCTTTAAGCTTGCCGCTTTCCAAGGCGTGGATCAATGCCTCCTGATCCACCAGAGAGCCTCTGGCGGTGTTGATGAGGATTGCTCCGTCCTTCATTTTTTGCAGCGTCTTGCTGTTTATCATGTGGTAGGTTTCGTCTATGGAGGGGGCGTGCAGGCTTACTACATCGCTGCGCCGCAGAAGCTCCTCGAATTCCACCTTCTCCACCCCCAGAGCCTCCATGCGCGGGGCCGGGACATAGAGGTCATAGGAGATGACCTTTACGCTGAAATTGGCCAGCAGCTCTGCAAAATGGCTTCCGGCGATGCCGAAGCCCACGATGCCGACGGTAATGCCGTACAAATCTGTGATGTCTGTATGGGACCATCCCCCTTGACGGATTTCCTGATTCAGGGAAAAGAAGTTTTTGCAGCTGGCTATGGTCAGGCCCAGCGCGGTTTCCGAGACGCCGGAGCTTAGGACATAGGCGGAGGAAATGATCCGGATGCCTCGCCGGTACATTTCTTCGGTGACAATGGGCTTTACGCTGCCTGCAGCGTGGAGAACCAGCTTCAGGCCCGGCGCTTCGTCCAGAAGCTCCTTGGTCATGGGGGGGCTTCCCCAGCTGGTGACGGCCACATCCGCTCCCCGGATGATCCTTTTGGCATTTTCCGTCTCGTTCTGTTCCGTTTCGTTCCATGCAAGCTCTCCGTGAGTCGCGAAACGCCGGATGGTCTCTTGATCCAGAACCTGAGCTCGGGTATTTTTATCCATAAGCATTGCGATTTTCAAAGCGGCACCTCCCTGCCCGCCCTAGCAGGCATCCGTTTACATTGTGTAGACAAAGTATAACATAAGAGGGCCAAGATGGCTTTGGGGATTATTTCACACTATTTGTATTATCTGCAGTTTGATTCCAAAGCCGCCCGAAATGAACCTCTTTTCCACTAAGGGGATAAATCCCGACAATAATATTCCGCAGTTCAAACTCCCAATTGAGAGTAGGCATATCCCATGATATACTTTGTGATAAGATAATCTCCAAATGGGAATGTGGAATTTCTAAAAGTTAAAGATGCCACACCAAATATGATAAACCCTCGCTTGTGCATAACTTTTACGTTCGTTTCGTGAATACAAATCGAACTTATAGGTTCAACCTATGGTAAAAAATTAACTGCCAGTAAGAGTGCATACGGCAGCACATGTATGAACCTATAAGTTCAATTTAATTATACAGCCTTCCAAGCGCAAGGTCAATAGGTAATTGCACCTTTGAGTGCAAATTTTTTATGAAGCCTATTGCTTTTAGGTTCAATTTGTGGTACAATTGGTATAGTCAATGAGTGGAGGTGGAATTATGACACTGGGCGAATTCATTAAAAAAAAGAGAACCGAAATAGGCATGAGCCGAAACTTGCTTGCTACTAAAACAGGTATCAGCCATACAGAAGTTCAGCGCATAGAAACGAATGAAAGGAAAATGCCTTCACTTAAGGTCTTATGCGCTTTAGCTGATGCTCTGAATGTTCCGCAGGAGGATTTGCTTAAGGTTGCCGGATATGCACCGGGCGATGATATGTCTGCTACCCAGCGGGCATTTCCGGGACTAAAAAGTAAAAAGCAGCAGGAAACGGTCGAAAAGATAGCGGATGGTCTTTCAAGAAATGCAGATTTGAAGGATGAAGATCTGGACGACCTTTACAAGCAAGTGGAGATGTTTATTGAGTATGCCAAGAGAGAAAAAGATTCCTGAGAAGCCGCGATTTGATTATGTGACACAGACAGCATATAAGTTCCTGCTCGAATGCGGTTATACCAGGTTTCCGATTTCTCCTTATGACGTCCTTGATGAATTGAAGGATTATGTTGTATGCCTTCCGTGGTCGACAGCAAAGAAAGTGATGAAATCAGAAGACCCGTTTCATTTGCGTCAGTTGCAAGCAGAAGGTCGAACGATAAGGACGCGCGGAACAGGAATGTACTACATCGTTTATGATGATGTTACAGTCAATAGCCCTGACCGAATTTCATGGACAATCATGCATGAGATAGGTCATATTATCCTCGGTCACCTTGTCGAATTCAGCGAAACGGCATTAAACCGAGGAGGAATGACATCCAAGCAATATGGTGTCCTGGAAGTCGAGGCACATTACTTTGCAGCGGAATTCCTAATGCCGACAGCCATCTTGAAATACTTTAAGGGGATTACGGTCGAAGAGATAGCTCTTCTCTTTGGTGTTTCGGACAAGGCGGCAGAGAAAAAATATAAGCGTGTATTTGAAAATGACTATTTGCCAAATGGCGAGTATGACAAGCGGGTAATAAGGAATTTCTACAAATTTCTTATTACTGAAACGGATGAGGCAATCTACAGGAGCATTTATCGGACTTGGGGAATTCCGTGGAAGGCTAAGTATGTGCCTGTATGCCGCAAGTGCCCAGATTGTTATTCGTACATAGATGACCCGAAAGCGCAGCACTGTCTCTATTGCGGTTCGGTTATTGAACGCTCCGAGATGTACAGCAATATGTTTGAGAGGATGAGGGCCCGAAGCGAATTTGCAAAGATTCCGGGTACGAAGCATTATGGGTATCCGTATTGGGAGGAACTGACTGTCAACGGTTTGCACTATACGAAAATCACCGTTTGTCCGGAGTGCCTGAACCATGAGTTTTCAAGTGGCGCAACACATTGCCGTATATGTGGCACTCCGCTGATTAACGAGGCTGACCGCATAGAGAACTGTTTTTCAAAAGAGAATGGTTGGGAAACAAGTTCAAACACGTGGTATCCGGCTTTTGAAAAGCGGTATCAACGGCTTGTTGCATACAGAGGATTGCTCTTCGATGAAGACTGGATGGATTACGAGTATTGGGAGTTTACAAAATTCATGATGCGTGGCGTGCGTTCTGGGGTGTCAATGGATTTACACTCAGCAATCCTTTACTCTCACGCATTTTCTGATGACAATGACGATGTACATATCGTGACGGATACTGCAATGGCAGCGGACGTCATAAAATCCGAAAGTAAAACCGTGCTGTCTTATTTGAAGGAGACGGATGACATAGAGAGAAGTCGGCTGGAGGTGTTGGTGGCAAATGATTTATAGAGATGGTTATGAGACTGACAGCAATTTAAGATTTGTGAGATGTCCAAGGTGCGGCAATGAAGAATACTCCGAAGATGCACTTTACTGTCGTATTTGTGGCTTTTCAGCATATAACGAATGTGAAGGCTCCACGGAATGTGATAACTTTGGAAATGTTATTGATTTTAATGTACATAGAAATGTCGGCAATGCCCGTTATTGCGAATACTGTGGGAAGCCAACAATGTTGCTTAACGAAAAACTGTTGAGACCATATACAGAGGTGCAAGCGGAACAGGAAGATCCATTTCCTTTTGATGAGGAACTTCCGTTTAATTGATAAAGGCAAGAATTGAGGTGAACATAAATGGCAAAAAAGAATGATGATTTTTTTGTAGAAAAGAAGCCGTGGTCAAAGGTCAAAGATGAACTTCTTGGGTGCTACTTGAAACCCTATGTGGCTAAAATATTGTACACTCGTAAACCTTTAGCGTATGTGGATTGCTTTGCCGGAAAGGGCAAATTTGACGATGGCAATCCAGGTTCACCTCTTATTGCGCTTGATATTTTTCAGCAGGGACTTGCTGCTACCAGATTAGACGGGAATGCACGTATAGGAGCTGCTTTTATTGATTTGAACTATGCATCTGACTTGGAGACGAATCTGAGTGCTTATAAGGGTATAAAAATTGTATCCGGAGCATACGAGGATACCATAGATGCTCTTTTGAAATCCAAGAAGGGGTACAATGTATTTTTATACATAGACCCATATGGAATAAAGGCTCTTGACTGCACAAAATTTGATACCTTCGCTAATGGTCAGTTCAATACCATAGAGTTGCTTATAAACATGAACTCGTTCGGCTTTATCCGAGAAGCCTGTAACGCTATGGGAACGAAGTTCAAAATCGATGATAGCGGCTTTTTTGATGACCTCGTTGAGTATGATCCAACCATCTTGGATGCGACCGACAAGTCGATAGAAGCTCTGAATCGCATTGCAGGAGGCGACTACTGGAAGGATATCATAACAAGGTATAAGAGTGGCGAGATTGACGGCTACAAAGCCGAGGAATATTTCTCAGAACAGTATTGTCAGCGTTTGAGTGAGAGCTATAAGTATGTCCTGAATATGCCAATCCGCATCCAGCAGAACCAGCATCCCAAATATCGGATGATTCATGCAACAAATCATCCGGACGGCTGCGTTTTGATGGCAGACAACATTTGCAATCGTTGGGAACTTTTGAAAAATATTCAAAACAGTGGACAATTAACTCTGTTCCAAGAGACATTTAATAATCAGATTATTGATGAAGCAAAAATAACCGAGTATGTTATCGAGCATTTTTCTCAATGCTACAGTTGGACTTCTCTTACAGAAGCGCAAGCGGTATTCTTTGTAAAATATGGTGCTATATGCAAGACCGGAGATATTGCTAAAGTTTTGAAAAAATTAGAGAAAGATAAGCGGCTTGACGTTATGAGGAATCCGAGCTTAACGGAAAAAGGCAAACCATCAGTCTTTATGAGCGAAGGTCACGGCAAGACTGTATCAGTAAGGTGGGTGAAATGATATGAAAGTGGCAGGATACATAGAGAGGAAGAGCATGCTCTACCAGACAGGCGTCGAGTATGGGGATTATACCATGAACCATGTACTCGGTTGTTCACACGGCTGTAAATATCCGTGCTATGCCTTTTTGCTAAAAAAGCGTTTTGGTCAGGTTAAGACCTATGAAGAGTGGTGCCGTCCGTTTCTTGTATCCAATACGCTTGAACTGCTCGATAAAGAGATACCCAGATTGAAAGATAAGATTCAGTCTGTTCAGCTTTGCTTTACTACCGATCCGTTTATGTACGGTTACCCAGAAATACAGCAGATGAGCCTTGCTGCCATAAGAAAATTGAATGCAGATCATATAAAATGCTGTATCCTTACAAAAGGACTGTTGCCGATAGAACTGAAGGATTTATACAGCGAGAACGAATACGGAATTACGCTGATTTCTCTCGATGAGGATTGCCGTGAAAAAATAGAGCCTGGTGCGGCATCATACGCAGACAGGCTTGCCGCATTAAAAGCCCTGCACGATGCGGGCTGTAAAACATGGGTTAGCATAGAGCCGTATCCAACGCCGAACCTGATAGACCAGAACCTTGGCGAGATTCTTGAGGCGGTCGGCTTTGCAGATAGGATTATTTTCGGCAGGACGAATTACAACAAGACGGTCTCTGCTTATAAGGAGAATAAGCGGTTTTATAACGAATGTGCAGAGAAAGTCATTGCCTTCTGTAAGGAACGTGGTATCAGCTACCACATAAAAGCAAAAACACAAACAGAAGAATGAGATTATCTGTGAGGTGTACTCATAGAGATATTTTGCAAGCAAGAAAGTGATACAAAGAGGGTTCAGAGTGGAGTTACAGTTGAATGACAGGTGGATCATATACTTATCGAAAAAAGACAAAAGGCTTAAAACAGTCATCGATGCGATAGGTTCGATAGATGTGCAAGAACATATAGACGGATATATATTTTTGGTATGTGAGATTGTAGGGCAAATGTTATCAAATAAAGTCGCTGATACGATGATTTCACGATTAAACAACTTATGCGAAGAAAATATTGCACTTGAAAAAATAAGAACGCTGTCAGTTGACCAACTGAAATCCATTGGTATTTCTACAGCGAAAGTCCAATATATTAATGCTTTAACTGACACCATTATTAGAGAACCGACCTTTTTGGATGAAATATCGAACTTGGATGATATTGAAGCTATAAATCGTTTAAAGACCATTAGGGGTATTGGGAATTGGACAGCCAAGATGTATTTACTATTTGTACTGCAACGAGATGATGTCCTTCCGTACGAAGATGGTGCCTTTCGCCAGTCATACAAGTGGCTTTATGAGACGGAGGATACATCAAAGGAATCGATAATAAATGTTTGCAAAAAATGGAGTCCGCATTCGTCTATTGCTGCAAGTATGTATCGTGTATTGGATGCAGGATATACGAAGATTCCATATAAAAAATTTCAGGAGAATTTAATTAATGAAACAGATGAGTTTATTTGATTATAAAGGCAAGGAAAGTAGCTTTAGCGAGATTTGTGAGTCATTAGGAGTCGAGGGAAATGCTCCAGCATGGCCGGATGCATTCGGCAAACAGCTAACTCAATATTTAGATGACAATAAGATTCCTCCTATCAGAACATTAAGTTTGTTTTCCGGAGCAGGCGGTCTTGACATAGGCTTCTCTGATGTTGGATTTGAAATCATTGAGTCCGTCGAAATAGAAAGCAAGTTTTGCGATACACTGATTTTAAATTCAGGAACGGACAAACAGTTTAAGGAGGCAAAGGTTAACTGTATCGATATTAGAGAGTATACAGGAGAAAACCTTGGAAAGATAGACTTTATCATCGGCGGACCTCCCTGCCAAACATTTAGTGCCGCAGGAAGAAGAGCCAATGGGGTACTTGGCACAACGGATGCCAGAGGTGTCCTTTTCCGAGAGTATGTTAGACTTCTGGAAAAACTAAAGCCCATAGGATTCCTTTTTGAGAATGTTTATGGGATTGTGGGCGCACAAGGGGGAAAAGCCTGGGAGGAAATTAAAAATAGCTTTTTGGATGCGGGATATAAGCTCTTCTACAGAATAATAGATGCGGCTGATTATGGTGTTCCTCAACATAGAGAAAGACTAATTATTGTAGGTCTTAAAGAAGGTGTGTTCTCATTTCCGAGACCAACTCATGGACCAGATTCTTTTGATGAACAACCGTTCTACAATGCAGAAACTGCAATAGAAGGCGTTGAATTAACAAAAGATGAGGCCGCCCCAGGAATTGGTGGTCGATATGGAAAATTGTTGGATGATATTCCCCCTGGGTTAAATTACAGTTTTTATACAGAGGAAATGGGACATCCGAAACCTGTATTCGCTTGGAGATCAAAGTTTTCGGATTTTCTATATAAAGCTGATCCAAACGAACCTGTAAGAACAATAAAGGCGTCAGGTGGAGCATATACAGGGCCGTTTCATTGGGATAACAGATTCTTTGCCTACGCAGAATACAAGAGACTTCAAACGTTTCCTGATGCGTACGAAATCAGCGGAGCAAAGCCAACCGCTGTTAAGCAAATAGGTAATTCTGTTCCTCCTCAGATGGCACGAATGATGGCAATTGCAATACGTCAGCAAGTGTTTAATACAGAATTCCCTTTTTCATTGCCGTTGTTGGCCAAGGACGAAGAGCTTACCTTTAGAAAACGAAAAAGGGCACTCACGGCTGTTTATCGAAAGAAGGCTGAGATGGCCATTGAGTCAATAAAGCAGGAGAAGAAAATACTGCCGGATTCGAGAACATACTACTGTTTAATGGACGAAAACTTTGACTACAAGACAAAGCCAGAAAAAGAAGCAAAATACCGGATTGATGTTGAATGGGCAAATGATTTGGTTATAAAAGTTACTGATTTATCAGAGGAAAAGCCTGAAAAAGATGCATCGATTACTATTACGCCTCAAAATGGCACCTGGAATGTTGGCGTGTCAAAAGTGGTAATTATCATTCATTCTGGCAACGAGAACAGTTTTACAGTGGGGTGGAAAGCCTTTGAACAAGAATTGATTGATAATGCAATTAAAGCCGATATCGTCCAGCTAAATGGCTACTATCAGTATAGTCCGAAGTTGCAATGCAAATACGAATGTAGCAATCCAGAGCCTTTTGATGTCATATTGCAAGATGTCGTTAGCGGAGATTGCGTCGGAACGCTTCTATCCACAAGTGTTCTTGCTGATAGATGGAATGTAAATCAAGATGCCATTTTAGAGGTTGCGGAAAAACTTAGACTCTATGGATATGAGATTAGAAACCATAATACTAATCCTCAGATTGTTGAAGGTGAATGGCTTCTACCATACGCTTTTCCGACACTGACTAAATTAAGCGTACAGCTTAGAAAGAAGGTAAGAAAATGAACAACGAAGACAATAGAAATAATGAGATTCATCTTGATGTGTACAGCGATCGTTCGGAGTTGCATTTGGAGGACCATGTGATGGTGTATATGGAGGGCTTCCAAAATGCTGAAACTCAGCGTCGTTATGAACTGATTAACTCGACATTATCTGGTGGCTTCTTAGACCGCAAGATAGAGCATTTAGAAGATGAAGCTTTTGAAGGGCTTTCAGATGAAAACAAGAAACTGCTACGAGATTTAGTCGAAGGGATAACAAGTGAGGTGGGTCGTGCTTTAGTTGGAGTGGCGGTTCTTCAACTTGCTATTAAGGCTATAGTACCTGAACAAAGTGTTCGTCTTCACAAGGGCACGACACGGCGAGGGAGTTTCTCCTGGGTTGATGGAATATCAATGAGAACCATCGATTCCTCGTATATTACGCCATTCTTAAGGCAGTATGGATTACTGAATGTCAATAAATATGGCGTTTTCATGACGAGGAGTCTTGCCGAAAACTATCCTTATTCAAAGCTGTATAAGGCTGAAATGCGTGGACCGTTTAACGAGTGGATAAATATTGTTGATGCACTTGAGGATAATAGTATGCCTGCCGAGATTGGTTTAAGCTATCTCTTGGCTCTGCTTAAGAATAGGTCTGATTCTTTTCAGGATAAGGCTGACCAAGCTGTAGCATTAGTAGCCGAACACAAAGGTGATACGTTTGAACATATTGAAGAGATGCTAATCCGGTTCTTTAATGAAACAGGATACTCTGCTCGTGCCTTTGAAGTAGTAATGCATGGTTTTATGCAAGCATTACAAGAACTTCATCTTTTAGGCGATTATCAGCTGGTTCCTATGTCACAAATGCGTTCTGCCAATAAAAAGCATGGCAACATTGGAGATATTGAGCTGATAGATGGACGCATTATCGTAGAGTCTTGGGACGCTAAATATGGAAAACCATATCTGCGCGATGAGTTAGAGGAGCTTGATGACAAAATCCTTGCCTCTCCCGGAGTTAAAATTGCGGGCTTTGTTGTCGATAGAGATCCAGATAGAAGGAGCGAAATTGTAAATCGAGTCGAGGAAATAGCGAGTGTTTCTGGCGTGGATATTAAAATACTATCGTTTGAGGAATGGATAAAATGGCAGACAGGAAGATTGCTGCCTTCACAGTTGAACGCCGTTGGCTATCGCTGGCTTTTGGCTGTGGTAGAATCTTTCGGTCAGAAGCGGATTGAAATTGCGCCTATCGATGAGCCTTGCGAGGCATGGATTAACGATCTGATATCAATTCTAAAATAGACATGGGGAGACTATGGTAAACGCAATATCTCTGTTCACAGGTGCCGGCGGTATGGATGTCGGATTTGAGAGAGCAGGAACAAGAATATTACTGGCAAATGAAATTGATAATAAAGCGGCAGAAACTTACAAAGCCAATCATCCAGATGCAAATATGATCGTGGATGACATTGATAATATATGGGGAGAGCTTGAACAATATAAGGGTGTTGATATTGTGTTTGGCGGGCCTCCTTGTCAGGGTTTTTCCGTTATTGGAAAAATGAATCCTAATGATGAAAGAAGTCGGCTTATATGGTCATTTCTTAATGCAGTTGAAATAGTACAGCCAAAAGCCTTTGTAATGGAAAATGTTAAAGCATTGGCAACAATTAATAAATGGTCAGGAACAAAAATCGCTTTTATCAATAAAGCTAATGAGTTGGGCTATTTTTGTGTTCCTTTTGTAATAAATGCCGCTGATTATGGGACACCGCAAAAACGTGAAAGAGTTTTCTTTATAGGCATAAAAGGGAATCATGATTTTACAGATGAACTTCAGAATTTAATTACAGCCCAAAAAAGAAAGGCACCAGTCATACGAGAACTATTCAAAGACTTAGGTCCTGCGGGAACCGAGAGAAACCCTAAGACTTGTAATGCTAAGATAACCTTTGCTGTTAAGCCGGTTATGCGAAAAATTCCGTATGACTGCCTCATGTTCAATGGCATAGGACGACCTATTGATCCAGATGGTTATTCTCGAACCATTACAGCTTCTATGGGTGGAAATATGACTTTGATTGTTGATGAGGATTACCTACAAGACCCACAAGCTGACAATTGGATTCAAGAGTATTACAACAAGTTAGCAAGTGGTAAGGTGATACCTAAATTCGAGGAAGCCCCAGCACGCTTGCGAAGATTGACAATAAACGAAACACGAAGACTACAGACTTTTCCAGATGATTATTGCTTTTGTGGTGCTAAAACAAATGTATATAGGCAAATTGGAAATGCTGTTCCATGTGAAATGGCAAAAACTATAGCAAAGGCGGTTATCGAATACATAGGAAATAGCGTATAGATACCTTTCAGCGTTTATACACATTTCAGCGATAGCAATACATTTTAGCGATAGCAGAAATCTCACAGGAAGGAGGGTGCAAAATGGCAATGGCAAAGACAGTTTTCAGAGCAAGACCAGCTTTTTACCGTCATCGCACGGTGGCGGCAAGTTGGTCTCAAAGAGCGGAAACGCCTTTATTTCAAGCCTTTTTATGCCCTTCTTCCTTAAAAGTCACAGATGGGCTTTGTATTAAAGACGCTACTACGATAGACCCTGCTTGTGGTTCTGGCTCTCTACTTCTGAAAGCGGCAAAAATTCTCGGCAAAGAGAATGTCCGTCAGGGTTTTTACGGTCAGGAAATCAATTTAACTACATACAACCTTTGCCGTATCAATATGTTCCTGCATGACATTGACTTTGACAAATTTAATATTGCCCATGAAGACACCCTATTGTCTCCGCAGCATTGGGATGATGAACCATTTGAGGCTATTGTTTCAAATCCCCCTTACTCTATCAAGTGGGAGGGCGATGACAACCCTATTTTGATAAATGACCCTCGTTTCTCTCCTGCCGGAGTGCTTGCGCCAAAGTCCAAGGCTGACCTTGCGTTTATCATGCACTCTCTGGCTTGGCTTGCTACTAACGGAACAGCGGCTATTGTTTGTTTCCCCGGCATCATGTACCGCGGCGGAGCTGAGAAGAAGATCCGCCAACATCTTATTGACAACAACTTCATTGACTGCATTATTCAGTTGCCGAACAATCTGTTCTTCGGAACTTCCATTGCGACCTGCATTATGGTTCTGAAGCGTAGCAAGTCCGACAACAAGACTTTGTTCATTGATGCTTCCAATGAGTTTGTCAAGGTGACGAACAACAACCGACTGACTAAAGAAAATATCACTCATATTGTAGATGAATTTGTTTCTCGTGCTGATGTTAAACACTTTGCCCGTTGTGTACCTTATGAACAAATTGTTGAACAAGACTATAATCTTTCTGTAAGTACCTATGTAGAAGCGAGGGATACCAGAGAGAAAATTGATATTGTTAAGCTCAATGCTGAGATCGATGAAATCGTTGCCCGTGAACAGGTGCTCCGTGATGAAATTGCGAAGATTATCTCAGAAATCGAGGTGGGAGTATGAGCAGGCTTGAGGAGCTTATTCAAGAATACTGTCCTAATGGAGTGGATTTTAAGCCAATCAAAGAAGTGTATCACAGACTGAAAGGTACTCCGATTACTGCAGCTAAGATGAAAGAAATTGAAAGTGTAGATGGCGGAGTTCGTATCTTTGCAGGTGGAAAAACCGTTATTGATGCACATGAGGAAGATATACCAAAGGCAAATATAACACAAGTTCCGGCAGTATTGGTTCAATCTCGTGGCGTGATTGACGTTGTCTACTACGAAAAACCATTCACTTTCAAAATGAAATGTGGGCATACACGCATAAAAACAAGACAGCAGTTAAGTTTCTTTATTATGTGTTAAAGAACAATATAGAAAAATTCAGAGAAGCTGCTTCAGGTATGGGGTCTTTGCCACAGATTTCTTTAAAAGTTACAGAGGGATTTGAGATGCCTATACCTCCCATTGAGGTACAGAGTGAAATTGTCCGTATTCTGGACAATTTCACAGAGCTTACAGCAGAGCTTACAGCGAGAGAAAAACAATATGGTTATTATAGAGATAAGTTGCTTAATGTGGATGGCACCGAATGTGCGTTAGAAGATGTGTGTATGATTGTTGATTGTCCACACACTTCGCCTAAATGGAAAGAGTCGGGAGTTCCCATTATACGCAACTTTAATCTCGTGAATGGACAAATAGACACTGCTAATCTCTCGTATGTTGACGAAGAAGAATATCTTTCGAGAATTAAGCGAATTGTTCCAATGGAGGATGACATTCTCTTTTCAAACGCTCTGATGCATACCAGAGTGAAGCGGCTCTGGAAGCGGCATTTATTAAGATGCTTGGCGAACAGGGCTACGAGTATGTGACCATTCACAATTCTGATGTACTAATTGCCAATCTTCGCAGACAGTTGGAACTACTCAACAACTATCGGTTTACGGCTAAGGAATGGGACAGTTTTTTCAAAAGCAAGATTGCCAATGCCAATGAGGGCATCGTGGAAAAGACCCGAAAAATTCAGGAAGATTATGTGCAGAACCTGACCCGTGAGGACGGTACTACCATGAACATCTCCCTGATTGATAAAAAGAACATTCACAATAACCGACTGCAAGTAATCAATCAGTATGAAGAAAGTGCCGGAAACCACGATACTCGATATGATGTGACTATTCTGGTAAACGGTCTGCCTTTGGTTCATATTGAATTGAAACGCCGTGGTGTGGCAATCAAAGAAGCGTTCAACCAGATCAACCGTTATCAGCGTGATAGCTTTTGGGCTGGTTGTGGTCTTTACGAGTATGTGCAGATTTTCGTAATCTCCAACGGCACATTCACAAAGTATTATTCCAACACCACTAGAGCAAGCCATATAAAAGAGAATGACGGAACTGGCAGGAGGCACAGCAAGAAAACTTCCAACAGCTTTGAGTTCACTTCGTATTGGGCTGACGGCAACAATAGGGTTATTTCCGACCTTATGGACTTCACAAAGACATTCTTTGCCAGACATACCATTCTTAATATCCTGACGAAATACTGCGTGTTCACATCCGAAGAATTGCTGCTTGTCATGCGCCCCTATCAGATTGTTGCTACCGAACGTATTTTGAACAGAATTGAAGTGTCCACCAACTACAAGAAAATAGGCACTATCGAAGCCGGGGGATATATCTGGCACACCACAGGAAGCGGCAAGACCTTGACTTCCTTTAAGACTGCCCAGCTTGCGACAGGACTGCCGTATATCGAAAAGGTTCTGTTTGTGGTTGACCGTAAGGACTTGGACTACCAGACCATTAAGGAATATGACCGCTTTGAGAAAGGTGCTGCCAACGGGAACAAGAGTACCGCCGTTTTACAAAGACAGCTTGAGGACAGCGCTTCCCGAATTATCGTAACGACCATTCAGAAGTTGGATGTATTCATTACAAAAAATCCGAGCCACCCCATCCGTAACAAGCACATTGTTCTTGTGTTTGACGAGTGCCACCGCAGCCAGTTTGGAGATATGCACACCCGAATTGTGGGAGGGCAAATCAAAAAGGGCGAAAAGACAATCAAATTGGACAAGTATTTCAAGAACTACCACATTTTCGGTTTTACCGGAACCCCGATTTTCGCCATTAATGCCGGAATAGGCCGCAATCCAGAACTGCGAACCACAGAACAAGCATTTGGTGCAAAACTTCATACTTATACCATTGTGGATGCTATTAACGATGGTAATGTCCTGCCGTTCCGCATCGACTATATCAACACTATCAAGCAGAAAGACAGCGACAAGGACAAACAAGTTGATGCTATTGATACTGAGGAAGCGTTGTCATCTCAGGAGCGTATCTCCGAGATTGTGAAGTACATTCTGGAACATTTCGACCAAAAGACCATGCGTAATTCTTATTACAGCCTGAAAGGTCGGCGTGTGAATGGTTTTAACTCTATGTTCGCAGTTAGTTCTATTCCCGTCTGCAAAAAGTATTATCTTGAACTGAAAAAGCAAATTACAGAACAGCACTGTGAATTGACTAGTGCCACCATTTTTTCATTCGCTCCTAACGAAGTAGACACAGCGGACGGTATTCTGGATGATGAAAGTTTTGACACTGATGGGCTTGACCAGACTTCCCGTGATTTTCTGGATATGGCAATCAGCGATTACAACAAAATTTTCAAAACCAACTTTGATACTTCCAGTAAGGGCTTCCAAGACTACTACAAAGATCTGTCTGATAGGGTTAAAAAGCGAGAGGTTGATTTGCTTATTGTAGTTAATATGTTCCTGACAGGATTTGATGCAACGACGCTCAATACCCTTTGGGTAGATAAGAACCTGAAAATGCACGGTCTAATTCAGGCATTTTCCAGAACAAACCGCATCCTGAACTCGGTAAAGACTTTCGGAAATATTGTTTGCTTCCGTGACCTTGAAGAAGCGACCAATGATGCAATCGCCTTGTTCGGAGACAAGGATGCAAACGGTATTGTCCTTTTGAAATCATATGAGGACTATTACTATGGTTGCGTTGATGATAAAGGGCGTGAGCAGAAAGGTTACGAAGAACGAATTGCCGAACTGTTGCAGAAATATCCGTTGGGGCAGCCGATTGCCGGAGAGCAGAGTAAGAGAGATTTTATGGTCCTATTCGGCAACATTCTCCGACTGAGAAACATTCTATCTGCCTTTGACCGTTTTGCCGGAAATGAAATATTATCTCCGATTGATTTTCAGGATTACACTGGTGCATACCATGATGTGTATGATGAAATCAAGCCGAAGCAGGGGAGTAAGGATAGCATCATGGATGATGTTGTCTTTGAAATGGAACTTGTTAAACAAGTGGAAGTCAACATTGACTATATTCTGATGTTGGTTGCGAAATACCATGACGGCAACTGTGAAGATAAGGAAATCCTTGTTGCTATTGATAAGGCAATTAAGTCTAGTTTACAACTTAGGTCTAAAAAAGAACTGATTGAAAACTTCATCGCTACTATCAATACAAGTACGAATGTAAATGCAGATTGGCAACAATTTGTAAGGGAACAGCGTGAGACGGATATTCAGACTTTGATTGCAGAGGAAAAATTGAAGCCGGAGGAAACCAGAAAGTTTGTTGAGAACGCTTTCCGTGATGGTGCGCTCAAAACAACTGGAACAGATGTTGATCGTTTAATGCCGCCTGTTTCCCGTTTCGGAGGAGGTTCCCGTGATAAGAAAAAGCAGACAGTTATTGAAAAACTGAAAGGGTTTTTTGAAAAATATTTCGGACTGGTTAGTTCAGGGGTTTCAAAAGAATCAGGTGAGGTTACATATCTTTATGGTACAGAACCGATACTATCTATGGTGGCAGAGGAACAGGTGCATTACGGAACTAAAAAAGATAATTGAGGTGGTAAAAATATGTTGTATAATATTTACTGTGATGAAACATGTCATCTAGAACGTGATAGCAGTAATGCTATGGGGTTAGGGGCTGTGTGGTGTCCGCAATCGAAACTGAAAGAAATCAATGAGCGGATTCGTCAAATTAAAAAAAGAAATAATGTTTCCGAAACAATGGAAATGAAATGGACGAAAATCAGCCCTGCAAAAGTTGATTTGTACAAAGATTTAGTTAATTATTTTTTTGATGATGATGACTTGCATTTTCGGGGAGTTATTATTCCAGATAAGACAAAACTAAATCATGAACGTTATCATCAGACGCATGATACATGGTATTATAAAATGTATTTTGATATGCTCAAAGTGATCTTATCTCCAACGGATAACTATGAGGTTTATATCGACATTAAAGATACTAACTCTGCTAGAAAAGCAAAAAAATTGAGAGAAGTATGCTGTAATTCTATGTATGACTTTTCTCGAAAAGTGATTCGGAGGTTACAACCTATACGATCTGACGAAGTTCAAATCATGCAGATAGTTGATGTTATTATAGGAGCTATCGGTTATGAAAATCGCAGATTTCCTGATGGATTTGTCAAGAGCAGTGCAAAACAAGAAATTATTGACTTGATAAAAGAACGTTCGGGCTATACATTGCGAAAAACAACGCTATTGCGCGAGGAAAAAATAAACCTGCTTTCGTGGGAAGCGGGAGGGACAGTATGACAAGAGATAATTGTTGGTTGCCTGAATTTGAATTTTGGGATAACTATAATAATGACTATTCCAAATATCAAGAAGCTTTATATGTGATTTTTCAGAATGACTTTATAAAATCACGTCCTATATTTGAAGGAAAGCAGGTAAATATCCGCAGGCATCCGATTGAATATGGAAAAGAAGAGGCATTCTTTCATGTAACTTGTCAAGATTATCTGAAAAACGGAGATCGTGTGCCGGATTTTAGAAGATGTGAGAGAATAAGATGGGTTCGTGCGTTTATTGAGAATTATAATTGTGATATAACGCAATGTGAAGAATGTGAGGGAGTAAAAGTTTGGAGTGAACCGTATCGAAACACAACTAGAGTACATATGCTGCTTGAAGAAGAGCGCTATATGGTTGTCGTAGAACGACGAGATTCATATTGCTTATTAGTTACGGCTTTTTACTTTGAACAAGAGCACTCATTAAGAAAAAAGCTTCATCATTATGAACAGTATAAAGCCTAATCGCAATCGATAGGAAATAATTAACAGTGTTTACGGTTCAAACGCATTGACAAATCATTTAAAATCGCATATACTGATAATAGCTCATCTGCCATGCGTAGAAGGAGTTCCTAAAGACGTCTTGCTTAGCAAGGCGTCTTTTGCTTGTGCGCCCGGCGGCGCACGTTTCTAACCGGTGCAAGTGCGGAATCCGCCCGGTAGTGGGAAGGATATAGCCGAAGGCAAGGGTGTCCATCGTGAGGTGGAATCTGAAGGAAGCCGGATATGGGGAACATACTAACCCATGGGCAAATCTCTGGTCTGACGAACAGAAATCACATCAGGCTATGCATGAGGGTAAGACTGCAAGACAAGTTGAAGCCCAATAACTACACGGAATCATGTATGGTAAATGTGGCAGATAGATGGAGAGAAAGAAACGTGTGGTACCCGGGGAGGTCTGTACGATACGTCCTGAAAGGGATAACCATTATCGTGAGATAATACTGAGCGTACAGAAGTCAGCCGAGGTCATAGTAGCCGAGAGGCGAAGGACCGAATCAATAGGAGTCTTTAGTACAACCGGGAAAGGAGGAAGGAACCTTGGGTGTAGAAAACAAAGAAAGCTGCTCGCAAAGAGATAGCGCGGAACGTGAAGGGTATGTGAGAGCGCACCGTTCTTTCCGCCGGATATGGAAGGAACGGGACAGTGCACAGCCAGAACTTTTGGAGGAGATACTGGAAAAGGATAACCTCAACAGAGCTTTTAAAAGAGTAAAGGCAAACAAGGGTGCGCCGGGAATAGACGGGATTACCGTGGAGGAAATAGGCGCATACCTGAGGGAGAACCAGAAAGAGCTTATCGAGAGAATTAGAAGGGGAAAATACACCCCCGACCCGGTGAGACGAGTGGAGATTCCCAAGCCAGAGGGTGGAATACGAAAGCTAGGTATTCCAACCGTAAAAGACCGCATTTTCCAACAAGCCATAACACAGCGTCTTATACCGGTATACGAACCGCTGTTCTCGGAGAGCAGTTACGGTTATCGCCCGGGAAGAAGTGCAAAAGAGGCCATTCAGAAGATAAAGGAGTATGCAGAGAAGGGATATACCCATGCGGTAGCATTGGACTTATCAAAATATTTCGACACCCTGAATCATGAGATACTTTTAAATATCCTGCGCAGAAATGTGAAGGATGAAAGGGTAATCCAGTGGGTTAAGAGGTACTTAAAGAGTGGTGTGATGGAAAATGGAGTAGTCATGGAAACAGAAGAAGGTTCGCCACAGGGAGGAAATATTTCACCGCTGCTGGCGAATGTCTATCTGAATGAGTTCGACCAGGAGTACGAGAAGCGGGGAGTGGCCTTTGTACGTTATGCAGATGATATCGTATTGTTAGCCAAAAGCGACAGAGCTGCAAAGAGACTACTGGAATCAAGCACGAAGTATCTGGAAGAAACACTGAAACTGAAAGTGAATCAAAAGAAAAGTCGTGTGGTGAGCGTGTTTGCAATCCGAAATTTTAAGTTCCTTGGCTTTACATTGGGAAAGAACGGAAAGGGCGTTTATGTCCGGGTTCATGGAAAGTCATGGAAGAAGATGAAGTCAAAACTGAAAGAGCTTAGTTCCCGAAGGTCTTGTCAGAGCATACGTCCCTCATTAAAGAAGATAGAGAGATACATGCGAGGATGGCTGAATTATTACGGAATAGCAGATATGAAGAACAAGATAGATGACCTCAACTCATGGCTGTACCACAGAATCCGCATGTGTATATGGAAACAGTGGAAGTTACCTAAAACCAAGAAAAGAAACCTTATGAAACTAGGGATACCCGAATATTTTGCACATCAGGCGGCAAACAGCCGCAGGAAATACTGGTATGTATCGGGAATGGGAGCGGTCAACAGAGCATTAACAAAAGAAAGACTGATAAACAGTGGCTTTTATGACTTAGCCACAGCCTATCAGTCAGTACACGTCAACTGTTGAAACCGCCGTGTACCGAACGGTACGCACGGTGGTGTGAGAGGACGGCGGTTAGTCACCGCCTCCTACTCGATTATCTAGACAACTTGCCGTTGGTCAATAAAATAATCCGTCAATTCCACAATTCCGCTACTTTGCTGATACAGCGTAAACGTCAAATAAGATAGTGGATATTGGCTGTCTTCAACATCGCTCCATATAAAAATCAGACTGACACAAAAAGGACAATCTTAAATTTGATTGCGCAATCGGTGGAAATTCGGTATACTTAAATACAGAGGGCAGTCACTTGGGCCATCGGGGAATATGACATGGGAAACGGGAGGCGTGGATATGGAGCAGCTTTCTCTATTTGATATGCAGAGCGATCAGGGGGCGGTTTCCGGGCTGGCGCCGCTGGCGGACAGAATGCGCCCGCAGACCCTTGAGGATTACGTGGGACAGAGCCAGCTGCTGGGAGAGGGTATGATCCTGCGCCGTATGTTGGAGAAAGATATGGTATCGTCTATGATTTTCTGGGGGCCTCCCGGAGTGGGGAAAACCACATTGGCCCGGATCATCGCAAACCGCACCAAGTCCAATTTCGTGAATTTCAGCGCGGTCACCAGCGGCATCAAGGAGATCAAGGACATCATGAAGCAGGCTGAGGAGAGCAGGATTTACGGTGTGCGCACATTGGTGTTCGTGGATGAGATACATCGTTTCAACAAGGCCCAGCAGGACGCCTTCCTCCCCTATGTGGAGAAGGGCAGCATTACCCTCATCGGGGCCACTACAGAGAACCCTTCTTTTGAGATCAATGCCGCATTGCTGTCCCGCTGCAGGGTCTTCGTGCTCAAGGAGCTGGATGGGGAGGACCTGACAAAGCTGCTGTGCCGTGCCCTGCGGGATAAGAGGGGATTCGGAGGCATGACGGTACATATGGAGGAGCGTCTCGTGGGCGTTATCGCCTCCTTCGCCAACGGGGACGCCCGCAGGGCATTGAACGGGCTGGAGACTGCGGTCCTCAACGGCAAAATATCCCCGGACGGTTCCGTTACCGTGACGGAGGAGCTTCTGGAGCAGTGTCTGGGAAAAAAGACATTGCTGTATGATAAGAAAGGGGAAGAGCATTACAATTTGATCTCGGCCCTCCACAAGTCCATGCGCAATTCCGACCCGGACGCGGCGGTGTACTGGCTGG
>OFFF01000825.1_pt1 | contig 21672 bp, 16 predicted proteins | sample 1521301 | NCBI WGS metagenome assembly OFFF01 (sample SAMEA3504101, study PRJEB24116) | mouse gut metagenome | biome: mouse gut; feature: mouse-associated habitat; material: faeces | place: Denmark | collected 2011
GGGCGGCCATGAGCTGGAAGTTCCAGCGGTAGCTCCAGAACTGCGACACGACGTTCTGCGGGCCGCCCTCGCAGTAGAGCAGCGTGGGGTACTTCTTCGCGGGATCGAAGTCGGGGGGCAGGATCACCCACACGAGCATGCGCTTGCCGTCGGTGGTGGGCACCCAGCGCTTCTGCACCTCTCCCATGCGGATGTGCCCGTAGATGTCGCCGTTGATGTCGGAAATTTTCGTGAGGGCGCCGTCCGCGGGATTCACCTCGTAATACTCCGCGGCCGACGAGATCGTGCACAGTTCGGCCACGAGGCGCCCGCCGGCCATCGTGAAGGTCTTGATGTCGTGGTCGCCGCGGGTGACGACCTCCACCCTGCCGTCGGGGAGGTGCAGGCGGCAGAGCTGGTGCGTGGCCTCGATCGGCGCCGCGAACCAGAGCGTGTCGTCGTTCTCCCATACCACGTTCAGCGCGTTGTAGTCGAATTCGGGCGTGAGGTCCTCCAGTTTGCCCGTGCGGCAGTCGTAGAGGAACAGACGCTGCTTGTCGGACTCGAAGCCCGGCTGGCGCATCGAACGGAAGGCGATGCGCAGGTCGTCGGGCGACCATACGGGATACTTGTCGTAGCCGGGCATGGCTCCGGGATTGATCACGGGAGCGCCCTCAAGGCCGAAGTTGCGGGGTTTGCAGATGTTCTGCGTGAGACCCGACGCTACGTCGTAGACGAAGACGTCCGAATCGGTGGTCAGCGCGTAGTCGGTGCCCGCGAGGGGTTTGCAGGTGTAGGCCAGCATCGTGCCCGCATGGTTCCAGGCGATCTCCGCCATGTCGAAATAGGGGGCCAGCGGCGCGTCGTAGGCCGCATCGGCGCCGAGGATGTCGGCGCCCTCGGCGATGCGGTCGCCGTCGAAGTCGGCCACGAAGATGTGGCGGTACCATCCCTCGTCCCAGTAGTCCCAGTGGCGGCTCATCAGGTCGTCATAGATACGTGCTTTGGAGTGGGGCATATCCTTGTACACGTCCGACGACTTGCGGTCGCAGACCTGTACCCGGCGCACGTACCACGCCTTGTCGCCGCGGGGGCTGATGCCGAAGCCCTCGATGTCGCCGTCGAGCCGCGAGAGCTGGCGCAGGTCGCCGCCCTCGGGGTTCATCTCCCACACCTGCATCGAGCCGCTGCGGTCGGAGAGGAAGCGGATCGTGCGTCCGTCGGCGCTCCAGGCGGGCGAGTTGTTCTCCGAGCAGAGGTCGGTCAGCTCGCTGACCTCGCCGCTGGCCATGTCGCGGACGTAGATCTGCGTGCGTCCGCAGTTCTCGGCGAGGTTGTAGCGCGTGACCGCGTAGAGGAGTTTCGAGCCGTCGGGCGAGAGCGATGCCGAGCCGGCGCGGCCCATCTTCCAGAGGATTTCGGGCGTGAGAAGGCCCGCCTCGATCTCGGCGGGCGTCAGTGCGTTGTCGATCTTGAGGGGCTGGGGCTGCTCCGCGCATGCCCCCAGACCCAGAGCTGCGAGAGCCATCAGTCGTAGGATTTTTTTCATCGTTCGTATCGGGTTACTTCATTTATTTGCGTATCTTTACCGAAATTTACCGTATGAACCGAACCGTCTATTTCGCCGACAAGTCCGTGGTTTTCACGGATCGTGCAACGCCGGGCGCGCATTTTGCGGTCCGTCTCGGATCCGGAGAGCGGGTTTCCCGAGCGAAGATACTCGAAATTTTCCAAACCTGCAACGACGTGGCCGTGATTTCGCCCGATGCGGAGGCTGCGTTCCGCGGTTTCGCCGCGGAGTTCGCGGCGGTGGAGGCCGCAGGGGGCATCGTGGTCGATGCGCGCGGCGCGTGGCTCATGATCCACCGCAACGGCCGCTGGGACCTGCCCAAAGGGCACGTCGAGGCCGGCGAGACGTTCGCCGAGTGCGCCGTGCGCGAGGTGGGCGAGGAGACCGGTGTGACCGGCGCGGAGGTCGTGCGCCCGCTGTGCGACACGCTCCATGCCTACAGCCTCTGCGGCCGGTGGGAGCTCAAGCGGACGCACTGGTTCGAGATGCGCGCAGCGGCGGGCGCCGCACCCGCACCCCAGCGTGAGGAGGGGATCGACCGGGCGGTGTGGTGCATGCCCGACGAGGTGCGCGAACACCTGTCCGCCACTTTTCCTACAATCCGGTGCGTGGCCGCTTGCATGAGGTGATCGCCGGCTTGCGGACGAAACGCGCGACCCCCCGGCGGTAAGCGATCGCTGCTTTTCCGCCGGGGTGTCGCATGTAGTGCTGCGTTAATAGAGGATTACCTGGTTGTTCGTGTTGAAATTATATTTGAGGTTGGCGTTGGGGTTCGTGTCGATCTCTTCGTCGAAAGAATCGTGTCTTGACATGTCGAAGACTCCTTCGGCATAGTAACCGTCGTTTTTGCCCTGGTATCCCCAATTGCAATGTAAGAAATATTTCTTTTCTTCAGAATACGATACCTGTGTCGGGCCTGTATATCCCCAAAGATATTCATAGGTGATTTCCCGTTTGCGGCAGATGTAACCGTCTACTACCCATGCATGACCGCCTGACGGACTACTGCCGCGAACATACATTGGCTTACGGTCTTCCAAGTTCGAACGTACTAACAGCCTGCTGGTTGCGTAACTTGCATATTTAGCACCGCCATAAGTCATCGGGTCCATTTTTTTAAATGCTTCCACCATGTTCTGTATCGTTACGCCTGTGCCAGTAGTGCCGTATTCCGCTTTGGCTCTGGTTCCGAGGACATATAGAAAATCAGCAAGTTGATTTGTGTAGGTCCGCATGCTGAAAGACAGTTTGGCTGAGTCGTAAAACTGTGGTGTGAAATTTTCGTAATTCGTATAGTTCGAAACAGTATTCAAATCTGTCCATTGGTATACGGCGCCTTGTCCGGATGCGGCGTACGGTGAGCGAAGAGTGCTCATGATCTGAGCAGCAGCGATAACTGCGCAACCTACGGGATAACGTCCTCTGTAATAGGGATTATCCCAATGGGTTGATTCGGGCATTGCCGAATTGAACGGGTACGTTTGATCCCATTTTACTTTGACATGGGGGCCGTAAGAACTACTTAATTTCCAGGCACCATAGGTGATTACCGTATCGACAGGAGCGATGTGCGGCACGGCCGTCACGGCGTCGGCCAGCATGTGGTACACATAGTCGGTGCCGAGTTCGGCGACGGGTTGTTCCGGGTCGGGTGCCGTGCGCGTCGCGGACGACGGAGCGCTCTTTTCGGCGATGGCCGCGGCGATGGCCGCATCGAGCTTCGCGGCGTCGAACGTGCCGGACTCGGTCAGTACGTAGACGGGTTCGAGCGACCGCTGGGCGCCCAGCACGGCGAAGCCCTGGTCGTCGGAGAAGTTCACGACATATACCAAGGTGTCCGGAAGATCGTACGCGCCGGTGCGGGTTGCGGCGCGGGCGCCGCTTACGCGGATGTCGCGTATCTTGCGGGCACGGTCGAAAGCGGCGCCGGCGCGCGTATCCGCAGCCACGTCGTCCATCAGACCGTAGAGTTCGTCGAGCGCTTCGGTCACCGGAACGGTCGTGCTCAAGGCCGGTCGCGGATCGGGTTCGGGATTCGGAGTGTCGAGCTCCGGATCGTTGTTGCAACTCGTCATGCCGAGCAGCAGCGCGAATAGCAGGAAGAACTTTTTCATAAGGCATTTGGTTTTGGGTTGTACCTGCAAGTTAGTTGAAAAAGTCCGTTTTTGCAAGTGGAATCGGCTGTTTCAGAGCATAAAAGACGTTTTGTGTCATAGACAGGACCGAATGTGCCATTACGCGCTCGTCCCCCGCAGTGTGGGCCTGCGGGGGACGGAAAGGGGTGCGGGGCGTGCTATTGCTGCGCGCCGCCGTTCATCGCCAGGGCGAGGCCCTCGGCGATCTGGTCGATGGCTCCCTGCAACTTGCCGCCGATCATCATCTTCATCATCATGTTCAGCTCGACGTGCAGCACCAGACGCATGCGCGTGTCGTACTCCGAAACGGAGTGGAGCTGAATCCAGAACGCGAAATCCATCGGAATGCCGTCGCCCTCGATCTTCACGTGTTTCGGCGCCGACTTCTCGGTCATGCGCAGCTTCACCGTGAATCCCTTGGCCTTGAACGAGCAGGTGTCCTCGGTGGCCTGCCACTCCTCCACGCGGTCGGCGACGGCGGGCGTGAGGTGGTCGAAGCGGCTGATGAGCGCGTAGATCTGTTCCGCGGGGCGCAGAATGCGGTGCTGTTTGGATGTGTATTCTTTCATGTTCGGTAGTGATTGCGGCGCAAAGGTACGGCTATTTTCCGGATCGGCAACCGCCGCGCCGCGTTTCGTGCTTCGGATGCGGTGTCTCGGGGCCGTTCCGCAGCGTGCGGCCGGCCGGACGCATGCCTCGGGCGGGCCGTGCCGTTTCGGTGGCCGCCGAGGCGTCGCGCGCCCGGGGTCAGTCCGTCTCGATGATGCGTTCCTCGTCGGGTCCCACGGCGATGCGCACGTTCATCGTGTGCTCGGGCAGCAGCTCCTCGATCTTTTCGGGCCACTCGACCAGGCAGAGGTCGCCCGAGTAGAAATACTCCTCGTAGCCGAAGTCGTAGGCCTCCTCCGGCTTGTCGATGCGGTAGAAGTCGAAGTGGTAGATCGCGGGCCGCTCCGTGCCGGCATAGTGGTTCACGATGGCGAAGGTGGGGCTGGTCACGGTGTCGCGCGATCCGAGGCGTGCGACGATCTCGCGGATGAGCGTCGTCTTGCCCGCGCCCATCGGGCCGCGGAAGGCGACCACGGTGCGGTCGCCCAGCGCGTCGAGCACGGCGCGCGCCGCCTCCCTGAGGTCGGCGAGGGAATGGATGTGCAGGGTCTGCATGGCGGGGTTATTTTTTTGGTTCGAGCACGATGTACGGCACGATCATCTCCTCCATCGAGATGCCTCCGTGCTGGAACGTGTTGCGGTAGTAGCGTATGTGGCGGTTGGCGTCGTTGTTGTAGATCATGAAGTCGCTGTCGTAGGCGAAGATGTAGGTCGAGGTGAGGTTGCTCGCCGGGAGCTGCACCTCCTCGGGCCGCAGGATCTCGAACACCTCGCGGGCGTTGTAGGCCAGGTTGCGCCCTGTCTTGTAGCGCAGGTTGGCCGAGGTGGCGCGGTCGCCCGTGACCTTGACCGGATTGTCCACGCGGATGGTGCCGTGGTCGGAGGTGATGATGACCGTGTGGCCCCGTTCGGCCAGCAGCCGCAGGATCGTGAAGAGGTCGGAGTGCTCGAACCACGAGCGGGTGAGCGAGCGGAACGAGGCGTCGTCCTCGGTCAGCTCGCGGATCACGTCGGTCTCGGTGCGGGCGTGCGAGAGGATGTCGAGGAAATTGTAGACGATCACCGAGAAGTCGGCGTCGGCGATGCGGCCGATGTTGTCCACGAGGCGCCGGCCCTGCTCGGGGCGTATGAGCTTGTCGAACGTCCACTTCCAGTGCTGCTTGCCCTGCTGTACGAGCAGCCGCCGCAGGAACTCCTCCTCGTGCTGGTTCTTGCCGCCCTCCTCGTTGTCGTTGAGCCACAGGTCGGGCATCAGGCGCGAGATGGCCAGCGGCATCAGTCCGGCGAAGACGGCGTTGCGCGCGTATTGCGTGGCGGTGGGCAGGATGGCGCAGTAGAACTCGTCGGCGGCCACGTCGTAGTGGCCGCGCAGCAGCGACGATATGGCCCGCCACTGGTCGTAGCGGAAGTTGTCGATCAGCAGCAGCGTGGTCTTGGCGTGCCGCTCGGCCTCGGGGAGGATCTTCGAGCGCATGAGCGTGTGCGACATCACGGGCGTGTCGTCCGTGCGGCGGTTGATCCAGTCGCGGTAGTTGCGGCGCACGAATTTGCTGAACTCCTGGTTGGCTTCGCTCTTCTGGTAGGCGAGCACCTCGCGGATGCCCGGATCGGCCGCGTCGGCCAGCTCGATCTCCCACCCCGTGAGGCGGCGGTAGAGCGAGCACCAGTCGGCGAACGTGTCGGCCATCTGGAGCCGGGCGGTGAGGCGCCCGAATTCGGAGCGGTAGTCGGCCGCGGTCTGCTCGGTGACGAGCCGCTGCTGGTGTACGTTCTTCTTGATCGAGAGCAGCACCTGGTTCGGATTCACGGGTTTGATAAGGTAGTCGGCGATCTTCGAACCCACGGCCTTGTCCATGATGTTCTCCTCCTCGCTCTTGGTGACCATGATCACGGGCGTGGTGGGGCGCACCTCCTTGATCTGGGGGAGGGTTTCGAGGCCGGTCATGCCGGGCATCATCTCGTCGAGTATGATCAGGTCGTAGGCCGTTTCCGAGGCCATGTCGATGGCGTCGTAGCCGTTGTTGCAGGTCTCCACCTCGTAGCCTTTCTGCCGGAGGAAGAGCACGTGGGGCTTGAGCAGCTCCACTTCGTCGTCTACCCAGAGTATCTTAACCATAGTGCGTGTGCGGATTGTCCGCGCAAAAGTAGTTTTTTTCCATTATAATGCCAAACGGCCCGAATTATTGCGCGTGCGGACGGGTTTTTCTCGCGGTGCGGGAGTAAGCATGTGAAAGATAATATTTTATTCTCCGGCCGCGGGCGGCGTCGGGACCGCGTCGCGCCGCCAGGGAGTTCCGGCGCGGGCTTCGCACGAAAAACGAAAAAAAGTGGCCTTGTTTATTGGCGGTTATCCAAATAAACCCTATATTTGCACTCCCGAAAGTTAATTTTAAAAACAACATAACATGACCAAGGCAGATATCGTCAGCGAAATCGCGAAGAACACCGGCGTCGAAAAGGTGCAGGTGCAGGCCATTGTCGAGGCCTTCATGGAGAGCGTGAAGGATTCGCTCATCCAGAACAACAACGTGTATTTGCGCGGCTTCGGCAGTTTCGTGGTGAAGAAACGCGCGAAGAAGGTGGCCCGCAACATCTCGAAGAACACCACCATTACCATTCCCGAACACAACATTCCGGCATTCAAGCCCGCCAAGAGCTTTGCCGCGAAGGTGAAATAAACTGGAGTTGAAAACCTTTTAAAATTTTTTTGACCATGCCGAACGGAAAGAAGCATAAGCGTCACAAGATGGCTACCCACAAGCGCAAAAAACGTCTTCGCAAGAATCGTCACAAGAAAAAGTAAGCAGGGTAGCACCTCTGTGCTATGTATAGATAAAGCTAAAGGGGCCTGGGCTCTTTTAGCTTTACCTATTTAAATTCGAAATGCGTTCGCGCCCCGGGAGGGCGCTGCGAGGGTCGCTGTGGAGCTTGCCGCACGGTCCTGAGACGAAAGGGCTTCGGAACCGAGCAGCCGGGATGAAACGCCCTTGCGCGCTGCGGGTGCGGCGGCCGTTTTCGCCGCACGACGACCGGGCGGCGCTATTGCCGGAGTCGGAAGCCGCACAGGAACGGCCGGCGGAAAGTATTTCCGGAGCCGGTTTCCGCACCGGAGCAACCGCCGACAGCATTGCCGGAGTCGGAATCCGCAGCAAAACGGACGGTGGGAGATGCTTTCGATGCCGGTTTCCGCACCGGAGCATCGCCGGCGGTATTGCCGGGGCAGCGGATGCGGCGGGGCCGGATAGGCAGCCGGAAGCGGGCCGTAGCCGCGGCCGGAGGAACGCAGAAAGAAGTGGGGCGGACGAGCCCCGAGACGAAAGAATTACCGGAGCAGGCCGCCGCTCCGCGAACCGAGGCGGCCGAACGGACAATTTCATAGGATCGTCCCGCGACCTGCGGCGACGAAATTTAGATATATGAACAAAGAATTAATCGTAAATGTCAATCCGACGGAGATCTCGATTGCGCTGTGCGAGGATCGGGTGCTCGTCGAACTGAACAAGGAGCAGTGCCAGACCGGATTCGCCGTGGGCGACATCTATCTGGGCAAGGTGCGCAAGATCATGCCGGGTCTGAACGCGGCATTCGTCAATATAGGGCACGAAAAAGACGCTTTCATCCACTACCTCGACCTCGGACCGCAGTTTCCGTCGTTGCAGCGGCTCGTGAACTCGCACCAGCCCAGCAAGCGGGGCCTGCGCGTGGAGACCATGAAACTCGATCCGTCCATCGACAAGCAGGGCAAGATCGGCTCCTACCTCGAAGTGGGGCAGACGGTGATGGTGCAGGTGGCCAAGGAGGCCATTTCGACCAAGGGACCGCGCCTTACGGCCGACATATCGCTTGCGGGGCGCAACGTGGTGCTGGTACCCTTCACCTCGAAGGTGTTCCTGTCGCAGAAGATCCGCTCTTCGGAGGAGAAGAAGCGTCTGAAGCGCATCGCGGCGTCGGTGCTGCCGCTCAACTTCGGCGTGATTATCCGCACGGCGGCCGTCGAGGCCAAGGACGAGGATATCGAGCACGACATCCGGACGCAGATCGACCGCTGGCGCAAGACGGTGCAGAACATCCGCCGCAAGCCGGCGCCCGCGCTGCTCATGGGCGAGATGAGCCGCGCCAACACGATCATTCGCGATACGCTGAACGACTCCTTCTCGCAGATCGCCGTCGATGACGAGGCGATGTTCAACGACATCCGCAACTACGTGAAGGCGATCGACCCCGAGATGACGAAGATCGTCAAGCTCTACAAGGGCAACGTGCCGATTTTCGACAACTTCGATATTTCGAAGCAGATCAAGTCGCTCTTCGCCAAATACGTGTCGCTGCGCCGCGGCGCCTACCTGATCATCGAGCGCACGGAGGCCATGAACGTGATCGACGTCAATTCGGGCAACCGCACCAAGGCCGAGGACAACCAGGAGCAGACGGCGCTCGACGTCAATCTGGCCGCGGCGAAGGAGATCGCCCGCCAGCTGCGCCTGCGCGACCTGGGCGGCATCGTCATCATCGACTTCATCGACCTGCACAAGGCGCAGAACCGCCAGACGCTCTACGACGAGATGGTGCGCCTCATGGCCACCGACAAGGCCAAGCACACGGTGTTGCCGCTCACGAAGTTCGGGCTGATGCAGATCACGCGCCAGCGCGTGCGTCCGGTGGCCGTGGAGGATGTGTCGGACGTGTGTCCGACCTGCAACGGCACGGGCAAGATCGAACCCACGGTGCTGCTCGACAAGAAGATCGAGAACCAGATCTCGTTCCTCACGCAGGACCGCAAACAGAAATACATCCACCTGGTGGTCAGCCCCTATGTGGCTACGTTCCTCTGCAAGGGCCTCTGGTCGCTGCGCCGCCGCTGGCAGTGGCGCTACAAGGCGCGCATCCGCATCACGGCCGACCAGAGCGTGGGCATCGTGGACGTGCATTACCGCGACCGCAAGGGCAAGGATCTGATTCGCAAGTAGACGATGAAGCGTGCCCGCGACAAGGCGGCGGCGCTGGCCGCCGGGGCGCGGGGCCTCGATGCCCTGTGCCGCGAATACCGTGAGAAGCGTGCTACCGTCCGGCTCGAGCAGCTGGCCGGCGGCGCTCTTCCGTTTTATGCGGCGGCGGCCGTCGGCCGCGTGGGCGGCGTGCATCTCTTCGTGGCCGAAGACCGCGACGCCGCGGCTTACCTGCTCAACGACTTCTATGCGCTGCTGGACGAACGGCGCGTCCTCTTCTTCCCTGCCTCCTATAAACGCTCGATCGCCTACGGCGCGGAGGATGCGCAGGGCGTCGTGCAGCGCACGGCGACGCTCGATGCCCTGCGGCGCTTCTCCGCGGGGGAGAATGCTGCGGCCGGAATCCGTGCTGCGGCCGGTGCCCCGCCGTCCGCCGGAACGGGCGGCGGAGGCGACGGTGCCGCAGCCCGGGGCGGCAAGAGCTCCGCAGGCGGTGCGGAAGCCGGGCGGGCCGCTGCTGCGGACGCCGCGCCGGAAGGCCCCGACTACCTGGTGGTCTGCACCTATCCCGAGGCGCTGGCCGAGCGGGTGGCCGACGCGTGCGATTTGCAGCGCGAGACGATCCGCGTGGCCGTGGGCGACCGCATCACGCCCGAGTTGCTCGTGGAGGCGCTGGTCGATGCGGGCTTCGAACGCGTGGATTTTGTCTACGAGCCCGGGCAGTATTCGCTGCGCGGCGGCATCGTCGATGTCTTCTCCTACTCCGAGAGCAAACCTTTCCGCGTGGACTTCTTCGGCGACGAGGTGGATTCGATCCGCCGGTTCAACATTTCGAGCCAGCTCTCCGAGGCGCGCCTCGCGGAGGCGGGCATCGTGCCGAACCTCAATGCGCGCGAGGCGCGAAGGGTGTCGCTGGCCCGCTTCGCGGGAGCGGAGGCGTCGTTCTGGTTCTACGATGCGGAGCATGTGTTGCAGCGCGTGAACGAGGTGCGCCGCAAACTGCTGGGCGACCTGGAGGACCCGTCGCGGATCGACTACCATGTCACCAGCCGCAACGGGCTGCTGGCCGACATGGCCGAAGCCCGCATGTTCGTGCAGCGCGACAACCTCAAGGAGCGTCCCGCCGTTGCGGCGGTGGCCTTCGACACGGCGCCCCAGCCCGAATTCAACAAGCATTTCGAGGTGCTGGCCGACGACCTGGTGCGCAACGCCCTGCGCGGATACGAGACCTACCTGCTCTCGGAAAACAAGTTGCAGATCGAGCGGCTCCAGGATATTCTGCGCCGCATCGGCCGCGGACAGGCCGCAGTGGTGCCCCTCGCCCTCACGTTGCACGAGGGGTTCGTGGATCATGCGCTGAAAGCGTGCTTCTATACGGACCATCAGATCTTCGACCGCTACCAGCGCTACCGCATCAACGGCGAAATCCGCCGCGACGAGCAGATGACCGTGGCGGAGCTCAACCGCCTGCGTCCGGGCGACTACGTGGTGCACATCGACCACGGCGTGGGGCGCTTCGACGGTCTGGTGAAGATCGAGCGCAACGGCAAGATGCAGGAGGCCATAAAATTAGTATACAAGGACGGCGACGTGCTCTTCGTCAGCATCCACTCGCTGCACCGCATCTCGCGCTACCGCTCGGGCGACGGCGAGCCGCCCAAGGTCTACAAGCTCGGCACGGGGGCCTGGCAGAAGCTGAAAACCGCGGCCAAGAAGGCCGTGAAGGACATCTCGCGCGAGCTGATCGCGCTCTACGCCCGGCGCAAGGCCTCGAAGGGCTTCGCCTTCTCGCCCGACGGCTACCTGCAACAGGAGCTGGAGGCGTCGTTCGCCTGGGAGGATACGCCCGACCAGCAGGCCGCCACGGCCGCGATCAAGCGGGACATGGAGTCGGAGCAGCCGATGGACCGCCTCGTGTGCGGCGACGTGGGCTTCGGCAAGACCGAGGTGGCCATACGTGCGGCGTTCAAGGCCGCGACCGACGGCAAGCAGGTGGCGGTGCTCGTGCCCACGACGATCCTCGCGCTGCAACACTTCCGCTCCTTCTCGCAGCGCCTGCGCGACTTCCCCATCCGCGTGGAGTACCTCAACCGCACCAAATCGTCGCGCGAGACGTCGCAAATCCTCGCCGATCTGGCCGCGGGGCGCATCGACATCCTGATCGGGACCCACAAAATCCTGGGCAAGAACGTGAAGTTCAAGGATCTGGGACTGCTCGTGATCGACGAGGAGCAGAAGTTCGGCGTGGCGGCCAAGGAGAAGCTGACCCAGCTGAGCGTGTCGGTCGATACGCTCACGCTCACCGCGACGCCCATTCCGCGCACATTGCAGTTCTCGCTCATGGGGTCGCGCGACCTGTCGGTCATCTCCACGCCGCCGCCCAACCGCCAGCCGATCGTCACCGAGTCGCACGTCTTCTCGGAGGAGGTGATCCGCGACGCCGTGGAGGCCGAGCTGGCGCGCGGAGGCCAGGTCTACTTCGTGCACAACCGCGTGGACGACCTGCCGCGCATTCAGGCGGTCGTCGAGCAGGCGTGCCCCAAGGCGCGCGTGCGCACGGGGCACGGCCGCATGCTGGCCGAGGAGCTGGAGCGCCTGGTGATGGACTTCATCTACGGCGAGTTCGACGTGCTGCTTTCGACGACGATCGTCGAGAGCGGCATCGACGTGCCGAACGCCAATACGATCATCGTCGATGACGCCCAGAACTTCGGTCTGAGCGACCTGCACCAGCTGCGCGGCCGCGTGGGGCGCAGCGACCGCAAGGCCTACTGCTACCTGCTCTCGCCGCCCGACGAGCTGCTGTCGTCCGATGCGCGGCGACGTCTGCGCGCCATCGAGGAGTTCTCCGACCTGGGTTCGGGCTTCAACATCGCGATGCAGGACCTCGACATCCGCGGCGCGGGCAACCTGCTGGGTGCCGAGCAGAGCGGTTTCGTCGCCGACGTGGGATTCGAGACCTACCAGAAGATCCTGAACGAGGCCATCGCCGAGCTGCGGGCCGAGGGGCTGGAGGTCGCGGGCCTCACGCAGGCCGAGCAGCAGGTGGTCGAGCGGCTGCGCTTCGTGGACAACGCGCTGGTGGAGATCGACGTGGAGGCCGAGCTGCCCGACACCTACGTGCACCAGACGGCCGAGCGCCTGCGCCTCTACCGCGAGCTGGACACCACGAAGGACGAGGAGTCGCTGCGTGCGTTCGAGGCGCGGCTGAAGGACCGTTTCGGTCCGCTGCCGCATGCGGCGTGCGAGCTGCTCGACGTGGTGCGCCTGCGCTGGGAGGCCGAGCGCCTCGGCATGGAGCACGTGAAGGTGAAGAACGGACTGATGATCGTGCACTTTGTCGGCGAGCAGGACTCGCCCTACTACAAGAGCGACGTGTTCATGGAGCTGCTGCGCCGCGTGACGCGCGAGCCCGACCGCTTCGTGCTCAAGCAGCACAATAACCGGCTGGCGATGACCGTTCGCAGAATAAAGGACGTGGAGGAGGCCTACCGCACGCTGCGCGGATTATGAATCTGATCGTGGACATAGGCAATTCGCGTGTGAAACTCGCGCTGACCGAGGGGGGCGAGGCCGTCGCGCAGTGCGCGGGCCCTGCGCTGGACCGTGCGCTGCTCGGCGGCTTCGTGGCGGGGCGGCGGGTGCGGCGCGCCATCGTCTGCTCGACGCGCGGCGATGTCGCCGAGGCTGCGGAGCTGGTGCGGACGTTCGTCGCCGACTGCCTCGTCTTCACGCCCGACACGCCGGTGCCCCTGCGCAACGCCTACCTCACGCCCCGCACCCTGGGGCGCGACCGGCTGGCCGCGGCCGTGGGTGCCGCGACGCTCTGTCCCGGCCGCGACGTGCTGATCGCCGACTTCGGCACGGCGCTCACGGTCGATCTGGTGACGGCCGACGGCACGTTCCGCGGCGGCTTCATCGCCCCGGGCCTCCGCAGCCGTTTCCGCGCGCTGCACGAACATACGGCGCGGCTGCCGCTGTGCGCGCCCGACGCGGCGGACGCGGCGGACGCTGCGTGGAGCGAGCCGGGGCTTGCGACCGAGGAGGCGATGCGGCGCGGCGTGCTGTGCGGCATGCTGTACGAGGTCGAGGGCCATCTGTCGCGCATGGCTGCGCGGTATGCCGGTTTGTGCATATTTTTTACGGGCGGCGATGCGAAATACTTTGCGAAACGGATTAAAAACACGATATTTGCAAATCGTAATCTGGTCTTAAGCGGATTGGATCGAATTTTAGAGTACAATGCAAGTGAAGAAAACCCTGATTAGCCTGCTCGCCGTCGCCGCACTGCTTCCGAGCACCGCCGCGGCGCAGTCGAGCAGCATCAATGCGTTCTCGCCCTATTCGATGTACGGCATCGGCGAACTGAACACGCCCGGCACGCTGCCCGTGCGTTCGATGGGCGGCGCCGGTGTGGCGATGCGCTGGCCTACCTCGATCAACCTGCTCAATCCCGCTTCGTTCAGCGCCATGGAGCGCAAGAGTTTCCTCTTCGACATGGGGGCCGAGAACCAGAATTACTACAACGCGCAGCGGCGCGACGGCGTGACCCGCAAGTCGGCTTACAATACGTTCAACTTCCACGAAATCGCCTTTCAGCTGCCCCTGGGCAAGGGCGTCGGCCTCGGATTCGGCCTCACGCCCTTCAGCAGCGTGGGCTACCGCGTGAAATCGACGCAGATCGACGGCAGCTACGGATGGAGCGACTACACGTTCCAGGGCGAGGGCGACATCACGGAGGTGAAGGCCGGCATCGGCTGGGAGATATTCCGCGGCTTCTCGGTCGGCGCCGCGGCCCAGTACTACTGGGGCGAGATCGACCGCACCTACATCATGACCCCGACGAACATCACCGACAACGATGCGATTACGGCCACCACGGGCACCGACCTCTATGGCGTGTCGCGCTTCAAGGCGCAGTTCGGCGTGCAGTGGACCCCGGTGTTCAATGCCAAGCGCATGTTCACCGTGGGCGCGACCTACGACCTGGGCGGCGACCTGCGGCCCGACGTGTCGCACAAGGTGCTGCTCGGCGATCCGGCCGGTACGGCCGTGCGCGACGAGTCGTTCCGCGGCGCGCTGTCGCTGCCCCGCCAGGCGGCCCTCGGTCTCTACTACCGCACGCCGAAGGTGACCCTGGCGCTCGACTACGTGTACCAGAACTGGCGCAGCGCGAACGAAGGCACGGAATATGCCACCGTCGGCGGATACAGTGTGGCCTATGCCAATACGAGCACGGTGCGTTTCGGCGTGGAGTACATTCCCAACTACTCCGACCTGCGCCGCGTGCTCAACCGCTGGTCCTACCGTGCGGGCTTCCGCTACGGCGACTACAACCAGACGTTCAACGGCCGGCGGATTCCGCAGTTCGCGGTGACGGCCGGCATCGGCATTCCGGTGCGCTTCCTGGCGGCCTCGGCCGTGGACATCGGCATCGAATACGGCCAGCGCGGCCGCGGCGGCAACATGGCGGGAAATGCGGGCTTCGTGAAGCAGCGCTACTTCAAGGTGGCGCTCGGATTCTCGATCTTCGCCTCCTCCTCGTCGGGCGAGTTCTGGTTCGTGCGTCCGAAGTACGACTGATGCGCGCGGCGCTTGACTCCGAAAACCTAAAAAACAACTAACGCATAACAACGATGAAAAAGGTTCAGTATTTACTTACGGCAGCTTTCGCGCTTGCGGGCGCGACGGCCGTGGCGCAGCAGGATTTCAGCGGTCCGCAGTTCGCCCGTTACGGCGAGACCGTCGAGGAGCGTGCCGCCAACATCCAGGCCAGCAACTTCCTGGCCGAAGCCGTGAAGAACAAGCGCTACGACGAGGCGCTGCCCCATCTGCGCCAGCTGGTGAACGACCGTCCGCAGGCGTCGGTCAATATCTTCAAGTACGGCAAGCTGATCTACCGCAACAAGATCAACCGTTCGAAGAGCCGCGACGAGAAGTACGCTTACGTCGATTCGCTGCTCATGATGTACGACATGCAGGCCGAATACTTCGGTCAGGGCGGCAGGGAGAGCGCTGCCGACATCCTCGGCAACAAGGCCAAGGAGGTGCTGCTCTACCGTTCGGCGGACCGCGAAGGCATCCGCAACGCGTTCCGCGAGGCGATCGCCGCGGCCGATGGCCAGGCGGATCCCGAGCTGGTGGTGATCTACTATAAGAACCTCTGCGACGACTACCAGAACGACGAGGTGACGGCCGACGAGGTGATCGCCGAGTACGAGCGTCTGTCGCCCCTGTTCGAGGGCAATGCCGCCGCTGCCGAGAGCAAGCAGCAGTTCGATGCGGCGTTCGGTCTGAGCGGCGCCGCCAGCTGCGAGAACCTGGAGCGTCTGTTCGCGGCGAAGCTCGCCGCAGCGCCCGACGACGAGGCCGTGCTGTCGCAGGCCGTGTCGCTCATGTCGCGCGCCAAGTGCAACAGCGACTTCTATTTCCAGGTCGCCGAGAAGTACTACGAGGTGAAGCCTTCGGCCGAGACGGCCATGGCCCTGGCCCAGGTGTTCCAGAACGAGGGCGACTACGACAAGGCCGTGAAGTACCTGAACGAGGCGCTGGCCGTGGAGACCGATCCGCTGGAGAAGGAGAAGCTGCTGGTGCGCATCGGCATCGTGGAGCTGGTGGCCAACCGCATTCCGGCCGCTGCCGCTTCGGTGCGCCAGGCCCTCGACCTGAATCCCGAGAACGGTCTGGCCTACTTCGTGCTGGCCCAGTGCTACGCTTCGTCGGCCGCGTCGTGCGCCGGTTTTGCGGGTCAGGCGGCATTCTGGGCTGCGTACGACACGATGTCGAAAGCCGTGAACTACATGAGCGACGAGGACGAAAGCTCCTACGGCAACTCGGCCCGCGCGTCGCTCGCGGCCTATCGCAACCGCTTCCCGACCTCGGAGGAGTGCTTCTTCAACGAGCTGAAGGAGGGCGATCGTTACACGGTAAGCTGCGGCACGGCGTCGGGCGTGGCGACCACGGTGCGCAGCCGTTAATCCGGATCCATGTTCCGGAGCGGAGCAAAATATGCGGGTGCGGCACTCCTCCTTGCGGGGAGTGCTGCCCTGTTGTTTTCGTGCGAGCGCAAGGAGGTGCGGGACGACGCTGCGCGCGCCGAGGCGGTGCGCACCGAGTACAGCGAAAACCTGACCATCGTCAAGTCGGAGAACGGCCGCAAGATGTACCACTTCACCACGCCGCTGCTCGAAGGGTATACCGAGGCCCGCGATCCCTACCGCGAATTCCGCAAGGGGGTGCGGATCGTCACCTACAAGAACGATTCGCTCGCCTCGGAGGACGCCCGTCTGAGGGCCAACTACGCGATCTTTTACAGCGAACGTAACCTGTGGGAGGTCAAGGGCAACGTGGTGGTGGAGACGGGGGACGACCGCGAGCTCTACACCGAGCAGCTTTTCTGGAACGCCAAGACCAAGCGCATCTACTCGAACGTCGATACGAAGATCGTGCAGAACGGCGGCCGCGACGTGTTCTACGGCGAGGGCCTCGAATCGGACGATGCGCTCAGGGACTGGCGCTTCCGTAAGATGACGGGCCGCATGGAGGTGCACACGCAGCCTGCGGCCGACTCCCTTGCGACGCCGGCCGCTGGGGCCGGCGCACCGGTACGCTCCGCTGCTGCGGAGTCGCGGCGCGGTGCGGGCGACGGAACGGAGCCGGCGTCCGTGTTTCCCCGCTCCTCCGCTTCGGGCAAGAGGATCGGCGATCCGGAGTATGCACCCCGCGGCAAGAGCGCCCCAGCTCGCCGGACGCAGCCCGGCTTGTTGTCCCCCGCTCCCGAGAAAGGCCCCCGTACCGATGACGGAGGAACCGAAAACAGCCAACGATGACTACATCTATCCTATTGATTCTGCTGACGCTGCTGCTGTCGGCTTTCTTTTCGGGCATGGAGATCGCTTTCACGAGCAAGAACCGCCTCAAGCTGGAGATCGACCGCAAGCAGAACCGGATGTTCGCCTTCATTTCCGATGTCTTCGCACGGCATCCGGGACAGTACATCACGACGATTCTCGTGGGCAACAACATCGCCCTGGTCGTCTACTCGCTCTACATGTCGGTGCTTCTGCGCGGCATGGCCGCGCTGGCGGGCTGGGAGGAGGTGGCGCGCAGCGGTTCGGTGGCGCTCGAAACGGCCGTCTCGACCCTGCTGATTATCTTCGTGGCGGAGTTTCTGCCGAAATCCATCTTCCGCAACAACCCCAACTTCTACTACCGGACCTTCGCGCCGGCGATCTACTTCTTCTATATCGTGCTCTATCCCGTGGCGCGCCTGACCACGCTCGTGTCGCACGGCATCCTGCGGCTGCTGGGGCGCCGCGTGAAGGAGCAGGGGCCCGATCTGCGCTTCGACCGCAGCGACCTGGCCTCGCTGCTCGACGCCAACAACGCCGAGTCGCATCCGCACGACGGCGACAACAACGAAATCAAGCTGTTCCAGAATGCGCTCGACTTCGCCGACCTGCGCGTACGCGACTGCATGGTGCCGCGCGTGGACGTGGAGGCCGTGGACATAGAGAATACGACCATCGAGCAGCTCACAGCCCGCTTCGTGGAGACGATGTATTCGCGCATCTTCGTGTGGGAGAAGAGCATCGACAACATCGTGGGGTATGTCAATTCGAAGAGCCTCTTCACCCGTCCGGCCTCGCTCTCCGAGGTCATGATGGAGGTGAACTTCGTGCCGGAGACCATGCCGCTGCAAGCCGTGTTGCAGAACTTCATCAAGCACCGCAACAACATCGCCGTGGTGATCGACGAATTCGGCGGCACGGCGGGCGTCATATCGCTCGAAGACGTGCTGGAGCAGATCTTCGGCGAGATCGAGGACGAACACGACATTCCGGACCTCACCGAGAAGCGGATCTCGGACCGCGAGTGGGTGCTCTCGTGCCGGCTGGAGGTGAAGTACCTCAACGAGAAATACGGCCTCGGCATCGAGGAGAGCCGCGAGTACGACACGCTGGCCGGATTCGTCATCTACCATTACGAGGGCATTCCCGCCGCGGGGGAGGTGGTCACGGTCGGCGAGCTGGAGGTCAAAATCCTCCGCACGACGCGTTCGCGCATCGAGCTTGCCCGCGTGCGTCGAATCTGACCTGCGGAGGCGGCCGCGGCATGCGGCACCGGGTGCGCCGCCGCTCCGGCGCGGGGCGTGCGGTCCGTATTCCGGCGGGCGGATTGCGCCGGACGGCATGTTCGGGCAAATAATCGCTTTTTTGGCCCGTTCGTGACCGTAATATGAATAAATTTACTACCTTTGACTGCTAATTCGAAAACTAATAAATTATTAACGAATTGATATGGCAAGTTTAAACACTCTGAGAACCAGATTCGGCGTCGTGTTGTCGGTGGTCATCGGCCTCGCCCTTCTGGCTTTCGTTCTCTCTCTGAAGACCGAGATGGGTTTCTCGGGCAACGATCCGAAGGTCGGCGTGATCGACGGCAACAAGATCAAATATTCGGACTACATCGAGGAATACGACCGCGTGAAAGCGCGTCATGCCGGTTCTGAGAGCGACCCGCAGCAGGCGGACATGCTTGCCGACGCCGCATGGCAGGAGCTCTTCTCGAAGAACGTGCTCGTGCCGGGCTTCGAGAAGATGGGCATCGTCGTGGGCGAGCAGGAGCGTCTGGCCATGCTGGGCGGCGAGCAGCCCTCGACCGTCTACGCACAGATCTTCACCGACCCCCGCACCGGCGCGTACGACGTGGAGGCCGTGACCCGCTTCCTGGAGCAGGCCGAGGGCAACGTGCAGGCCCTGGCCGCATGGAACGACATCAATTCGCAGGCGATGCTGGAGCGTGCCGTGGACAAGTACCTGGCGCTGCTGCGCAGCGGAGTGTACGCCAACAAACTGGAGGCGGAGCAGGGCCTGAAGGCCGCCAACGAGACCTGCACGGGCAAGTGGGCGCGCCGCAAGTACGACTCGGTGGCCGACTCGCTCGTCGAGGTCAAGGAGGCGGAGATCCGCGCCTACTACAACGCGCACAAGGAGGAGTTCCGTCAGGTGCCCTCGCGTGCGATCACCTATGTGGTGTTCGACGTGGATGCCACGGACGACGACATGCTCGCCCTGGAGAAGACCGCGATGGCTGCGGGCGAGGAGTTCGCCGCCGCGGAGGACGTGCGTGCGTTCGTGCGTTCGAACCGCAACGGTTCGCTGGCCGACAGCTACGTGTCGGCGGCACAGCTCACGGCTGACGAGGCCGAGGCGCTGATGAACGGCCGCATGTACGGTCCTGTGCTCAAGAACAACATCTGGACGATGTCCCGCGTCGAGAGCGCCCGCATGGCGCCCGATACGCTGGGCGTGCGCCATATCGTACTTCCCTATACGCAGGACGAACTGGCCGACAGCCTGCTGACCGCACTGCGCGCGGGTGCCGACTTCGCCGAGGCGGCACGCACCTACTCGGTGTACGATGCGTCGGCCGCTCGCGGCGGCGAGGTCGGAGAGCTGCCTTTCTCGTCGTTCCCCGACGAGTTCGCCGAGGCGCTGGCCGGTGCTTCGAACGGCGACATCGTGAAGGTGGCGTCGGGCGATGCCGTGCAGCTCATCCAGGTCTACCGCGCTGACAAGCCGACCAAGCACGTGCGCGTGGCTTCGGTCAATTACCCCGTGGAGGCTTCGGCCGAGACGCGCCGCAACCAGCACAATGCCGCCGGCACCTTCTCGGTGAAGGCCAAAGGTTCGGTCGAGGCGTTCACCGAGGCCGCATCGGCCGCCGCCGTGACGCCGCGTGCCGCGACGCTCCGCCAGGGCGAGCGCTCGCTGCGCGGCCTGGAGGATTCGCGCGAACTGGTACGTTGGGCTTACAACGCGAAGCCCGGCGACGTGTCGGAGATCTTCAATGTCGATGGCGACTACGTGATCGCTGTGGTGACCGGAATCGACGACGACGAATATGCGTCGCTCGATGCCGTGACGCCGCGCCTGCGCAACAAGCTTCTCCGCGACAAGAAATACGACTACATCGTGCGCGACGCCGCCGGAACGACGTTCGCCGACCTGACCGCGAGCATCGCGACGCGGGAGGGCGGCAACTTTGAAAACCTCTCGCCGTCGGCGCTCTTTATCGACGGCGTGGGCGTGGAGCCCCGTCTGATCGGTGCGATCGCAGCGGCGAAGCAGGGCGAAGCCGGTTTGGTGAAGGGCTCGAACGGCGTCTATGTCTTCTCGGTCGATAGGGTGACGGACAGCGGGGAGCAGACGGCCGACGCGGAGCGCGTGCGCCGTCAGTCGATGATGGAATACATGCTGCCCCAGCAGTCGATGATGGCGTTGCAGCAGATGGCTGAGGTGGAGGACCTCCGCGGCCGCTACTTCTGATCGGACCCGATTGCGGAGGGAAGCCTTCGCGAACGGGGCGGACCCGACGGCCTCTGAGGTCGCTTGCGGCTCGCGGTTCGCGGCCTGCGGATTTTGCGGGCCGGGAGTGCGAAAGCCGGGAGCCTCGGAGTTCGGGTGCCCGGGTCCGGGTGTCCGGGAACGGAAAACGGGATGTGCTTGTCATGAGCGCATCCCGTTTTTTTTGTCGGGAAGCCGGGTGCTTGATCTTTGTGTGCGCCGATCCCTCGTAGGTGTGTTTTTCTGGCCGGCAGCGGGGAGGTGGAACGGTTTGCGCTGCGTCGTTGGGCCGAGTGCGTGCGGCCGGGTGCGGTTTTGTCGTAGATTCTTGCCTGAGAGGTGGGGCACGGTTTGTTATCGGCCTGCACGTGGTTGTCGGTTGCATCGTATTTCCGAGCGCGTGCGGCCGACTGTGTGTTGCGTCACCGCCCCCAGTGCGTGCGGCCGGCAGAGGTTTGCCATTGCTCTGTGCGTTGGCACTGCCCCTCTGGCATGCGTCCGACCGTGGCTTCGCTGTCAGCGTGCGCAAGAGTGTCCGATCGTGGTTTTGTCGTTGATTCGTGTGCTTGTGACCGGTCGTGGAGCTTCGTCAGCCCGTGCGGAGGCTGATCGTGGTTCTGCCGACAGCCGCGTGAATGCGGTCCGGTCGTGCCGTTTTGTGCGGGGTGCGGCGGTTGAATCGGCGGCGAAGCCGCTGTGGGTAGCGTTCGGCCGGAGTGCAGAAGCAGGGGGAGGCGCTCATCGGCATCCGGGAGCGGCAGGGGCATGCCTTATGGACGAACCCGAAAGATGCGGCTTTCGGTTTTGACGTGCGGGCGGGGCTGTCGGCGCATGAACCGTCATCGAGCGTCGGGCGTGTCGAAAAGATCGCAGGCGGCGGTTGTTCCGGGCAGGCGGGCCTGTTCGAGTGCGAGGAGCCTGCGTTTGATCTCCCGCCCTCCCGCATAGCCCGTGAGCCCTCCGCCGGCGCCCACGACGCGGTGGCAGGGAACGACCAGGCAGAGCGGATTGCGGTGGTTCGCCATCCCCACGGCCCGTGCGGCCCGGGGGTGTCCGATCAGTGCCGCGATCTGTCCGTAGGTGCG
>OFFF01000836.1_pt1 | contig 21502 bp, 20 predicted proteins | sample 1521301 | NCBI WGS metagenome assembly OFFF01 (sample SAMEA3504101, study PRJEB24116) | mouse gut metagenome | biome: mouse gut; feature: mouse-associated habitat; material: faeces | place: Denmark | collected 2011
AGTGCAAGGTCACGTATTATGGAAGTGACACCAAGCTTATCGGAGCGGAGCATAAGCCCTGCGATGATGGCTACAAACCAGCGGAAAGCAGCTCTGCGGGAAAAACAGGATTCAAAGTGGCATAAAATATTTTCAATAAAATTTATCATAATCGTATGGTCAACCACCCGAAAGTATGGTAAACTCATACATGCAATAACTCTTTCGTGTGGTTTTTATCCTTTTTGGTTTGGCAACTATAGGATAACATACAACCATATGGAAGGGTTATTCTTTTATTGAAAACTTTTAACTCACAAGTAAGTTAAAATCGGAAGAGCCATCAGAGGTTATCATTTTAAACAAACAGTCGATAGTTGAGTCTTTTAGTTCTGTATTATGGAGAAATTTTATCAAAGCATCCTTTTCTAATATTTCATTTTTCCCTACTAGATAACGTAAATGGCATATTGGAGTCCGACGGAACATCTTCTCAATATCATTATCCATGACATTGCTGTATTCTATGCAAATCAGGTCATAGAATGAGTCGGCTCTAAGGAATTCTTGACATTCGCAAATAAAATTACGAAAGATTATTTCCGTTATTTCGCTTGAGAGAAAGAAATGAATGGACACCAGCATTTTTATTTCTTTTTGGTAAATACAGGAAGTGTGTAGGCTATCTGCCGAATGGGAGCCGGAAGGTGCTTACGGTGACGACAAGCAGCAGGGCCATGTGCATCAAGGAGATGAGGAAGAAAGAGGCCGAGTGGAGCCGGGTATGCGGCCTCCACACCATCGGGCCGGGATTTACGGTAACCGGACTATGCGAGGCGCATCTGCGTTACCAGGCAGAGAATGGGGAACTGAAGCCGAAGTCCATCGACAGGAGGGAATGCACCATCGAGAGGCACATCACGCCTTACCCTATCGGTAGGATGCAGATTCAGGCCATAAGGGTAGCGGATGTTGATGACCATGTCAGTGGCCTGATCAGAGATGGGAGGCTGTCTGCCTCTTCCATCGAAAAGGTGATGGATGTCCTGAACGCGGCATTTAAGTGGGCCATAGCCAGAGGCGACCTGGACTTGAACCCCGTAGCGCCCATCAAGCCCACGCTTGTCAAACGGCTGCAGAAGATGAAGCAGAGGACTGCCAATGAAGCGGATGTGTCGGTGCTTTCCGAATTTGAGGAAAGAGCATTCGTCCAGGAAGCCCTGTCACGCGACTCGAGGTCCGGAGAATACAGATATGCGGCGGGACTCTATGGGTTGCTGCTCCTCTATACAGGCATGCGATGTGGGGAGATGCTGGCACTTCGGTGGAGCGATGTGGATTTCGAGCATGGGCTGCTGACCATTGAGAAGAGCCGCTCCATGGCGAAGAACAGGGCAGGGGCAGACAGCGACAAAAAATATGTCATCGTAGAAGGAACCACGAAAAATGAGAAAGCGCGGAAAATCAGCCTGACGAAAGAGGCCTTGGACGTATTGAGGCTGATGAGGGCCATGGACGATGATGCACAGGAGTCAGACTTAATCGTCAGGACAAGGACAGGGCAAGGGAACACGGCCACCAATCTGGAGCATCGGATGGCCACCATATTCCGCAACGCGGGCCTGCAAGGACTGAAAGGAGGCCTCCATATCTTCCGGAGGACCTTTGCTACCAGGATGTATGAGAGGGGCGCACGTACCAAAGAGATTGCAGCGTACATAGGAGACCTGGAGTCCACGACTGAAAAGTATTATATCGCCATGAGGAAGAAGTGGATTGTGGACGGCAGCGTGCAGCAGATTGTGGAACTGCCGGGGAGCTATTACCATGGGAAGAGCGGCCCTGAGCAGATTGGTGGTAAATGACATTAGACCTGATTTGAAAGTGCTGTAGGGGATAAGCGGTTTCTGCAATCTGAAGATTTCGTATTATGGCAGCCTGGTTTAGGCTGGAAGATATTGTGGCTTCCTGGTTTGGACGGGCTGCCATATTTCGACAATCTATATGTAATGCTTGGGATATATGCAAAGCGACGTTGGCCTGTTGTAACCGGATTTATCAAAAATTCAGGATAGATAGGTGGTAATAAAAGATAAAAAATGATATATTGAAAGAATAGAAAAGAGAATTTATGAAAAGCAGCTACGGAGAAAGGCGGCCTTGACCTGCCTGTGGACAGCAGGCTGCGGGGGCTACGGTTTGTCGGATTCATGGAGGCGGTTCGCCAGGCTGTAGGGATGCCTGTAGATATCTTTGATATGTCCCACATTGAAAGAGGGTCGAAGATTGAGCATGAGATACATGATACGGGGGTAATCATTTATGAGAAATGAGGCTATCATATAAAAGATGATTATGTATTATGAACTGAATGACCTATATAAGAATATGCGAGTCAGAGTTTCGCAGCTCAGCGGTATTTTGGATGTCTGTATGATTCTGCTGGATACGGAACTGCTGGCAGATGGTGATGTAGAGGGAACGTTAGTTTATTTTGGTAGTGGAAGTACTGAAGAATATACGAAATGGTTCATGCAGGAGAAAGCAATCACACCGGTTTTCTTTGACAGTGCAATATTTGAGGATGGAATAATGTATGATGAATGAACTTATCGCTGTGGAGATGATATAAAATACCTTGGCAGGAATCAAGTCTCTATTTTTCATTATGAAGACAAGGAAGAGTTTCTGGAGGAATTGATAAATGCCTGATAAGGGTGGACTAGACAGATGGTAAGGAATTGTCTACAAATAACTGATGCGAGTTTATAGCCGTTTTCGTTGTATTTCTGGGCTTTCTCCTAAACAAGTTGCATCAGTTATTTTCCGACAATTCCTAAAAGGAGATGAAAAATCCGTATTTATGGCAGGCTCTATATTTTGGTTGTAGTTTGGGATATTTCAGATTATAATAAATTCAGGGAATAGAAGACGTATGGCAAACAGATTGATGAGGAAATATAAGGAAAGTCAAGGCGGCTTATAAAAGCTGCAGAGCGGAGATTGTTATGAAAGATTTTGTTATAGAGAGTATATCGCTTTCCAACTATAGAAAGTTTGAGAATAATACATTTCGTCTGAATCCGGGAATGAATGTATTTATTGGGAAAAATGCCTCTGGCAAGACCACCGTGCTGGAAGCGGCATCCGTCATGCTGGGGGCATACCTGGCGGCATTTAAGGAATATGTTCCGAGCCGTTTCGTCCAAAATATTTCAGATGCGGATGTCCACAGAAAAAATAATAAGTTTTCTAAGCAATTGGCCACTCCGCAGGGGGTGCCGCAGTTCCCGTGTTCGATTAAATGTGTGATGAAATGGGATAATAAGGAGATTCCGTTCCAAAGAATACTTGAAAAGGAAGGGAGCAGAACGAAATTTGCCGGGAAAAATCCTATGCAGATGATAGTGAATTCCTGGGAAGAATTGATTAAGGCTGCAGACGGATCAGATGAAAAGCTGCAGTTGCCATTGGTATTGTATCTCAGCTCCGCCCGGTTGTGGAATGAAAACAGGGTGGAAGAAATGAGCAAAACGCCGAACAGGACGGATGCTTACCGTCGTTGTCTGGACAGAAAGAGAAGCAGCCAGACAGGTTTTGACTACATTAAACTTCTGTCAAGTCTGGCTGTGGAGGAGAATGGGGGAAGGCCTTTTGATTCTTATGAGATTATTATGGGCGCATTGAAAGATAGCTTGGCAGGAGAGCTGAAAGATGGCGAGCAGATTATTTATTCCTCCAGGATAGGGGAGATAGGAATCCGGCAGGAGGATGGGACAGTCATCGAATTTTCAGCATTAAGCGATGGGTATCGGAATGTCATTAAAATTGTTACGGACATTGCCACAAGAATGTGCATCCTGAATCCCTATTTGGGTGCGGACGTACTGCGCCTTACTCCGGGAGTGGTTATTATTGACGAGCTTGACTTGAGCCTTCACCCTACATGGCAGAGGCGGATTGTCCGCATTTTGAAAACCATATTTCCACAGGTTCAGTTTATATGCGCCACACATTCTCCTTTTATCATCCAATCGCTGGAAGAGGGGGAACTGATTGCGTTGGATAATGAGATTGAGGAGCCCTATTCAGGGGAGAGCATTGAAGATATCGCTGAGAATATCATGGATGTCTCAACAGCTAAGTACAGCGAAAAGAAAGAGGCCATGTACCATGCTGCGGAGGAGTATTTCCAGGCTTTGAACGGTGATGTGACGCAGGAGAGAATGGATGAACTGAAAGACAGGCTGGATGTTCTCAGCGCAGAATACAGCGATAATCCGGCATATAATGCGTATATGAAGCTTAAGTATCTGGAAAAGAAAGCAGAAGCAGAGGAATGATATGAGACCGATAGATAAAGGTGAGGCTCCAAATGTCAGGTTCCATCGTTATCAGGATGCGGAAGCCTGCCTGGAGGAGCGTATAGGTGCTTATTGCTCGTACTGTGAATTCCCCATCCAGCATGTGCCGGAGGTGGAGCATAAAGAAGCAAAGGCAAGGGGAGGAGACAGGCTGGCCTGGAGCAATCTCCTGTTATCCTGCAAATACTGTAATGCAAGAAAAAGTGACATCGTAAGTGCAGGAGAAAAAGAAAGATACATATGGCCGGATGAAGAAGATACCTTTCACTGCTTTTCCTATAGCGGCGATATTCCGAAATTAAACGAAGACTATCTGATGATGAAAGGGCCTGCTGTCCGCAAAAGGGCTGAGAACCTGTATCAGATGGTTAAGCTGGAAAACATACCGAGAAGCCCACAGGATAAGGACCGGCGCTATGCCAGGCGAAGTTATGCCAGACGCTGCGCGGAGCAGTGCAGGACTGCATGGGAGAAAGTAATGAATTCTGGGGAGCGAGAGGAATATTTCAATTTGATGCTTGAGTTGGCCAAGGCAACAGGGTTCTTTTCGGTGTGGATGGATGCTTTTCAGGGAGATGGGATAGTCAGACAAGGACTGATTGGCGCATTTAAGGGAACGCGGCGGGAATACTGTGAATAAGCGATAGGTCAATCCATAGGTCAATTTCCCTCACCCCGATTCTGAACCCCTTGATTTCCCTGGCCCCCAAGCCCCAAAAACAACGGACTCTGACTCCGTCATTCCAATCCGTCATTTCAAGGTTCGAATCCTTGCAGCCCTGCGCAGCAGGGGTTGCCCTGCGCAGCAGGGGTTGCCCTGCTTCAAGAACCCCGGTGGAGAGATTTCATCGGGGGTTTTTGTCGCGCAGCGTAGAAATGGCAGAGGCAAAAAAGAAACCGTGGACGGCCACGCGGGCAGACTGGTCCCGGCAAATGAAGGGAAGGGGAAATGCCTGAACTGCGGCAAGTTTGCTGTATTCAATGGGTTATGCAGTAATTGCGGGACTCGTTATAAATAAAAGGCTGCAAATCGATAATTTATATAGAAAATACCATTAAAAGGCCGTATTGGTACACCGGCTTGGAGCATACGAGGAGGAATGATGAGTAATTCAAAAGTAAATATGCCAATGTCAGACGCGATACCCATAACGGCTGCACAATAGTAGGCGTTGGCATGAGGAATACAGTGGGCCGTTGGGTTGCGGCATCCCTGATAAAGGCTGTTCCGGGAGCGGGAACAGTAATAGGCGGGGCCGTCAGCGCAGCTGCTGCAGAACAGCGGCAGCAAGAGGGCCCTTCGCAGGATGGGAAGCGCTCCGGAGGGAAAATGGGAAAAAGTGACGAAAGGAATCCCCGATCCCCTTTTCAAACTTCAAAATATGTGCTAAACTAATTTTGTGCAAAAAATAAAGCAGATTTACGGTGCGGAAATTCTGCCAGGCGAAGGCCGGCCGGGACGGCCGGGGCTTTCCGGCACATACGAAAAGGAGGGCGGCCGCGCCGGATAGGAGACATAGAGTTATGGAAGAGTCAAACGGACAGACAACAGACAGATATGCGGCGGATGGATATGAAGCGATGTACAGGGCGGACTGGTACGGGCCGGGCGGCATGATGGAGCCGGGCAGGCCCGGGCCGGTGGACAGGGGACAGCAGCTGAAGGAGGCCAGGAGGCACTTTTCCAAGCTGGGCATCATGTTCCTGGTGGGGACGCTCGTGATTTATGCGGTGCAGCTGCTTGTCATGGGGGTTGTGTCGATTCTGCGGCCGCAGTGGATGCGGGACGGGAACATTTCCCTGCTGGTGTCCCTGATGCCCATGTACCTGATCGGCATGCCGATACTGATTCTGCTGGTGAGGACGATTCCGGCGGAAAAGCCGCAGCGCCGTCCGATTAAGGCCGGGCAGTTCCTGGCGGCAGTGATTATGTGCTTCGGCTTCGTGTATATCACCAATTTCCTGGGGAATATCCTGACCACGATCATCGGCATCCTGAAAGGCGGCACCGTGCAGAATGAGCTGGTGGAGATGACCGGGTCGATTAGTCTGTGGGCGATAGCCCTCTACATGGTGATTTGCGCGCCTGTCATGGAGGAATATATCTTCCGCAAGCTGATTGTGGACAGGGTGATTCGTTACGGGCAGGGCACGGCGGTGCTGTTGTCCGGACTGATGTTCGGGCTATTCCACGGGAACTTGAACCAGTTCGTCTATGCGTTCGTGCTGGGGGTGTTCCTGGCATACCTGTATGTGAAGACCGGGAACCTGAAGATCACCATTGCGATTCACATGATGATCAATTTCATGGGAGGCCTGGTGAGTTCGGCGCTGATGAGGATGGTGGACCTGGAATACCTGCGTCTGTCTGCGGAGATGGACATGGCGGCGCTGATGGAGTATGTGAGCGAGCATGCGGCAGGGCTGCTGGCCTATGGGGCGTTTCTGGTGTTCGTCCTCGGGAGCATGGTTGCAGGGTTTGTGATTTTCATCGTATGCCTGGCGAAGAAGAAAATCGGCTTTCAGAAGGGCGCTGTGGCGCTTCTCCAGGGTGAGAGGTTCCGCACCGTGTTCTGGAATCCGGGCATGGTGTTCTACTGCATCTTTTGGATTGGGATGATTGTCTACCAGCTGCTTATGTAGCCTGTAAACGGAATGGCAGCGGCAGTGCGGAATCTGCCGGGGATAGGCTGGCGTCCGTCAGGCGCAGGAGAAAGGACGGACAAAAAGACTACAATAGAGTCTGCGGGAGGCTTTGGGATATGTATACATTTGAGGGCAGGATCAGATACAGCGAGACGGACAGTGAAGGGAAGCTCACGATGGCTTCCCTGATCAACTATTTCCAGGACTGTTCCACGTTCCAGTCGGAGGATCTGGGGCTGGGGGTGGCGTGCCTGAAGGAGATGCATCTGGTGTGGGTGCTTTCCGCATGGCAGATCGTGGTGGAGCGTTACCCGGCCCTGTGCGAGCGGGTGGTCACGGGGACCCAGCCCTATGGCCTGAAGGGCTTTCTGGGATACCGGAATTTCTTCATGAAGGACGAGAAGGGGGAATATGTGGCGAAGGCCAATTCCCTGTGGAGCCTGCTGGACACGGAGACGGGCCGTCCGTCCTCTGTCCCGCAGAACATGATAGAGGGGTATCGGCTTGGGGAAAAGCTGGAGATGGATTATGCCCCCCGCAAGATTGTCCTTCCGCCCGGCGGGGATTTGAGGGAGCCGGTGGTGGTGAAAGCCCACCATCTGGACACCAACCATCATGTGAACAACCAGCAGTTCATCGATATCGCCATGGATTATCTGCCGGAGGGGTTCCCGGTGCGGCAGGTGCGGGCGGAGTACAGGAAGCAGGCGTTCCTGGGCGATGTGCTGGTGCCCCGGGTGGCCGGGGAAGGGACGGCCGTATGCGTATCCCTGGAAGACTCAGAGGGGACGCCCTATGTGGTGGCGGAGTTCACCAGGCCGGAGCGATGAAAGGGCGGAAGCGGCATCGGGGGCTGTCCTGCAGGGGCTGACGGAGCGCAGCCAGAGGAAGCGGGAAGCGGGGGATTCATGAGGAATCCCGTCTGTCCGGTACCATGAAAGGGCAGAGAGTTGGAAGCCTGCGCCAGGGCAGGCCGGAGAGTAAAATAACAGATTCGAAATGGAGACTATCATGATTCAGTTAGGTGAAAAACAGGAATTGGTCATTGTGAAGAAGGTGGAGTTCGGCATCTATCTGTCTCCCTCCATGGAGGAGGGGGAGCCCAGGGTGCTGCTGCCGCGCAAGCAGGTGCCGGAGGGCAGCGACGTAGGAGGTACTTTGGAGGTGTTCATTTACCGGGATTCCATGGACAGGCTGATTGCCACCACCAGGGAGCCGAAGCTCCGGATAGGACAGGTGGCGGAGCTGGATGTGGTGCAGGTGGGGAAGATCGGCGCTTTTCTGGACTGGGGCCTGGAGAAGGATCTGCTGCTTCCCTTCAAGCAGCAGCGGGGCAGCGTGCAGCAGGGGGACAAGGTGCTGGTATCGCTGTACATAGACAAAAGCGACCGGCTGTGCGCCACCATGAATGTGTACGACGACCTGCGGAAGGACAGCCCCTACAAAAAGGACGACAGGGTCAGGGGCCGAGTCTATGAGGTGAGCGATAATTTCGGCGCTTTCGTGGCGGTGGACAACCTGTACTCCGGCCTGATTCCCCAGAAGGAGCTGTACGGCAGCGTGGAGATCGGGAAGGACGTGGAGGCCAGGGTCATACAGGTGCGGGACGATGGGAAGCTGACCCTGGGCGTCCGGGACAAGGCGTACCTGCAGATGGACAAGGACGCGGAGAAGATTTTAGGGATGTTGGAGAGCCGGAACGGCGTTCTGCCTTTTAATGACAAGGCGTCCCCGGAACTGATCAGGCGGGAGACCGACATGAGCAAGAATGAGTTCAAGAGGGCTGTGGGCCGGCTGCTGAAGGAGCGGAAAATAGAGATTCTGCCCAACGCGATTCGGAAGACCACCTGAGTCCGCGGAGCCGCCGGGGAAAATCATTAAGAAATTGAAAATTCACAGGAAACGCTGGAAAAACGTCATCCGGTATGTTAAAATAACTTTGATATTAGGAGGAAAGCGGGCTCTCCGCTTTCGGGGATAGGAGGTAGACAGATGGATATAGCAGAAGTATCAATGGCATTGGCGAACGTCTCCCAGATGGCCCAGATTGGGACGGCTGTGCTGAGCAAGGCCATGGAGACCAATGCGGAGCTGGGCGCCGGGATGGTGGAGATGCTGGACGCTGCCGCCATGGAGCTTTCCGTGAATCCGGACGTGGGTGCCAACTTTGACATGCGCATCTGATCAGATGTGGAATGAGCGCCCTGTCCTGTTGGGAGACCTGTCGATAAGGCTGCCTGGGGGTTATGCTTCAGGCGGCTTTTTTGTGAAAAATCATAAATTCCTATTGCTTTTTTGCCGTATTTTCTGTACATTTGTAGATATAGAAACAATTGCGGGCATCGAAATTGGCCATAACGACAAAAAGGGGTGGGGGTCATGATCTCAAATCAAATTTTACAGAACACAATCGATGGATTGAAGAACATTTCTCGGGTCGAATTTTGTATAATGGACGTGGATGGCAAGGAAGTGGCTTCTACGGCTGACATGAGCGGCAGCGCAAAGGCAGTGGCGGCGTTTGCCGCGTCTCCGGCGGACTCCCAGGAGATACAGGGACATCAGTTTTTCAAGATTTTCGACGACCAGATGCTGGAGTATGTGCTGGTGGCATCCGGCACGGGCGAAGACGCTTATATGATCGGCAAGCTGGCGGCGTTCCAGATTCAGAACCTGCTGGTGGCCTACAAGGAGCGCCTGGACAAGGACAATTTCGTCAAGAACCTGCTGCTGGACAATCTGCTGCTGGTAGATATCTACAGCCGCTCCAAGAAGCTGCGTATCCAGACGGACGCGCCCAGGGCGGTGCTGATCGTGGAGTCCCTGGGGGGCAGGGACAGCAATGTGCTGGAGCTGGCGCGGGCCTGCTTCAGCGCCAATAGCAAGGATTTCGTCACGGAAGTTGACGAGAACAATGTAATCATCGTCAAGGAGCTGACCGATGGCGACAGGGCCAAGGAGATGGCGCGGACGGCGAAGGCGCTTTGGGCGTATCTGGTGAAAGAGGGGATTCAGGGCAGCCGCATTGCCTACGGTACAGTAGTCCAGGAGATCAAAGAGGTGAGCCGTTCCTATAAGGAGGCCCGCATGGCCCTTGACGTGGGCAAGATTTTCTTCGACGAGAGGGAGATCATCGCCTATGGCGAGCTGGGAATCGGACGCCTGATTTATCAGCTGCCGATTCCGCTGTGCAAGATGTTCATCCGGGAGATTTTCGGCGGGAAGAGTCCGGACGAATTCGATGAGGAGACTCTCGGGACGATCTACAAGTTCTTCGAGAACAGCCTGAACGTGTCAGAGACCTCCAGGCAGCTGTTCATCCACAGGAACACCCTTGTATACCGCCTGGATAAGCTGCAGAAGAGCACAGGATTGGATCTGCGCGTCTTTGAAGATGCGATCACCTTCAAGATAGCGCTTATGGTAGTGAAATATATGAAGTACATGGAGACTGCGGATTTTTAGTCTCCCATTGCCGGGATGGAGGAAGACGATGGGCAAAAAGGAGCTGTCGTGGAGGAAACGGGAGCAGTTTATAGAGGATCATGGCATCATTTACCTTGACAATGTGAGCAAGGTCTACTCGAAAGGGGCTCCGGCCCTCAATGGGATTACTTTGGGGATTGGGAAGGGCGAGTTCGTGTTCATAGTGGGCGACAGCGGTTCGGGGAAGTCCACGCTGATCAGGCTTCTGCTGCGGGAGCTGACGGCTACCAGCGGCGGCGTCTACGTCATGGGCAGCGACCTGGCCAAGCTCAGGCACAGGCAGGTGCCCAAATTCCGGCGCAACCTGGGCGTGGTGTTCCAGGACTTCAGGCTGCTGAACGACAGGAACGTGTATGAGAACGTGGCGTTCGCCCAGCGCATCATCGAGGTGCCGACCAAACAGATCAGGAGGAACGTGCCCGCCATCCTGGCAACGGTGGGGCTGGCGGGAAAATACAAAGCGAAGACAAAGCAGCTCTCCGGCGGCGAGCAGCAGCGGGTGGCGCTGGCCAGGGCCCTGGTGAACAAGCCCTCCATCCTGCTGGCCGACGAGCCAACCGGCAACCTGGATCCCAAGAATTCCTGGGAGATCATGGGACTGCTGGAGGAGATCAACCAGAGCGGCACCACGGTTCTGGTGGTGACCCACAACAGGGAGATCGTCAATGCCATGCGCAAGCGGGTGATTACCATGAAGCGGGGCATCATCATCAGCGATGCGGAGGGAGGAGAGTACATCGATGAAGATTAGCACATTGTTCTATACAATCAAGCAGGGCTTCGTCAATATCTTCCGCAATAAATGGTATTCCCTGGCGTCCATCGCCACCATATCGGCCTGTCTGTTTCTGTTCGGACTGTTTTATGCCGTGGTGATGAATTTCCGGAGCATTGTGCTGAAGGCGGAGGAGGGTGTGTCCGTGACCGTGTTCTTCCACCACGAGAAGGATATCTGCGCCAACCATGAAGGAGCGGTCTTCCCGACGGACGCCCGTATAGAAGAAATCGGCCAGATGATAGCCAACCGCCCGGAGGTGTCGGAAGTGGTATTCACATCCGATGATGAGGCCTGGGAGAATTGGCGCAGAAACCAATGGGGGGAGAATTATGATACGTATTCCAAAGCCTTTCTGGAGAACCCCTTGGAAGGAGACAACAGCTACGAGATCTTCCTGAGCGATGTGTCCATGCAGAGCGCGCTGGTGACCTGGCTGGAATCGTTTCCAGAGGTGATGAAGGTGAACCATTCCGCGCTGACGGCGGATACCCTGAGCGGGGCGAACCTGCTGATCGCCTATGTGTCCGTGGGCATCATCGTGATTCTGCTGGCGGTCAGCGTCTTCCTGATCAGCAACACGGTGGCCATCGGCATTTCGGTCCGTTCCGAGGAAATCAATATCATGAAGTACATCGGGGCCACGGACTTTTTCGTCAGGTCTCCCTTTGTGCTGGAAGGCATGCTGATTGGGCTGTTGGGGGCTGTGCTGCCCCTGTGGCTGATTTATGGTATCTATAATTACGCTTTGGCGTATATTACGGAGCGCTTTCCCATTTTGAACAAATTTCTGGCATTTCTGCCTGTGGACGAGGTGTTCGGGGTATTGACGCCGGTGTCGCTAATCGTTGGTGTGGGGATCGGCTTTTTCGGGAGCATCACCACTGTCAGAAAGCACTTACATGTGTAAAATAGGAGCCTATGAAGAAGAATTCAATTTGCAGGGTGATTGGCTGTCTGGCAGCGGCATTGCTGATTTGCAGCGCAGCCGTATCGGGGGTCAGGTCCTGGAGCCTGCCCGTATCTGCCGCCGGCTCGTCCAAAGGCCTCTCGGACAGCATCAAGGAGAAAGAGAACCAGATTTCCCAGAAGAAGGATGAGAAAGAGGCCCTGAAGAACGGCCTCAGCGACCTCCAGAAGATGAAGAAGGAACTGGAATCCCAGAAGAATGACCTGAAGAATTATGTGAAGCAGCTGGACAGCAACCTGGAACTGATAGAGCAGAAGGTCGCCGAACTGAAAGGCCAGATCACCGCCAAGGAGGAGGAAATCGCCCAGACCCAGGCCGAACTGGAGGCCGCTCAGGAGCGGGAGGAGGACCAGCAGGAGGCCATGGCTGTCCACATCAGGATTTCCTACGAGGCGGGAGAGCCGAGCGTTTTTGATATGCTGCTGAAGGCTCAGAGCTTCGGGGATTTCCTGAACCGGATGGACTACATGGAGAAGATGATGGCGGCGGACCATCAGATGTGGCAGGACTACAAGGCGGCGAAAGAGTATGTGCAGCTCTGCAAGGAGGAGCTGGAGCTGGAGAAAGAGATTCTGGACGAGACCAGGGAAAATGTGGAAATCGAACAGAGAAATCTTGAGGAGTTGATAGAACAGAAGAATCGTGATATCATAAGTTATGAGACGGATATCAACAATAAGGAAAAGGCCATTCAGGAATACGAGGATGAGATTAAGGCCCAGGAGGCGGAGATCCGGCTTCTGGAGGCTGCCGTCGCCGAGGAGAGGAAGAAGCTGCTGGCCAGCAACGGGTCCGGCATAAAGTATGACGGCGGAATGTTCAAGTTCCCTCTGGCCTCCTACACAAGGGTGTCCGATGATTACGGCATGAGGATACATCCGACTTTAGGGGTGGAGCAGTTCCATAACGGCGTGGACTTCGCAGCCCCGAAGGGCACGGCCATCTATGCCGCCTATGACGGGCAGGTGGTGGCGGCTGCCTACAGCGCTACCATGGGGAATTATGTCATGATAGACCATGGGGACGGGCTGTATACGATTTATATGCATGCCTCGGCCCTGTACGTGAACAGGGGGGACATGGTGGCCAAGGGCGAGACCATAGCCGCGGTGGGCAGCACCGGGCGCTCTACGGGAAACCATCTTCATTTCAGCGTGAGGCTGAATGGCTCTTACGTGTCTCCCTGGGGATACCTCAGCCAGTAGGGGGAGGAAAGTCCAGGGCTGGGCAGGGAATTGCTGCGGGCAGAGAGGGCGGCTTGTAGCGTGCCGGAAGAGCAGAAAACCAGGCATAGGGCTGGCGTTAGGATAGGAGGAGTTTTTTATGGACGAAAATCAGGCTTATTTTGATAATCTTTCCGGTTCCGGGACAGGAGGCGGGGACAGCCAGGGCGGGAACGGCTGGACCAGCAGCTTCGGCCAGTCCGGGCCGGCGCAGCAGCAGGGCATGCCCGGTGGAGGATTCGGAAAGCCGCCCCGGGGCGAGCGGGGCAGCGGGAAAGGATTGTTCCTGGGGGGCCTGATCACAGGCATCGCGGGGGCCATGCTGGTGCTGGGCATCTGCTATCTGGGCATCTATGTGCAGAATGCGGTGCAGTCCGAGCCGCAGTCATCGGGGGACGCGGTGTTCCGGGAGGATTCGGCCATCGATGCCTCCGTGCTGAACAAGATGCAGATGCTGGAGAGCACCATTGACAATTATTTCTACCTGCATGAGGTGTCCGGTGAGGAGCTTCAGGACGGCATCTATAAAGGGATGCTGAACGCGCTGGGAGACCCTTATTCCGAGTATTATTCCGCGGAAGAGCTGCAGGCCCTGATGGAGCAGACGGAAGGAGTCTACTACGGCATCGGGGCGTATGTGGGCCAGGACACGGCCACCGGCCTGCCCAAGATCAGCGGCGTCATCGAAGGGGCGCCGGCGTCGGAAGTGGATCTGCGGGCCAATGACCTGATTTATGAGGTGGACGGCCAGTCCACCATGGGGCTGACTTTGACGGAGGCCGTATCGCTGATCAAGGGAGCCGAAAACACACAGGTAGTCCTGACGATTGTCAGGGAAGGGGAGAGCGATTATCTGGAGGTCGCCGTCACCCGTAGGAAGGTGGAGACACCCACGGTGGCATGTGAGATGATGGAAGACGGCATAGCGTATATCCAGGTGACGGAATTCGATGAAGTGTCCATCGACCAGTTCGCGGATGCGCTGACTGCGGCCAGGAGGCAGAACATGAAGGGCATGATTCTGGACCTGCGGGCCAACCCCGGCGGAAGTCTGAATGCAGTGGTGGAGATGGCGCGGATGATTCTCCCGGAGGGCATGATTGTATACACGGAAGACAAGAACGGGAAGCGGTCGGAGTACACCTGTGACGGTGACAAGGAGCTGGAAGTGCCGCTGGTGGTCCTGATCGACATGAATTCCGCCAGCGCCGCAGAAATCATGGCGGGGGCCATCAAGGATTACAGGCTGGGGACGCTGGTGGGGACCACCACATTCGGCAAGGGCATCGTGCAGCAGATCATCCCCTTCCGCGACGGATCCGCGGTGAAGGTCACGATCAGCGCCTACTATACGCCCAACGGCAACAATATCCACGGCCTGGGGATCGAGCCGGATGTGGTGTGTGAATTCGACGGAGAGGCCTACTATGCAAGCGATGAGCATCCGGACAATCAGCTGGAGAGGGCCAAGGAAGTGCTGAAGGATCTGATAAGACGGTAGGAGGACCGGAAGGGAACGCTTATTTCATAAAAATCCGCAGTTGGGGAAAGCCAGGCCGCGGATTTTATGATATAACGGACAGTCCCGGTCATTTTTCCGAAAGACCCAGGACAGAGAAGCCATGCTCGAAGAGCAGGTTGTTGGCCTCGAAAATCGACTGGTTCCGCTGCAGGGCGAACAGGATGACGGCGTCGCGCTGGTCCCTGGCGTACAGCTCCCGGTTTTTCGACAGCTTTAGGAGGGTCTGTGTCTCCTCGTCGGATAGGCCCAGGCCGAAAGCGGTGGCAATCAGCTTGTCGCGGGAAGGGGTCTTTTCCCCGGAGAATATCTGATATACATAAGCCCGGCTCAGCAGGGATCCCCGCACCACGTCCGCTTTGCTCAGCCCCTTTTGGGACAGCAGGCGGTTCAGATGCTGGGCCAGATTGCCCTGCAGCAGGCTTTCCCGGTTGCTCTTCAGATAGTCTTCGATGTCTGTGGCAGCCTTGATTTCGTGCTTTAGTTCTTCGGTGGTCTTTGGATTCATTGTGTACCTTCTTCCATCTGTGTACTATCATTATACTAGATTGCAGACGATGGGGCAAGCCGGAAAGAGGGATTTATTTTGGGAGCTGCGCAGACAACTCCCTGGGAGCTGGCGCAGACAACTCCCTGAGTAGTGAGAGCGGACGGAGGATGTGAACGTATGGAATACAAAGAAATAGAGCTGTTGAAACAGAGTGCAAAGAGCCGCCGTGCATCTGGTGCGGGGGGGCAGGATATATGCCTGCCGAAGCTGAAGGAAGCCCATATTTATGAAGACGAAACAGTAGTTATTGAGGGGTGCATAGAGGGACGGACATTGGGCGCCGCGGAACTGTCCGGGAAGCGATTCCGGCAGGTAGTCCGCCGGCTGTGCTCCGTTCTGGAATTTCTGCGCGGGAAGGGCATCATCTACCGGGACATCAAGCCCTCCAACTGTCTAATACAATTTCTGAAGGGCCTGCTATTTATCCTGATTCTGCTGGCCGGTTTGAAGGCGGCGGTGCTGCTGCTGTACCCTTCCAATGAAATCGTCCGCACCTGGCAGCGTTTCTATGCCCTGGAAAAGGGGGAGGTGGAGCTGCTGGTGGTGGGCAGCAGCCATGCCTACTCTACTTTTGACACATCTGTCATTTTTCAGACCACCGGGATGGAGAGCTATATCCTGGCCACCAATTCCCAGAATGCGGTGCAGGCCTATTTCAACGTGAAGGAAGCGCTGCACTATCAAAGGCCGAAAGCCATCATCCTGGAGGCCTTTTCCCTGGACAACAATAACAACTGGCGGTATGGCGACACGCCCGACCGGGACTGGAAAAAAGAGTCCAATATCGACGGCATGCGCTTCGGGCTGACGAAGCTGGAGGCCGTGATGGAGCAGTATGAGCGGGAGAACTGGAGCTACGCGCTGCTCCCGATTGCCAGATGCCACGGCAATTGGGAAAATATCGTGACCGTGGGGTCGAACCTGCGGTTCCTCACCGGAGGCATGGAGGGATTCTCTTCTTTCCGCCCCAGCTGGTCCGTCATGTCGGCAGAAACGGCGGAACAGTACGCCCAGGCGGCCTATAACCCTGCCGAATGGGTGATTTCCGAAACCAATGAGCTCCATTTCCGCAAGCTGGCGGCCCTGTGCAGAGAGGAAGGGATTCCTTTCTATGTAGTCATGGCGCCCATGTATGACGTATATATCCAGTCGATGAATTATGACAGCTGCACCGACAAAGTCGCGGCTCTCGCCAAGAGCGAAGGGGTATCTTTTCTGGACTGCAACCTGTACTATGACGAAATCGGCCTGACCGCGGAGGATTTCGAAGACGTGTTCAACACTTACCACCATCTGAACGGCAGCGGAGCCGAAAAAGTGTCCCGGTTCGTGATGGAGACGCTTTACGGGCGGGAAAGGGATTGAGGAGGGAGCGATATGTTGTTCAATTCTGTTGATTTTCTGGTATTTTTCCCGATTGTGGCGCTGGTGTACTTTCTGATTCCCCAGCGGGTGAAATATCTGTGGCTGCTGGCGGCCAGCTATTACTTTTATATGAGCTGGAATCCCAGGTATGCCCTTCTGATGCTGGTATCGACCCTGACCACCTGGGGCTGCGGGCTGCTGCTGGCCGCCTGCGGGAAAAAGGCGGGGAAATGGGGCCTGGGCGGGTGCATCGCGGTGAACCTGGGGATTCTGTTTTTGTTCAAATATTATGTCTTCGCGGCGGCCAGCGTGGAAAAGGCCTTCGGGCTGTTCCATATCTCCCTGCGGATGCCGGCCTTTGACGTGCTCCTGCCGGTGGGCATCTCGTTCTATACCTTCCAGGCGCTGGGGTATGTGCTGGACGTCTGGCGGGGGGAGATTCCGGCGGAGAGGAATTTCCTGCGCTATGCCCTGTTTGTGTCGTTTTTCCCCCAGCTGGTGGCCGGGCCGATCGAGCGCAGCAAGAACCTTATGAGCCAGATATATGAGCGCCATGTCTTTGACCCGGAGCGGGTGAAGGACGGGCTGCTGCTGATGGGCTGGGGATTTTTCCAGAAGCTGGTGATCGCCGACCGAATCGCCATTCTGGTGACGGATGTGTACGACAATTATACGGAGTATTCCGGTCTGCAGATACTGCTGGCCACGGTTCTTTTCGCCTTCCAGATCTATTGCGACTTTGGAGGGTACTCAGACATCGCCGTGGGGGCGGCCCGGGTGATGGGATTCACGCTGACGAAGAACTTCAAAAGCCCTTACTACGCCGTCACGGTCAGTGAATTCTGGCGCAGCTGGCACGTCTCCCTGACTACATGGTTCCGGGATTATGTCTACATCCCGCTGGGAGGCAACCGCTGTGGCAGGCTGAAGAAGTACCGGAACCTCCTTGTGACCTTTGCCGTCAGCGGCCTCTGGCACGGGGCAAGGTGGAGCTTCGTGGCCTGGGGGGCGCTCAACGGCCTTTACCAGGTGGCGGGCGACCTGACCAGGCCCCTCCGCGCGGGGCTGTACAGAAGACTGCATGTGCGCACGGACTGTGCAAGCTTCCGGCTGGTTCAGAGAATCGGGACATTCCTGTTGGTGGATTTCGCCTGGCTCTTTTTCCGGGCTGAGGGCTTCGGGATTGCTCTGCGGATGCTGCGGCACAGCGTCGCCCATCTGGATTTTCTTTCCTTCTTCAGCCCGGACACTTTGCTGGGCATCGACACCATGGCCCTGTCCGAGAAGAATTTCTGCGTCATGCTGGCGGGGCTGGTCCTGCTGATGTGGGTGGACTGGCTGAAACGGCGGAAGGTGGACCTTAAGGGGATGCTGGCGCGGCAGAATATCTGGTTCCGCTGGCTGGTGTACTACGGCCTGATTTTCGCCGTTCTGATCTTCGGCATCTACGGACCGGGGTATGACGCCTCTACCTTTATCTATTTCCAGTTTTAGCGGGGGGCGTTTCGGCATGAAAGTAGTCAGAGATGTAGCGGCGTTCCTTGTGATTGGGGCGCTTCTGTTGGGGCTGGCGCAGACGGTGTTCGTAGAGAAGGATTCCTATCCGAAATACCGCGCGTGGAAGGCCGCGCAAGGGGATAAAGGAGAATGGAGTACGAAGTAATCAGGCAGCTGAAACAAAGCAAAAAGAGCACCGTGTCCCTGGTGCAGGAAAAAGGGGGAGGGCGGATGTTCGTCCGCAAGGTGCTGGCCGGGCGGCATCCGGTGTACCAAATGCTACAGAAGGATTCGCATCCCTGCCTGCCGAAGCTGTACGAGGTCGCCGCCTCTGATGACTACATAACTGTAATAGAAGAGTATATAGAAGGACAGTCATGCGGCGCAGTGGAGCTGTCCGAGAGGCAGTTCCGGCAGATTGTCCGGGAGCTGTGCTCCGTTTTGGAGTTCCTGCACGGAAAAGGCATCATCCACCGGGACATCAAGCCCTCCAACATCCTATTGACGGCGGAAGGACATGTGCGGCTTATCGACTTCGACATCTCCCGCGTGCTCCATGAGGGGAAGGAGCAGGATACGGAGCTGCTGGGCACCAGAGGGTTCGCGCCGCCGGAACAGTACGGTTTTGCCCAGACGGATGAACGGGCGGACATCTATGCCCTGGGCATGACGCTGGAGCAGCTGGCGCAGGGAAGGCGCTGGAGGACCCGCTATCAAAAAGTGATCCGGAAATGCAAGAGCCTGGATCCGGACAAGAGGTATCAGTCGGCAGGGCAGCTGAGGCATGCCTTCCTCCTCGCGGACAGGAGGGTTCTGTGCGGAGCGGCAGCGCTGGCGCTGGCGGCGCTTATGGGGCTTGGAGCGGCAGGGCTGCCTGCCCTGCGGGCCGGAGGGCAGGAGGAGGCCGGCCTCATGGTCCTGCCGGCACCGGGGAATCCCCGCTGGGACGGGGAGACGGGCACTGTGACCTGGGATAAGGTGGAAGAAGCAGGGGAGGCGAACGAGGGCCGATATCAGATGCGGTTGTACAGAAGGGATACAGCGTCCGCGCCGGATGCGGAGGAGGGAGGCTGGTATCACGAGGAATGCGTAAGGTTTGGCGGCGCCGCCAGGCTGCGGGAAGTCCTGGACTGGAATGTCACGCCCTGCCTGGAGGAGAACGGGTTCTATTATTTTACGGTGTCGGCTATGGGGGACGGCGTTCGGTATGCGGACAGTCCTTTTGTGGTGTCGGACGTGTTCGAGTATACCGGGGAATCGGCTCCTCCGCTGGCTGTCCCCACAGGGCTAGAGTGGAGGATGTATGAAATTGAAGACAGAAAGTGTTATTATGCCGTATGGGACAATCTTGGCGATTATGAGGACGGAGATTTCTTCAATGTGACCGTTTACGACCAGACAGGCGCTTATGTGTTGAACAATACTTGGTCAAAACGCATGATTGTGGAGGACGGACGCGGTGGGGTTTCCGTCCAGGCGCAGTATCTGATAGCGGAGCCGGGCAGTAAATATCGGTTTACCGTCCAGGTATATTCGTCACGGCCGAACGAGCGCTCTTCAAGCCCCATGCCGGAGCCCACACCGGAGGAATATTACAGCCCATGGCTGGACATGTGGCCGAGAGAATGAAGCTCATAGGCCTGGCGGCTTGCTGTATTTCCGAGGGCCGTGCATAGGGGATAAAGGAGAATGGAGTACGAAGTAATCAGGCAGCTGAAACAAAGCAAAAAGAGCACCGTGTCCCTGGTGCAGGAAAAAGGGGGAGGGCGGATGTTCGTCCGCAAGGTGCTGGCCGGGCGGCATCCGGTGTACCAAATGCTACAGAAGGATTCGCATCCCTGCCTGCCCTGCGGGCCGGAGGGCAGAAGGAGGCCGGCCTCATGGTTCTGCCGGCACCGGGGAATCCCCACTGGGACGGGGAGACGGGCACCGCGGCTGGTATGAGGAGGAGGTCGTAAGGTATGGCGGCACCGGCAGTGACGTGGAAGTCATAACCTGGAACATTGTGCCGAAGCTGGAAGCCAACGGATACTATTATTTCACGGTAGCGGCTGTGGGGGACGGCGTCCAATATGCGGACAGCCCCTATGTGGTGTCGGACGTGTTTGAATATACAGGCGAAGAAGCCCCGCCTCTGGCTGCCCCCACAGGCCTGGCCTGGAGGCTGTATGAAATCGACGATGCCCGGCGCTATTATGCCACATGGGACAATCTGGACGATTATGAAGACGATGATTTCTTCAATGTGACTTTCTATGACCAGGCGGGTGATTATCTGATGAACAATACCTGGTCAAAACGTGAGATTGTGGAAAGGGGATACGGCGGGATTCCCATTCGGGCGGAATTTTTGCCCAGGGAGTCGGGAGGCGCGTGCCGTTTTACCGTCCAGGTATATTCCTCGCGGCCAAACCAGTACGCCTCAAGCCCTATGCCGGATCCCGCTCCGGAGGAATACTATAGCCCATGGCTGCAGATTCGGGCGGAAGAATGAAATCCGTGAGCCGGGCGGAGAATCCGGGGCGGAATCAGAGGGCTGAGTAAAAATTTACTGGAATTTCCGCTGACAGCATACCTAAAACAGTGCGAAATCTTTTACAATGCACATATGCGCTGTTTGAGTCCTGCACATGAACCGGGAGGAAGTGCCGTTTATATCGGGAAAAGGCACAGCCCGTCCGGAGAAAGGTGCGGATTCGCAGACATGTACAATCAGAAAGGAGCATTGTGAAGAGATGAAGAAAAGGTTATTGAAAAGTCTCGGCATCTTTGTCCTGGCGGCTTTTGTGGGGCTGCAGGGCAGCGCCGGGACGGTGTGGGCCGCCGGGGCGATGGCGGCGGACAGCGCAGGGGCGTTGTCCGGTGTCGTCGATGGCGGGGGAGATGCTGAGAGCGCCCTGAAGAGCGGGGGATTCGCGCTTGGGACGGATGCTGTCTTGCCAGGGGATGACGCTTCAACATCCGATGATGCCCAGGGCGGGGAAGCGGAGGACGGAGCGGCCGTGGACGAAGATGGTGCTGCGGACAATGAATCCGCGCCTGGAGGCGAAGGAGATGCATCCGGAAGTGAAGGAGACGCATCCGGAAGCGAAGGAGACGCATCCGGAAGCGAAGGAGACGCATCCGGA
>OFFF01000840.1_pt1 | contig 21386 bp, 16 predicted proteins | sample 1521301 | NCBI WGS metagenome assembly OFFF01 (sample SAMEA3504101, study PRJEB24116) | mouse gut metagenome | biome: mouse gut; feature: mouse-associated habitat; material: faeces | place: Denmark | collected 2011
TGTACGCGAACTTCCCCACGGGCAACCCCACCTACCGCACTATCCTGGAGGCCGCCGTGGCCGCCGGCGAGCGCGACGGGGCGGCCCTGCGCACCCTTATGGCGGCCATTGTGGAAGCCGAACCGCTCGTCCGCATCGACTACATCGAGGTGGCGGACGGCGCCACCATGCAGCCGACCGACCGCATCGGTGCCTCGGCCCTGATCGCCATGGCCGTCTATATCGGCTCCACGCGCCTCATCGACAATTTCCTGTACGAGGAGGCGAAGTAGGCCATGGGCGCGGTCAAGCGCGTTGCCATTGTGGGGTTCGGGTCGCTCGGGGCCATGTACGCCGGCTGCTTCGGGCGCGCCATGGGCGCAGGCGGCGTGTTCGTGGTGGCCGATGCGGCCCGCACGGCGACGTACCGCGCCCAGCCCACTATCTTCAACGGCGAGCCCATCGCCGCCACCTACCTCACCTACGACGAGGCCGCCGCCCAGGTCGCCGAGACTCCCTTCGACGTGGTGCTGTACGCGGTGAAGTACGGCGCCCTGGTCGAGGCCATGGAACAGTCGGCGCCGCTCGTGGGGCCCGACACCGCCATCATCTCGGTTCTCAACGGGGTGACGAGCGAGGAGGTGCTCGCCGAGCGCTTCGGGTGGGATCGGGTGCTTCTGTGCGTGGCCCAGCAGATGGACTCCCGCAAGGTGGCCCCGGTGGTCACCGCCGGCTGCATGGGGGTGCTCGCCCTGGGCGTGCGCGACGGCGAAAGCCCGGTGCAGCAGGCGAACCTCTCGCGGGTGACCGCCTGGCTCTCCGCCATTGACCAGCCGTTCATCTGCCCTGAGGATATCCGCCACCAGCTGTGGGGCAAGCTCATCTGCAACGTGGGGGTGAACCAGGCCTGCGCGGTGTACGACTGCTGCTTTGACGGCATCCACACCCATGCACTCGTAGAAGTCACCGACACGGAAAAGAAGAATCGCATCGGGATGTTTCTTCTTCATTTCCCGATATTGCTGCATCAACGGGGTATCCGCTATGCGCTTTGGCTTTTCTACCTTGTTTTCGGTAGAACGCTTAACAGACTCAGGTGTTGGCGGTGTTAGACTCCTATTATTATAGAAGTCCAGATTTAGGCGCATTTTCAGCGATTCATGGAGTGCCTTGCGCATATCGCTGGCAATACCATCGACACCGCCCTCATGTTTGTAGATGATAGCCGGTTTACCGAACTGGTCAGTGCCAACCTTTGCTTCCGTGCAGATAATATTTTGCGGAAAGGCAGCAAAATATTTGTTATTCGGAGCCTTGGTTTCACGGTCAACAATGGATTGGATGAAAAATTCCTCATCAGCTGACAACGCTTTCTTGTTGGTGTGCTTCTGAAGAATAATCAAATCAGACCCGGCATCAGTTCCTGCATTATCGGAGAATGTGTTGTTGGGCAGGCGGAAAGCGCCTACCAAATCCGCACGGCGCATCATCTCCATTCTGACAAATGGACTGGCAGCATTCATCACCCCTTGCGAGGCGATGAAAGCCACTATACCACCTTCATGCACGGAGTCGAGGGACTTCAGAAAGAAGTAATTGTGTATAGTCTTTGTTGACTGACGGTAGGCAATCTCCCTGCTCGTGGCATATCGAGGGTCTGCAACCGCAAAATCTCCGAAAGGAATATTGGACGCAGCCACATCGAAATACCCCTCAAAATCAGGGTCAATCTTCTCAAAGCCCTTTATCTCGGTGGAGATGGATGGATGAAGCGCAGCCAATATTTTGCCTGTCAGCAAATCTTTCTCAAAAGCCAGCGTCTCGGCACCGGGATAATACTCATTTTTCAGGAAGGAGTCAATGAATGCCCCTTGCCCTGCTGACGGTTCCAGAAAACTCTTTACTACAACACCGTTACCCTTCAACGAGCTGGCGATGGCATCAATAACAGGTGCGGGAGTATAGAATGCCGTCAGCACAGAGGCTTTCAGCGAATCCATATAAGCGGCAAACTCCTTGTCATTCTTTGAAGAGTCGTGAATCAATCGGCGCAACTCAACAGTCGGTGCAAACAACTCAATATCCGATTTGCTCCACTTGGCGGCATCCGCAAGATCATTGGCATCGTTGAGTATGCACTTTAATCCTCCGAATCCGGCGTACCTGCGCAGTATCTCCCGTTCAAGGGCATTTTCCGCGTTGCGATGTTCAACATCAAGGTGCAGGGCGAGCCTTATGGCATTGATGTTGTCGCGCATGGTCTGAAGTCTATTGTAAGCCATAGCCGTCAAGTATTTCGGAGATCAGACCTAAAAGTTCAAGCAGCATCGGTCGGTGGGTCTCCCGGCTCAGGAAGTCTCCGTTCACCTGATAGCGGTCGAGGACGGCATGTATTTCCGGCAAAGTAAGAAAATGCAGGGTGCATTTGTGCCAGAGGTAATCCGGCAAACGGGTCCATAGATTTTCCTCGACCACATTATATATGATGTCATAGCGGGAGACATAGATACCTTCGAGAAGAACGCGCATAGCCATTTCCTGTGTGATGGGCACATCATGACCATCCTTCCGCATTTCGGTGAACTTGTCGTATGCGGCTTCGGTACGTTCCTCTATGAATCGTTTGTCGGTATATTGCGGGAACCAATGGTCACGGAGATGACCAATGAGATAGAGCCGGAAATAGTCCGGCCCCATCTGTTCATTATTCTGTTTCATCTTGGGATTTGGAATTTAGTGGTTTTCCCGGCAACCTTGTTCCCATAAGGCGACAGAGTGGTGTGTTTTCGACATCATAAGAAAAAGGCCACCGGGTTTCCCTCCCGATGGCCACCACTAAATCCACGTCAAAAATGAAACAAAAACATTGTATGACGTTGAATCAGTGGCAAAGTTACAAAAAACTTGGCACATGGGAAAGTATATGTGTGTTAATGTGTGTATCTCTCAGACCGTTTTGGCTGACTATTTTCTCCTGCGGTTCTGTCCGCGTCGGCAGCGACGCTCCTTGTCCTTCCTGTTGCGGAGTGTGCGGCCCGGTGTGAAGGCTTCAAGCACCCGCTTGACAATAAGGTTGTAGAGATTCTCCTCCTCTCTGGTGAGGTCGGTGGGATGCAGTCCGGTGGTGACTATGCCGAATCCATAGTAGGGATTCATGCACCCGTCGAAGTTGTGACGACCGGACACAGCCTTCCCTCTCACATATTTGCCCCACTTCCTGTTGAAGCGGAGTGTCTCGCGGTTGCGGATCATCTGTCTCCATATCTCCACCGGGATATAGTTCTGCTTCACCATAGGATAGGAGATAAGTTTCTTCGCCCAGAGATTGAGAGCCGTCTTTACGGTCTTCTCATGGGAATAGTCGAGCTGTACGGCAGCGTCGATGAGCAGCTGGGGCAGATTGTGGAGTGTCGGCTTCTCCGTATATGTGTAGATAGCGAAGTGTGTCAGAGTCACAGAACCTTCCGACGCGGCGTCGAGTCCCACATACCGGAGTTCCTTTACCTCCTGCGCGGCTGTCGCCACGGGGACTTCAACAAACACCGGGGTCGTCTTGAAGTCGGCATCCTCCTCACAGAAGCATACGAGGTGATTGTAGATCTCCCTCTCCAGCCATTCCTCATACATGGCTGGATTCTCCGGACCGTTTTCCATGGCTTTGAGAATGGCAGGCTTGGTGAGGATGGGGAGCCACGCGCGGCGCACTTCCACGGGTGTGGCGAGGAAGTAGTACAGCGAAAGGAAATCCAGCTCACCCTCAAAGTCGGGATTCATGGCGTTGATGACGGTGTGGCTCATTTCCCAGAGAGCCTTGATTGTGGCGAGCTGTTTAGCGTCCTGTTCACTCTTGTTGTAACCCACGAGTGCGTCATAGTCGCGCATGACAAACTCGAAGTTGTGGGCGAGTATCAGCTTGGGATCCATGCCTGAGTTGAGTATGAATCTCTCCGAAGGCTTGAACTTGGCTTCTATTACACCTCCGTTTGTCCATGTCACGGCATATCCGTTGCCGAGAAAGTAGCCGTCGTGTTTTTCGTTAGCGCCTATCGCCGTGGCGATAGTGTCGGCAGTGAGCTGATGGGCGGTCACTACCGTTATGAGGTTCTTGTTCATAACAATGTTTTTTAGAATTATATAATAGGTGGATAAAGTGGTTTTGGGATGAGGATAACATTTCGGAGTCAAATGCCGGAATTGTCGGATACGAATGGCAAAAGTCATGTGCACCTGACTTCTGCACTTGTCGGCATTGCGGTTAAGTAAATTTCCTGTATTATCTCATCATCGGGATGTCAGCGTGTTCAGAGCTTCTGACCTTTCGGCTTTCGCTGCTGCTTCTGCTGGGCATCATCCTTGGGTACTGTCTGACCTTTCTGGAGTGGGTCGCTGACGTTCTTTGTCGCCTCGTTGGTCAGACCGTCATTGTTGACAGCCTTCTGAGTTCTGGACTCCTCCGCGACCTTGACCCTCGGGTCGTTGAGACTGGTGTTCGGTCGCTGCTTGTCGGGATTGAATTTGAGATAGACGGCGCATGGCTGACCTTGCTTGTCGACCATATTCTTCATCTCCACGACTTCCCCCTTGACGTATGCCTCCTGCTGCTGGGGTGTGAGCGGCACACCGGCCCACTTTGTGATTGGCTTGATCTTGCCGTCCTTTGTGAGCCATGAGGACTGCTGCTGTGTCTGTGTCTGACCATTTTTCTCGGAGAGTTCCTGCTTCCTTGCGCCGCCGGGTACAAACTCGATACCCTTGCGGTCGGCTGAAACCTGAAGCACCACCGTATATTTCTGACCGTTCTTCCCCTCTATCTCTTTCGGTGGAAGTGCCTTGCCCTCCTTCAGCTGCATGACCTCGGGTATTGTGAGCTTTGTCTGCCCCACGGTGTCACGGATATATACATCCTTGACAGGCACCGAGACAATCTCGTTGGTGAGGCGGTCGAGACTGACGTATGAGGGGACTTTCTCACCGTTGGCTCCGGTCAGTTCCACGACCTTCCCGAGGTTGCCGGTGTACCTGAGTGCGTCCTTATCCTCCTTGGTGAACTTGTAGCCCTCAAACTCCTGGTCGAGCTTCGGCTCCCGGTGGATGAAGTGCGGAACGACCTTTACATTGCCGGCGGCATCGGTACGAAACGACAGACGTGCGTCAATCTGGAACTTCTCGCCGCCGAATGTCGGGGTGACAGTCACGAGTTTCGACTTACGGTTGTAAAGCATCTCCTTGAGGTCTCCTGATTTTGCGAGTTCATCACGGTCGATTCCCCATTTCTCCTTGAGGTTGGCCCAGTCGATTTTACTCTCGTCGATAGCCCGATAATGGTTAGACTGCTGGGTATTATCAGCTGAAGTCGCATTCCCCATTACAGGGTTGGACTGTTCTGCGGTCTGGGTCGCCTGTGCTTCCACAGGTTTCTGTTCGGGGGCTTCGGGCTGAGTCTGATTCTGCATTTCGGATTGAGTCTGCTGAGGCATCTCGACCTTGAAGTCTTTGAGAATTTCGGCGTTCTCCTCCGGCTTCTGCATGAAGTCTGCCATCGCCATGCCTACGCTCTCATATCGGTCGGCGGGGACTTTGAAGAATCCGAATGTCGTGGGGTTCTTCGCCTGACGGATGAAATTGGAGAGGAATGCCTCCAGCGGGTTCTGACCTTTGGTGAATTTCACGAGGTCGGAGAGTTTTGCCGATTTTACATCGGTCATCTTGGGTGTGCCGTCCTCATTGAGTCCGGTAACAGCGCCTACCTGCCCGGTCTCATTGTTTCGGGCGATAAGCACTTCTTCGTAATTCTGGTTTTGTTCCATAATTAAAAAGTGGGTTTAGTGGGTTTTCATACTTGCGCCGTTGCCGACGCGATAATTATATGGGTGGTGTGTATAGTATTCTCAGGCATTCTCCGTGGCGAACATCTCGATTACGTCCGCCTTGCGGTAGCGGATTGCGCAATTCTTTCCTTTGCCGGACCTGTTGTATGGGATTATACCTGCTGAGCGGCGGTTGTACATGGTTCTGCGGGATACATTGTATCTCTCGCAGACCTGCTGCTCAGTCCATGTGTCTTCATCCGGATCAAGAATGCCGAAACCTTGGAAGGCATCCTTGACGGATTTTGCCACTGTGTCGATCTTGTTGTCGATACCGTTGCGAAGACTCTTGACTTCCTCGCGCAACTCCGCCACCATTTGCAGGAGTCTGTTGAACTCGGCGGCGCTTACCATAGCATGACAGTGTTGGATGATTCAACCATACGGCGCGGGCCGGACTTTATCTCTTCGGCGAGGTGGGAAACCCTCATTCCGATTTTCGGGAGTTTGATACTTTTCATCTTCAAAGTAGATTTAGTGTTTCGATTTACGCCACGAATTTCGGAATTTGCGTCCGGACCAATCAGGAACGTTCCCGGAACGTTCCTACTTTTTTTATGGTTCTTTTACGTTTGGAATGCTGTTTTGACATTTCTTTACAGATTGTGGGAAATCCAATCTGTGGTTGCTGTCAAAGCCAACCGGCATCCGCAGCGTCGGGAATTTGACATACTAACACAGGACACATAGCCTTTGGTTTCAGGCAAAAATCAATGTTGGGAAATGTTGGGAAACTATTTGGAAAAGTTGGGAAACGGCTGAGAATCAGAAATCTTTTTACCACATTCCGATGTTGCAAGGATGAAGATTCTGATATTTCCCCACTGTTCGGCATCTTCACACAACCCAATTCCAAAACCACTTTATCCCCGTTAAAAAAATGGATTTTATAAAAATCGAGAGAAGCGTATTTGAGGGTCTGGTCTCTACGCTTAAAAATTGCCATGAGGCATTGCTCACGGCAATATCACAATTATCACACACTCCTCGTGATGAATGGATAGATAATGAATGTGCCCGGAATATCCTGTGTAAATCGAACCGCACGATGCAGACATTGCGTAGCTCCGGCAAGATAGGATATTCCATCATGGAAGGCAAGGTTTTCTATCCGTCAGCAGAGATTGCAAGATTGTTGAATGAAAATTATTACAGCAATGAAACCTGATGATTTGACCAAGACAGAATTGCACAATTTATATCGGTTAATATCAAGTATCAATGAATCAGCGCGGATGCTTGCCGATATTTCCAGACCAATGTTTAATGGCATACGCTATATCAGCGATTCTGAACTTGCGAACAGATTGCGTGTAAGCAAACGCACATTGGCTAATTACAGGGCTGCCGGTATTTTGGGCTATTATAATGTCGAGGGTAAGGTGATTTATGCTGATTGCGACATAGAGGATTATCTCAAGGACCATTATATCCCGCCATTCCAATGAGGGACGCCCCCGACAGTTATCAATGACTGCCGGGGTCGTCTGTATAATATATTGGCATTATAATGCCAGTTGATATTCAGAAGGTGTTCCATTACATATTTCTGATATGTAGGTTAAGGTCAGATGCTCATTTACGACGTAGTAAGCACATAATCATATACGGGACGGATAGCAATATTGTAACCGTCATGAATCAGATCCTCATTATCATGGTCTGTCAATAGAAGGAGATTGTCACATCCCGTTTTTTTTGCGGCCATAAGCAATCCGGCTATTTCTCTTTTCTTCGTTTTTGGAGAAGAAATGTCGTATGATACCTGAACGGCAAGCACAGCCTTACGTCCGTCACATACTATGAAGTCGCACTCTCCGGACCTGCCATCATAATAGTATATATCAAACCCACGCCTTTTATACTTACGCAGAAGATCAAGATACACTATTGTCTCAAGGCGCCATCCGAGGTTCTCTCCGGCAAAGGCATTCTCCCTCTTGTTCATCAAAGCAACGTCGATAGGGTACACTTTCTCCCCGACAATCCTTTGTCGGCTCTTTGGAGAGTATTTCTGCAATCCAACCAGAAGATATGCCTGTTTGAGATAACTCACATAGTTTTTCGCCGTATGCTGGGATTTGAATCCGAATGTCTCCTGCAATGTCTTGTCCACGACAACTGCAGGGGCTACATTCAGGAGATGATGGGACATCTGTTCAAAGGCGGATGTATGCACCACTTTGAAACGCTGCTCTATATCCCTTCTGAGTATGTTGTTGACCAGACCGTCTATGTATTCCTTGTCATCGCGTATGAACTGTAGCTCCGGAAATCCTCCCTGACTCATATATTCATCAAACGCGGCTCTTCTGGCTGCGATGGCTCTTGTTGTCATGGATTTTACATTAACATTCTTAACCTCGCAGTATTCCGCAAAAGAAAACGGATAGAGGGAAATTGAGTGGTGACGTCCTGTAAGATGAGTGGCAAGTTCACCGCTCAACAGTTTTGCATTCGACCCTGTGATTATGACGTGCATCTGCTTTCGCAACAGACGGTTCACAAACAGATACCATTCCGGGATATTCTGGATCTCGTCAATGAACAGATAGTTGAAATCTCCATTTATTTTGTAAAGCACTTCAAGCACATCGTTCAGATCATCTCCTGTCATGTGTATCATACGCTCGTCGTCGAAGTTGACATAAGCGAATTTAACCCCACTTCGGGTAAGCGCGTTATAACATAGGGTGGATTTTCCACTCCGCCGCACGCCTATCACAACCTGAGCTTGTGTGCTGTTTAGGTCGATGCTGTCCTCTTCCGGTCGTCGGCAGAAACGTATGTTTTGTTTTTGTACCAACTCCTCCATCTGGTCAGACAGTATGGTTTCAAGAATTCGTTTATCCATATATTATCATTTAGGTCACAAAGGTACTAAATTTTTCTGGATAGACTGCACTAATAGTCGTAAAATTTGAAGCCAAAACGCATTAAATAACACTTTAGGTTTGAAAATAATGCATTATTTAACACTGTAAAATTTGGTCGGCTCAGAAATTTTACTTAACTTTGCATCTGAAAGGAGAACTTTGACAAGTTAAGGCACTATGACAAAAGAGTTGGTAGCAACAGCGCGACCCGCTTATGGCTGACTCCCCAATGTCAGATGCTGAAAAACGATGAAATTCGCAGGTGTAAGGAGGGTAAAAACACCCTCTCAAAACACCACTAAACACTTGAATACCACAATGTTCGATAACGGACACCAATACTATGTGGAAGGATCACAACAAATGGTGTTGTGGTTCCTTTATGAGTAGTTATACTAATATATACAGAAAATGGGGACAAAGTTGGCCTAAATATAGAAAGAGCCTCACTGCATCGATTAAGCAACTTTCAATCGGATCATATAAATCCGAAAGAAATGAGTCTTCCGAAGAAGGTATTCTTGATGATGTTGATATAAATGAACTGGAGGATCAGAATAACAGCAACATACCTTCATGGTTAAAAATATGCTATCTTGATAAAGGCTATTTCAAGAGGCCTGATTTCAGGGAGACTCTTTATTGGTGTAGTATTGATTTGACAAAATACTATCCTAGTATTAAAATGGATGTCCTCGAGGAACAGATTATTAAACATTGTTCAATTACTAAAGACAGTAGTGCCGCCAGACTTATATCAACATTGCTTGACTTTAAGGTGAATTATGAAAATTATAGTGATGACGAATTGGAAGTAATGAGCCTTAAGGAAAAGAATTTCCACGCTTTGCCAACTGGCCTTATTGTTGGAGGCTGGCTGGCCAATATATATTTGCTTGATTTAGATAAAGGAATTGACCAAAAGCTTAAGAGTAATAATGGAATAATTCATTTTCGCTATGTAGATGATCATACGTTTGTATCGGATGATTTTGACAATTTACTAAAATGGGTGCACGAATATATAGTCGGACTTAACACATTGGATTTATCCATAAACGATGATAAGATACAACCTGCTATTCCCGGCATCAATGGATTTGTATTTCAGGAATATCTAAAAAATGGCAGAGAGTATATTCAGAGCGGAGTTTTTAGGCACAGGCTTTTGGCGAAATTTAAGATAGACAACACCTTTGATATTCAAAATTCACTGAATGACATTCGTAAAAATACGAGAATAGACCCCAAATACCCCTCTCCATTGATGACCTTGACCTTACAGAAGGTCTCTCATTTCGCATATAAGTCTAAGGCTTATGTCTCCAAATGAAACGGATATGATTTTTCATGATCTTAAATCATTGATCTCAATCGATTTGCCTGATGCTGAAATCAAAAAGGATACGAGAATTTCATTCGCCAGCACAATGCTGTCACGATTAATCGTGGCGGATGCTGTGGATTTAAAGAAAATCCATATCTATCGAAAGACCTTTATCGACTCTTGCAACGCCGCTATTCAAAGACGAAGACAAAAGAATAATAAAATAGAAAGATCAAAAGATTCAAAGAATACTGACAATGGTAAAGAATTGTCTGATTCCGAAAAGTATGAAAAAGAGATAGGAAATTTGTGTTGCGCAGTATTTGACGGGCAATATGATTCTTATGAAAGTGTGGCAACAAAAGAAAATAGGGAGAATCATAAATACCTTGACTGGGAAAGTCTTCGCAAATTCTATATAGAATGCTCTAACTCTAATAAGGCGGTAAATAGACGAGCTATTAAGGTCTATATGCTACTCAGACAGGCTATCAAGGAAATGCCTGACAAAGTAAATGTTTGGATCAGAACAATGGAGTTTTGTATTAAACATTTCCCGGAGAAAACGTATCAGCTATTCGATGAATTATGGAAAATCACGAGTAATAGATATATCCATCCATTATCAGCATCATTTATATGCAGACAGATGATATCCTTATTGACGATAAGGATGGTAAACGCTATATGGAAATTAAATGGTGAATACGACATTAAAACGCGTGAACACATTTCCAATCTAATCAGTATAATAGAAAGTAATCCTCATGATCCGAATAAAGATAAAGCATACGGTTACTTTTACAATCAGGGATGTGTGGCCTTGTTTAAGTTAACTAAGGCCTTCGCAAACGCACATATCAAAAAAAATTATCAGGATTTGAGATTATTTCTTTCGGATAATCAATCTGATGCAAACTTTTATATTTTATGGATTCTAAGATTGGCACCAAACTATATACCAAGAAGCGAAATAACAGATTTTATTAAGAATGTTATCGATTATATTTCAATCGATGGGGCTTATTTCGACGCACTCGTGTTTAAGATTATTAAAGAGTATGGATTAGCAAAGATTGATGTTCAAGATACACTGAACAGGCTTACCGAAAAGAGTAAATCTGAGCTGACAATTGCTGTTCGTAATCTCATTATAGACGAACTTAATAATCCCAAAGATACTATCCAGTCAGATATATCTTTGCGGAATTGGCTTCGTATGAGAAAAAAACATTGCTTAAAGACAGAGTTGGCTTCTACTATAATATTTGGAAAAATATGTGATTTTGTATACAACAATATAGAATCTCGTGAGCTAAAAGGTAAAACTCTTAGTTTGGCAAATCTGCGTATAGATATTAAGACTAAGGAAACACGTGAACAAGATAATAAAAGTATTGGCAATGCCGATGTTGACACCAAAGCCAATAGTAACGTAGGGAACGAAATTGACGTGACGTGGACGGATCTATTGAACTCAAAATACAAACCACAAATTAGTTTTTCAGAGGGCGATATACCATCGATACTCCTAAAACTATTTTCAACTTCACATCTGGAAGATGATGCACATTATGATTCAAAGATAATATTCCAATTAGGAGTTGTATATTATCATCTGCTGGCACGTGAATATAGAGATGATTTTGAAAGTCTTATCGAAGGTAGAAACTATAAGTGGTCTTCTCGGATAAACGCTCTTGAACGTGAAGGAAAAATATCAACAGTCACAAAAGAGATTTTGCGTGGGTGCCTGTTGCCTAATTCATGGGAGCATAGAAGAATTAATGGCACTATTTCACCTATTGCAAGAAAATACTCTATACTAAAATTTGATGATCTGATTTTTAAAATAAGTTCAGCTGTAAATGAATTGCGAAAGTCTATTGTGGTTGGACGCATTGATGACAACGAGTTAGGAAGGAATGATCTTAGTTGCGTTGAACTTAAAATTATAAAGGCGTAAAATATGGAAAAGAAACTTCGCGTAGCTATCATACAATCGACGTTAGATAATATGGCAGCATGGCAGGTGATAGATCAAAACTTTCCCAACATTAATAAATGGGAATCAATGCGGACATGGGAGGAAAGTGTAAATGCATTACGCTCATTGGCAACCATGTCGGAATCCCAGCGTCCTCATGTTATAGTCTTACCGGAGTTTGGTGTTGATAAAAATCATGAGTACGACCTGAAATCATTTGCACACCTGACAGGGTCTATAATTATTGGAGGTATCGGGTTTAAAAATGAAGGGGATGCTATTTACAATAAAGCAATTGTTACAATTCCCTATGGTTGGCCATTCGGGAACGGGGATACAGACTACCATTCATTTTATTTTGGTAAGAGACATCCGGCCAGAGTTGAAAAATCGTTTATTAGGAAGGTCGCAAGATTAACTGGGAATGAATATGATTTTAAGCCCAGCAAGGAAATCTATATCCTATCGTTGCCAAATTTTGGTAATATCGGATTAGCTATATGTGCTGATTTTTACGATATTGAGCGATATATGGTTTATCAAGGTAGGATTCAGCATTTGTTCCTCCTTGCATACAATCAAGATACCGAATCATTCAATCATCTTGCCGAGTCGGCTGCGCGACTTATATTCTGTAATGTAGTGATATGTAATACCGGGTATCATGGAGGTTCTATAGCGTTCAGTCCGAGGAAGAAATCATACGAGAGAGTGTTATATTCTCATTATGGTTCAAAACTTTGTACGGTACAGACTGTAGAACTTCCAGTTGCTGATTTGATTGAAGCTCAAAAATCCGAGTCCGGTCATCCTGACTTTAAAACAGTGCCTCCGGGATACGAATTTTATGATTCAGGACTTTGTTCAGATGACTGATCTACTAAGTGGCACTCTTGTATCAACGATCTAACTCATTTCTCACTTTAATCATAGTTTTGCTCTTCATTCAATTAGCCCTTCATCCCTGATACCTCTTGTCCTTATTTTATAATATGATAGGAATTCATTAAGTAGTTTAGAAAAATTCCGGTATTCTCAGAAGAAATACTATCTTTGCATCAAGATAAAGAGTTATTTGAAAGCATGAGGAATATAGTGATTCTGAACAGTCTGGCATTTTCTTATCCGTTGCCCGTTCTCATGCGAGTTGAATATAATTCGTTGATAGTCAAATAAAGTACTTCAAACTATCACAAATATACGGAAACAATAAATATCCACAATGCATAATGTCACAAATTCAATGTTTTAATAAATTGTTTAACATCTTCATAAACCGCATTATTCAAATCAGGATATTTGTTAATTACATCTTCAACCCATGATGGGCCATGACCTCCAACTGTAGGAATAAAATTTTCTAATTCACCAACTAAAGGAAGGTGTATACCGACTTGTTTCAATGCCGTATTAAGGTCTTCAATTGCTTCTTGCGGATCTCCATTTGGCAATACCCTAATTCCAGATTTCTTAATCATGGACCAACCTTTATGTTCAAAAATAGTTTTCTTAAGTTTATCTAACTGTTTTTTATTAAGGTATTGTATTCCATCATTTTCAAATTCAGATATAGTTTCTTCAATTCTTTCCCGCTGTTCTTTGAGTAATGTCGGCTTATCTAGCGATTTTGCGCCAGCAGCGATAACATTATATCTTTTTTCTATTGTTGGCCATTGTCCTCCACAAATTTCATACAATAACTTTGTCAAATTGGAGTCGTTAAGAATATCTATATCAGGAATAATCCGAAAATCGACACCTAATGTTTTAAGTGCATTAGCGACTAATGGCAAGCGTTGCTTGCCACCACAATGAGTAATAATGTAGAATTTGGTTTCTCTTCTCCAGTTTTAATGTGATCAAGAATAATTGAATACAGTCTGCAATCGGAGTCACTTTCACAAACTATAGTAGACTCATGGAATACAGAATCCACTATGTTGGAATAACGTAATAGAGAGTCTTTCCAAATACTACTTAATTTCTCGTTATCTAAAACTTTTATCATGTTAATGTCACCGTTACGAGTAACACGAACAATTTTTACTCTACTGGAATAGCTATTAATTAATCCTTTAAGAAAATCTTGGCTATGAGTAGAAATGAAGGCCTGTTTATCATCTGATAATGCCTCGCTAAATATCTGACCAAGTATTCGTGCCTGTGGTGGATGTAAGAATGACTCTGGTTCATCAATTATGAAACATGAATAATTCGGCAAAAGAAGATATAGGAGTATTCCCGCAAAACTTCTCATACCATCACCCTGTTCATGAAGCATGGGAAGTTGTTGTAATCTTCTTTTGTATTCCTCTTGTCTATTTTGTTCATCCACGAAATTCCCTTCAAGTTTAATAGGATTACCTATATAGAGTGGAATATTCAGAGAGTCGAACCCCGGGATCAGCGATTGACCAAAAGCCTTTCGAAAAAAGTTTGAAAGCATCTCTCTTATTGGAGGAAATGCCTTGACATTATGAATTGGATGAGTTGGAGATTCGTCCTCTCTTAATATATTCGGCGGGTTTACAATAGAGAGTCTATTGTCTGTCCTAAGTTCAGTAATAAAAAATGAACTAATATCTAGGCAGTTACTGCTAATTAACTTGTTGTTTTCGAGGTGGTAAGGCCATATATGATAATTTATGCCTGAATAGATAAAGCCACTGTTCGGGTCCTTTGACTTCGCGGAACACCCCTCAATAAATGCCACATCATTTTCTGAATTTTGAAATGTAATATCCACATCTTTAATAACAACCTTGCGATGTTGGTTCTTTATACATGCATAAATATCTTTTAAGGACTGACTTTTACCAGCATTATTTGGTCCTACAAACACTACTATATCATTCTTATTGATGTTTATTGTTTCTCCATTATTAAATTTAATTGAATTTACAAATAATGCAGGAGTATTACCTTCAACAGTTGTTATATTCATAATCTAAAATTTTTACAAATTGGAATAATAGATATTGTTCTGTCTAACCGATACTCTAAATCTTCGCTGCTTTCAGAGTTGGTGATAACAAGGAGGTTGTCGCAGTGGAGTTCTTCGGCGGCTTCGACGAGGGCGTCGAGTTCGCGTTTGCGGGTTTTCTCGGAGGTCATGTCGTAGCAGACTTGAATCAGTTGCTCTACCTTTGTGCCTTTGCGGGTTACGAAGTCTATCTCTTTGTCGTTGCGTGTTCGGTAATAGAACAAGGTCTTACCGGGAATATAACCACGGCGCAGCAATTCTACAAATACTTGGTTCTCTAACAATCGTCCGAGATTTTCGCTTAGATTGAAAACCGTGCTTTGCACAAAACCGTTGTCAACGACATATACCTTTTTCTGAGCTTTGCTCATCAGTTTCAGCTTGTTGTTGAAACGCGGCAGAAAGAAGAACAGATAAGGTTCGCTGAGATAGTCGCAGAATTTCTTTGTCGTCGACACGCTTGACAATCCCAGCTCTCCAGCAAGTTCATTGGCTGAAATCGGATTGCAGAAATTTGACAACAGATATGTTGCAAGGTTGTATAGGTCGGTTGTGTTCCTTACTTTATGGCGTTTGGCAACATCTTTCAGCAATATTGAATCAAATAGTGTTGAAAGATAGTTCTTGGTGATACTGCGAGCCGGTATCGTTTCGGGATAGCCGCCATTGCGCATATAATCATCGGCGAGAACGATTGCCTGTGCCGACTGTTCCTCTCGTTCCGGACTGATGTTTTTCCATCTCATCGTTTCGTCGAGACTGAACGGCAACATCTCAATCTGGAGATAACGCCCGGTCAGGACAGTCGCCATCTCGCTGCTCAACATTTTCGCGTTACTACCCGTGATTATAAGATTTTTGCCACGACGGTAAAGTTTGCTGATCCATAAATCCCAGTCGGGAAGATTCTGGACTTCATCAAGCAGCATAAAATCATAATCGGGATAGACATCATCAAGAGCAGACATCACCAGCTCCTCATTCCATTTTTCAAGCAACTGGCTGTCATCAAAATTGAGATATGCGAAATTTTTGCCTTGCAACATAAGCAGGGCAAAAACCGATTTACCTATGCGTCGAGGCCCGGTTATAAGTTTGATAAGCGAATTTTGCAACAGTTCGTCAGTATCATACTTGGTATGTCGTTGCTGATAAGGACGCGACATCAGTTCGTCACGTTCCGCCCGCTGATTAAGTATCGTCGTTTTCATCGCAGTCTGTCTTAGACTACAAAGATAACGAATTTTATTCAATTAGCACTCTGTATTGAATAAAATAGGTGTTTTTTTATTCAGTACTAATTGAGTCGCTGATTAAAATAGAGAAAAAGTGAACCACAAGTGTTTTGCCTGTGGCTTACTTTTGCGTTATTTAATTCCGAAGCCTCTCTTTACGGTCTGTGTCAGCCGTTGCCATTGTTCTTTGAGCCATTGGAATATCCGCGTTCCATTGACATGGAGATGAAATTTGTTGTCAGTGGGGTCTCGCTTGATTTGTACCTTCGCACCCGAAGCGTCCACCTCTCTCCGCTGGAACGTATAATAGAGTGTCATGCCGGACTTTAAGACACACTCTCAATATCCGAATAATGCTGATTATCAGAATGCTTTTAATGCTTAATATAAATTTTACCACTGTCAGGTATGCTGCCATGTTGGGCTCCCACATCAATGAAAAAACTCCCGGACGCTGTGCGCGCCGGGAGTTTTTTTATCGGATATGATGCGGAAGGGATCAGATGATGCCCTGGCCCATCATTGCGTCTGCTACCTTGAGGAAGCCAGCGATGTTGGCACCCTTCATGTAGTTGATGTAACCGTCAGCCTCTGTACCGTGCTTTACGCAGTTCTCGTGGATGTCGGCCATGATCACATGGAGCATCTCGTCCACTTTCTCTGCGCTCCACTGGAGGTGTTCGGCGTCCTGAGTCATTTCAAGCCCGGAAACAGCCACACCACCGGCGTTTACAGCCTTACCGGGAGCGTAGGGAACCTTGGCTGCGATGAACGCGTCGATAGCCTCGGCGGTGCAACCCATGTTGGAAACCTCAGCAACCATGGTCACCTTGTTTGCGATAAGCTGCTTTGCATCTGCCTCGCCGAGCTCGTTCTGGGTAGCGCAGGGAAGAGCGATGTCCACCTTCTGCTCCCAGGGCTTTTTGCCTGCGAAGAACTGCGATCCGGGGAATTTGTCGGCGTAAGGAGCCACGATATCGTTGCCGGAAGAGCGGAGTTCGAGCATGTAGTTGATTTTCTCGGCGTCGAGACCTGCGGGATCGTAGATATATCCGTCGGGACCGGAAATGGTCACAACCTTACCGCCAAGCTCGGTAGCCTTTGTAGCGGCACCCCATGCCACGTTGCCGAAGCCTGAGATTGCGATTGTCTTGCCAACGATGGTTGTCTTGAGGTCCTTCATCATCTGCTCTACGAAGTAGAGAGCGCCGAAACCGGTAGCCTCGGGACGGATACGGCTAACGCCGAATGTGAGACCCTTGCCTGTGAATGTACCTGTGTTTTCGCGGGCGAGCTTCTTGTACATACCGTACATGTAGCCTACCTCGCGGCCGCCTACGCCTATATCGCCGGCGGGAACGTCACGGTCGGGACCGAGATTGCGCCAGAGTTCAAGGATGAACGCCTGGCAGAAACGCATGATTTCGGCGTCGCTCTTGCCGCGGGGGCTGAAGTCGGAACCACCCTTGCCTCCACCCATCGGGAGAGTGGTGAGAGCGTTCTTGAAAGTCTGCTCGAAGCCGAGGAACTTGAGGATTGAAAGGTTCACTGACGCGTGGAAACGGATACCACCCTTGTACGGGCCGATGGCGTTGTTGAACTGTACGCGGTAGCCGATGTTGTTCTGAACTTCTCCCTTGTCGTCAACCCAGGTCACGCGGAATGTGAAGATGCGGTCGGGCTCGACCATGCGCTCTACGATGCGGGCCTTCTCCCATTCGGGATGCTGGTTGTATACGTCTTCTACACAAAGAAGAACTTCTTTCACTGCCTGGAGATACTCTTTCTCACCAGGATGCTTGGCCTCGAGGCCGGTCATGATTTCCTGAATATTCATGATGATCCTTTTAGATTTAAGGGTTGTTGTTTCCTTTTAACCGAAGCTGCTCCATGTCCCGACAAGGGACTTTGGGGCAGACTTCAAATCCACTGCAAACTTACAAACTTTTATCGTCTCTACCAAATATTTCCGTAAAAACTTTTACTCGATTTCAAGGAACACGTCCCAAGTCCGGAACAGACATCCCAATATATGTTTTATAACAGAAAAAGGCCCCCTGCCGAAGCAGAAGGCCCTTACTCTAATTCTATTCAGATACTATTATTTCTGAGTGAAGATTACGATACGGTTCCAGTCGTTGGTGCTGTAGGGCTGAACATCAGAACCGTCGAAACGGATGGTGAGACGGCTTGCATCGATGCCGTACTGGCTTGTGAGGGCGTTGGCCACTGCGTTGGCACGACGCTCTGAGAGAGCCATGTTGTACTCGGCTGTACCGGTATTCTTGTCGGCGTAACCAACGATGGTGATGTTCTCTTTGGGGTTAGCCTTGAGCCATTCAGCCATGTTGTATACATTGACTTCCTCGGTAGGCATGATCTTGTCGCTGTTGATCATGAAGCGTACGGTAGCCATGAGAGGAGCGTTCACGCAGTCTTTCTCTACAACCTCGGGGCAGGGGAGCTGAGCCTGGAGGTTAGCGACTTCCTGACCGCAAGCGAGAAGCTGTGCGCGAAGGTCATTGACCTGACCGTTGAGGGCCGCCACCTGGGAAACGTAGTTGCACTCGTTGAAAGTGTTCCAGCCACGTCCGCCGATGTTGAAGTTGAAACCGCCCATTGCGCTTACGAGAGCGTCGATGGAAGCGCCGCGAGCCTCGTTGTTCCAGTTGTCGGCATAGAACGATGCGCGAGCCTCAGCGAAGAAGTCGACATACTTGCAGAGACGGAAACGGAACTGAAGACCTGCGGAAACAGGGAGTGTCCACTGTACGGCCTTAATGTGCTGATTGCCGTCTTCCCATGTGCTTTCAATGTTGGAAGATCCGGGCACCTTTCCCTCGCTGTTGTGGAAATCCCAGTTGGCGTCACCGCCGAGACCGAAGAAGGGAACGATGCTGAACACACGCTTCTCGTTGACACCACCGAGCGAGTTGAACATATCCCACATCATTTCGAGCTGGAGATTTGCATGCTTGGAGTGTGTCCAGCCGAGATTGGGCTGAGAAGGCATGGGGCTATCCCAGTGGAGGGAACCGTAAACGCCTTTGAAACGGAAGCCGATATAGGGGGATACCCAGCGGCCGAAACCTAAGCTGTAGGTAGCGGTCCATTTCTTGGCCGCCACGGCATCCATGGTGTTGCTTACCTGGCCACGTTCTACGATGGGCTGGTTACCACCGGCGCTGATTTCGATAAACCAGTTGTTACGCCAGTTTGAGAAATAGTGGTTGGAGTTGTCGCAAGTGAACTCTGTCACTGATACGGCATCGTCAACGAAGACATCCTGCGCATTCGCAACGTTGCTGAAAGCGAACGATCCGGCGCAAAGGGCCATTACGTAGTAAAGATTCTTAGCTTTCATAATGTAATTTTTTAAGAATAGAATTATTATTTTCGATTTTATCAATGTAACGTTAAAAACTTTTAATTTGTTTATCAAATTTTTCGTTTTTAACATTCAAGGGTCATACACTTCACGGTTAACTGGCAACAATTCAGCAACTTTTGCAGAATCTTCCGCCGCAACCTTTTCTATCCCGCATTTCATCCGGGAGCCAGCACATACGCCTGACTGCGGAAGGAAATCCAAGGTCAGTTCAATATACAATAGTTCAGGAGACAATTCGAGACTCCAAAACTTTTTGCAAAGTTACGCATTATTTTCTAATTTAGAATAAAGACAGCAGGATTTTTTTAAACAAAGTTAAAAAATGTTCATTGTTTGGATATTTTTGGCTAATTTCGCGGTTGAAGACCATATTCAGAAAAAAGCTCTCCCCGGGATACCCACACAATAATATGGTTTTTCACACATTAATATATAAGGCTGATATGTCCGACGGTTCGGATTCCCGATTTCAAGGGACCTGCAAACCTTCCGGAAGCCTTATAAGAGTCGAGAAAAATGAACAGGCACCGCAAATTCAGAATACGGATTGACGACGAGTCGCACCTGAGCACGCTTGCCGACATCACGCTGTCGCCGGCGGCGGCTGTGGCGGCAGCTGTCGCTCTGTTTGCCGCAATGCTTCTCATAGCCGGCGCCATAGTGACACTCACCCCGCTGCGCACACTGCTGCCGGGTTACCTCAACGAATCGCAGAGGGTCGCGTCGGAAGAAAACATTCTCCGCCTCGACTCCCTGAGAGAGAAATATTCCAAAAACCAGAAGTTTATCGACAACTATCTCCGCGTCACCGATATCGACCGCACAGTGTCGGATTCGGTGGCCTTTGACACAGATGTCCGGGAACTGACTCCCGACTCGCTGCTGACGGCACTCCCCGCCGAACGGAAATTCATGACCTCGATGGAGGAACGCGAGCGCTTCAACATCTCTGTGCTCGCACCGCTTGCCGCCGACGGAATGCTCTTTTCGCCGGTAACGGCCGACGGCATCTTCACAGCCGATTCCCGTTCCGAAGAGGCTGGAATCATCATTGTGCCCGAAGGCACCTCGGTGCAGAGCGCCGCTGACGGAACCGTCGTCGGAGTATATTACTCCCCCTCCGAGCGGGGATACGCCATTCTTGTCCAGCATCACAAAGGGTTTCTCTCCGGATATTACGGCGTAGGCACGCCTTTGGTGTCGACCGCCGACGCCATCGACTCCGGGCAGATCATCGCGCTCTCCCCCGAACCGGACTCACGAAATCGCCGCACATTCACCGTCCGGCTCTGGCACAACGGACTTCCAGTAGTTCCATACGAATATGTCGGCTCATCCACATCGGTGTCTATCCCGGAGACCACATACGAGGCTCCAAGAGGAAGATAGACTGTGAAATTGCGGCCCATAAGCTTGCAATTGGTTGAATTTAGTTAATTATAAATTATGAATTATAACTCATATAATTCGGACAACGCAACCGGCACCATCGAGGTCGGGATACTCGGCTCCACGGGGAGCATAGGCACGCAGACGCTCGACATCGTGTCGGAATATCCAGCACGGTTCCGCGCCTCGCTTCTCACCGCCGGCAAGAACTGGCGGCTTCTCGCCGAGCAGGCACGCAAATATCTGCCACGGCGCGTGGTGATCGCCGACGAGACAGCATACCCCTATCTGCGTGATGCCCTGTCCGATCTGCCGGTGGAAGTGGCCGCCGGCGCGGAAGCCATAGCCGAGG
>OFFF01000845.1_pt1 | contig 21333 bp, 20 predicted proteins | sample 1521301 | NCBI WGS metagenome assembly OFFF01 (sample SAMEA3504101, study PRJEB24116) | mouse gut metagenome | biome: mouse gut; feature: mouse-associated habitat; material: faeces | place: Denmark | collected 2011
TTTCATGGGCAACGCCCTGGCCTGCAGCGTGGCGCTGAAGTCCATAGAGCTGTTCCAGGAGGGGGACTACCTTTCCAGAATCCGCCGCATCGAGGAAATCACAAAGCGGGAGATGGCAGGCCTGGAGCATGAGCAGATTCGGGAGGTGCGCGTCATGGGAGGATGCGTCTGCGTGGAAGTGAAAGACGGAGCGGCTCTGCAGGGGTATCAGCAGTTCGCCTATGAGAGGGGCGTGTTCAGCAGACCGTTCCTGAATTATCTGTATGCCATGGTGCCCTATGTGATTGGGGAGGAAGAACTGGTACTGGTGCTGGGGGTGATGAAGGAGTGGTTCGTCCGCGGTTAGCAGTGGTTCGCTCGCGGTTAGCAGTGGTTCGCTCGCGGTTAGCAGTGGTTCGTCCGCGGTTAGGAGTGGTTCGTCCGCAGCTGGCAGTTGCTTGCCTTGGATAAGATTTTCCATCTGTACAGTTGAAATCTGCACCCCCACAGCTGGAAGGGGATATGACATATCATCTGCCGGAGATTTTGAAAGGATTTGCCCTTGGGGGCAAATCCTGATTGAATCGACTCTGCTTTTATGTTAGAATCATGTTAATCAAAGGACTTCCAGGTCAAAGAGAAGCGGGAACAGATTTCATAAAGCATGGGAGATGTTTTGAGACAGCTAAGGCATTTGCTGATGCGGGAACAAAGGCGATGAATGTATTTCAGAGAAGTATTTGAGAATACTAATCGTGAGGTGGTGGACGATGCTGCATATATATTTTGGCGACATGCCGGATGCAATTTATAATACAAGCGTATATTTCAACAACACATACAAAGACAGCTGGATTACTGATCAGATGACGAAAGACATGATAAAAGCTGTGGACAACTCTGATGTAATCGATGCAAAAACCATTATGAGCCCGATATTCGGAAACATGAGCCCCAAAAAACTATCCAATGGCGTGAAGACGCTGATACTGATATCCTTTGACAGGAAAAAAGTATTCAATGCATCCACATGCGGGGATAACTGCGCGGAGTGGATATTGCGGATGGCGAAAGAACGCAAAGTTGTAATCAATTTGCGCCATCTTATGGATTTCGGATCGGAGCCGTTCAAAATCAAAATAATGAACACCAATAAGATTGTGAAAAACATGGCGGAACTTGTATTTGAGGCCGGAGAATTTGTGTGAGGATGAGGTGTCTATGACAGGGATTCAACATGTCAGGGTATCCAACCGGGATGCTGACTTTAAATTTGACCTCTATCGGAATATTACCATCGTGCGCGGGAAAAGCGGCACAGGAAAGACGACATTATACGACATGATTGCAGATTATACGCGACTCAAGGAGGAAAGCGGAGTAAACATTGCCAGCCCCAAGGCTTGTGTCGCATTGGTTGATACAGACTGGAAGCATCAGTTGAACGGCATATCAGACAGCATCGTCTTCGTTGATGAAGGCGCGGCCTATATAAAGACCCCGGAATTTGCAAAAGCTGTGAAAAATTCAGATAATTATTACGTTATTTTTTCCAGAGAAAGTCTGCATGATTTGCCATATAGTGTTGAGGAGATTTATGAGATAAAAGCAAGCGGTAAGTTTCATAAATTTGTCAAGATGTACAAATCAGATAAACGCCATGTTTATTCCTTCAATAGTACTCGTCGGAATTTTCAGTTTGACATATTGCTGACAGAGGATTCCAAGTCAGGCTATGAATTTTACAGAGCGTATTTTGACGATAGGAATGTTGTATGTGAGACATCAGGTTCAAACTCTGAAATCTTCAAATGGCTGCGGAACCATAAAGATAAGAAGGTGTTTGTAGTGGCAGACGGTGCGGCTTTTGGGTCTGAAATTGACAGGGTCTTAAAACTGCAGTCAACGACAGAGGAGAATTTCAGGATATGCCTGCCGGAATCCTTTGAATGGCTTATACTGAAATCCGGTCTGATAAAAGCATCAGATCTTGTTTCTGTTCTCGATAATCCATCAGATTACATTGAAAGCAGGGATTTTTTCAGTTGGGAGAATTTTTTTGAGGACTATCTTGTGAGAAATACAGTCAACACTCATTTTCAGTATGCGAAAAAGGAAATCAATCCCATATATCTGAGTGAAAATAACAGCAAAAAAATCATGGCGGAAATCCAAATGAAACCGGAATAGGCCCGCCCTTGTCGTTAGGCGGGCCCATCGCAAGCCATCAATCTGTATCCTACTGCGCCCTACGGCCCAATCAGCCTTTTAACTGCCACCGCCGTGAACTCCCCTGGGAGCCTGTCGTCAGTCCACGCCGGATGCTCATCAAATTTCTCCAGCAGGAATCCGCATCTGACGATAGCATTGATGATCTCGCTGATGGTATATTTCCTGTAAAGGCATTTCGGCATCTGGCTTCTGACATCGTCCGGATAGAAGCGGGCATGGGCCATTTCCCCTTCGAAGACCTCCATGGAAAAATAGCTCATGGAAGGCTGTTCCAGCTCCAGGATATCCGATATCTTGGAAAAAGGATGGAAATCGCTGCAGATCATCTTCCCGCCCCATTTCAACAGAGCGTACATAATGCCCATGAATTCATCCAGGTCATGGAAATAGTGCAGGACGCCGCCCTCCATGAACACCACATCAAAGGACTCACGGTACTTCTCCATATCCATATCCAGAACATCGCATACCTGATAATCCAGCGCCACCTTTGCGGCCGCCGCCACTTCCAGGGCATATCTTCTGTTGTCCTCCGAAATGTCAAAGACAGTGACCTCCGCGCCCAGGATGGCCAAAGCCACGGCCTTTTTTCCGCAGGAGCCGCATATATTCGCTATCCGCACGCCCTCATAGCCGTCGAAATAAGCCGCGTATTTCCTTAACATGCCCAGGGGATTTTCCAGGCTCTTTTCCGCCCTTTCGGCAGGCTGCCCGGAAGTCTTAAGCCAGAATTCGTAGGCGGAATACTCCCATGCGCGCTTGTTCCGGGCACGGTAGTTCCCGGGCTTTCCCAGCCGCCTTGCCACCATGCTGTAGAAAGGCGTATCTTTTTCCGCATTTTCATAATAAAACTCCAGAGACTGCACAGGGAGCAGAAGAGCGCCCACCTGCACGGAATCGGTATTTCTGTACAGGAGCGCCTCCGAGTCCTGGCCGGGGCGGACATCGTAGAACATACACCTGACCCTCATGTCCCTGTACTGCCCATCGAAATACTGAAAGCTCCCACCCGTATGCCGCGTCTCCGAATCATAGCGGAAAAATCTCCTGACCCGCTCCTCATCGTCCCACTGAAAGGTCAGACAGATCTTCTCCAGGGGAAATTCCAGGCCATGGGCAAAAATCATGGTCTTGCCATCCACCTTGAAAGGAATCCGGCTTTGAATCAAATCCTCCGCCAAAGCGCAGAGGATGCCCCATTCCCTCTGAAACTGCATCCTGCTTAGGTCAATCCGGTAAATATTCTGACTATCCATTCGTCTTCCTCCTCTGTCCTTGATAAAGGTATCATAACAGGAAAGGGAAGATTGTTCTTGTCCTGTAGGATTGGATTTTGTCAGGTCTGCGCATGCCCAGCCGCCCTCCAGGGCGACATCGACCCGCAGGGGCAGAAATACCTTCGAGACCGGAAAGCCGCGCCTGACGAAGCTGGGCGGGAAGCCGTGGAATCTGGAAAAGGCTTTCGTGAAGGCCTCCGGCGTATCGGAAGTGGAGAGCGGGGAATTTGTCGCTGTTACGGGGCCGTCAGGATGCGGCAAGTCCACCCTGCTGCACATGATCGGAGGACTGAGCAGGCCCTCGGCAGGCAGCGTGTTCATCCGGGGGAAGTCCCTGTATCAGAGGACGCAGCACGGTCTGGCCCTGTACAGAAGGCGGCATGTGGGCATAGTATACCAGTTCTACAATCTCGTTCCGGAGCTTACAGCCAGGGAGAACCTGATTCTGCCCGCGCTTATGGATGGACGCCGGGTAGACGAGGAATGGGTGGAGGAGATTCTGGAGATCCTTGGCATGGAGGACAAGCGGGACAGCTATCCCGGTCGGCTTTCCGGCGGGCAGCAGCAGAAAATCGCGGTGGGCAGGGCTCTGGTCAACCGTCCGCCCCTTCTGCTGGCGGACGAGCCCACCGGGAACCTGGATTCCGAAAAGCGGGATGAACTGCTGGGGCTTTTTTACGACCTGAACCGACAGGAGGGCATGACGGTCATTTTGGTCACCCATGACGACTATATTGCAGAGACGGCCATGCGGAATGTGCGCATGATTGACGGGAGAATCGTGGAAGATGAGGTGAACGGAGGATGAGGAGCTACGGCAATCCCGAAAAGGGAAAGAAAAAATGGAATCTGTGGCTGACCCTGCGGCTTTTCAGAAAACAGAAGCTCCGGACGGCGGCGATTATGTGCGGGATGCTGTTCTCCGGTTTCCTGCTGACAGCTTTCGCAGGCCTGGGGCACGATTTCTGGGAACAGATTCATGAGGGGGCGGACGAAGCGGCGGAGTACGATTCCACCCAGAAGATATTGATTCTGCTGGCCGTGGTTCTGGCGCTTCTTGTGACATCCTGTGCCGGCATTCTGCTGCGCAACCTGTTTTCCCTGACTTTCCCCCAGAGATGGAGGAGCTTACACAGGCTCATTTCCCTTGGGGCAGGGTTCCGAGATATCATCCGCATGGAAATCATGGGGACGGCAGTCCTGTACGGCATTGTCGCGCCCGGAGGCTGCATGCTTGCGTTTCTGTGGGGAAAACGTATGGGCATCCGAAATCCCGCGCCGATTTGGATGATCGGAGCCGTCATGCTGTGGATATTCCTGGTCTCCTGCATCTGCGGCATCCGGCCCCTTTCGGCTGTCTGTCGGGGGCGGAAAGGAAGACAGGCGCTTTCTGGGAAAAAGAGGACATGGCGGAAACCATCGCAGTCCCGTATCGGTTTCCTGTGGTATATGACAGGGAAATTCCACCATGCCAACAGAGGGCATTACATGCGGATTACAGTCAATGTCATAGCGGCGATTCTGTTGTACGTACCGGCCGGTTACCTGATTGATACCAATATTTCCGTACAGCAGTCCGGGCTATATGCAAAGTATGGAATCCAATACAACTGTAGCCCGCAGAATCAGGAGGAGCTTATGACAGCCCTCCGGGAATACGCCGGACTGGCGGATTGCGGAGAGGGAGGCTCCATGGTCTGTGTCACGCTGGATACCAGAGCCAGCATAAAGACAGACGCCATCAACGATGAACTGCGCCGGGCGCTGCGGGAAGCCGGCTGGAAAGAAGACGAGGGAGCCGGGGGCATAGATGGAAACGGCCAAAACAGCCAAGGCAGCCCAAGCGGCCAAAACTACAGAGAAGGGACAGAGATGTGGATAGGGAATCAGGCAGCCGAAAGGAAAGACATGTGCTGACAGTGGACGCGAATATCCTGTTTGTAGACGACAAAGAGCTTTCCTTCCGGAAAATCGCCGAAATATTCGGCAGGACGGAAAGCTGGGCAAGAATCACCTTCCATCGGGCAAAGGTCAGGATCATCAGTGAAATGGAGGACGGCAATGGAAAAGATGAGACGTGAGGAAATGACAGGAGAGGAAGTCACATCTGAGGAAATGGCGGATGCGGAAATCACAGGTGAGGAAGTCGCATGTGACGCGATAACATGCGACGTGATACGGGACTTGCTTCCCTTATACTGCGACCAGGTCTGCTCCCGGGACAGCAAAAAGCTGGTCAGCAGACATTTGGAAGGCTGTCGGGAGTGCTGCGGGCTGCTGCAGAAGATGCGGAAGGAATGTGTCCTTCCCGGGAAGGAAGAGCAGGCACATGAGACAATCGTGAAGGACATGGCCGCCTCCTGGAGAAAGGGGCTCAAGCGAAGCTTCTTAAAGGGAGCCCTGATCATGCTGTGCGCCTGTGCGGTGGCGGCCGGAGGCTGGCTGGCGCTGACCCGCCTGATTATGGTGGGCGTGCCGGCTGAACGAATGGAAATCGCAGTGGAAAGGGTGACGGAAAGGTATGTGGAGATATCCTTAAGAGCCAATGACGGAAAAAAGGTGAACAGCAGCTCCACCCAAGTCACGGATGACGGAAAATGCTATATCATCCTGGAGCGGGGGCTCCTGGCAGCGGAGAATGGCGGCGGGGAGGACTGGAAAAGCACTTTGACCATTTCCAGGAAAGGACGGCTGGAGTCAGGAGAAACTGTGCCCGTGACGGAAATCTATTACGGCGCCGGAAAGGACAGGGTGCTGATATGGAAAGAGGACATGGGACAGGAGTGAAAGCATCAGGACAGAATTGTTTTTGTGAAAAAGGAATAAAAAATGTAAAATACGGAAAAATAATTGAAATATGGAGGTATTTGTGCTAAAATGAAGCCTATGGAGGTAGAAGACCATGAAGAGCATCGTAAGGTTAACTGCATTGAAGATTTCCAATATTAAAAATGTCAGAACCGGGCAGATTGTCATGCCCAATACCTGCCAAAAGCAGCAGTCATATCAAAATGCGGAAGTGCTGGGACTGTATGGCCAAAACGGTTCCGGGAAAACCGCAGTCATCGACGCCCTATACTATTTGCAGAAAGCCATGACCGGCAGTACGCTGGAGGAGGAAATCGCAGATTATATGGATGCAGGCAGCGATCAGGCAGAGATTGCTGCCGATTTCCATATTTTCACAGAGACGGTGGTCTATGAGACAAGTTATAAGATTGTTCTGCTAAGAAGCGGGAGAGGCGTGAATATTGCCCGGGAAACATTAAGCTGTGCCGTAAATGAGGGCGATTCCAGAAGCAATAAGACGGTGTTCATGGATTACCAACGTTCCAATCGGGAAACGGTGTTTGCTCCCAAAAAAAGATTGGATGAGATTGTAGGAGCCAATGCGGAAAATAAAACAGATTTAATCGTGGCCAGAAAGATAGCCGAGAAGAGCAATTGCTCTTATATCTTTGGAGAGAGCAGCAGGGAAATTTTCTGTCGGAATTATGAGAATCCGTTCAGGCATTATTCGGAAGTCATAGACGCATTGTTTCAATTTGCGTTAAAGGACTTGTTCGTGATCCGTAACACACATTCCGGTGTGATTTCCGTAAACTTTTTATTGCCTATGGCGTTCAAAATCGAGCAAAATGAAATCGGAATGAAGGGAGACTTTGCCGTTCCATTGACCGGACCGGTCATATTAAGCGAAGAAAGGAAAAAAATACTGGATATTATCGTAGAGCAGGTCAATATGGTACTGTATACGATTATTCCGGGGATGAAGATAGATGTCCATAATTATGGGATGCAATTGACAGATGCCGGAGAAGACGGTTACAGGGTAGAACTGATTTCTGTTCGGGAAGGCATGCCGCCGATTCCGATTCGGATGGAATCAGAAGGAATCATCAAAATCATTTCTGTTCTGAATGTTTTGATTCAGGCATTTGGACATCCTTCCATCTGTCTTGCGATTGATGAGCTGGATGCGGGCATCTTTGAATATATGCTCGGAGAGCTGCTTGATATTTTCCGGAAAAGCGCAAAGGGCCAGCTGATATTCACATCGCATAATCTGCGCGCTCTGGAAATGCTGGATAAAGACAGCATCATGTTTTCTACGGTGAATCCGGATAGAAGATATATCCGAATGAAGAATGTAAAAGCATCGAATAATTTAAGGGACACTTATCTCAGAGGCATTACCCTTGGCGGGCAGGATGAAGTGATTTATGAGGAAACGGATAGTCTGAGAATCGCGCGGGCATTCAGAAAGGCAGGCAGGACAATACAGCATGAATGAGAAGAAGGTCATTGTATTCATCGTGGAAGGCCCCAGCGAGGAAGCAGCTCTAGGAACGATTATGAAAGAGTTCTTTTCCGGCAATGAAGTGCAGTTTGTCGTTGTGCATGGTGATATTACGATGAAAGATTACGTCTCTGATGATAGCATATTGAAAAAGATAAACCAGCAGATTGAAGGCGTAAAGAGCAGGTATCGATATGGGAACGACGACTTTATAAAGATTATCCACATTGCTGATACAGATGGTGTATACATTCCGGATGCGGATGTCATAGAGACAGACACAGAGGAGATACGATACTGCAAGGAGCATATTGAGGCAAGGAATGTAAGCGCAGTCATAGAACGGAATAGACGAAAAGGGGATATTCTGTATAAGCTCAGGAAAACAGGAAAGGTCAATGGTATTCCTTATCGGATTTATTTTAACTCCTGCAATTTGGAGCATGTACTGTATGGTGAACTGAGAGACTATTCTGATGAGGAAAAGCAGATATTATCGGATGACTTTGCAGAGCGTTATGAGGGAAAAGCGGATGAGTTTATAGAGTTGATATCGGCTCCGGATATTGCGGTTCCGGGCACCTATCAGAGGACTTGGGACTATATGGAAAAGGACAGAAATTCTTTGCATCGGCATACCAACATGCATCTGATATTTGAGTAAGTATGGAAGAAGCATCAGGAACAATCCTGTCCCGGAGCGATACGTGCACCATGGAAGAGCGCCCCGGGAAAGCCAGGCATTCCCCGCCTATATCCGGTCATCCTTGTAGACGGCATCGGAGAGCGGAATCTTGTATTTCTGCTTATACTGGTACATCTGCGCGTCCGTATCGCTGATATACGTGGATAAGGGAGCGTCGGAATGGGCCGGAACCAGAGTGGAGGCGTAGCTGAAGCATTTGGGGTGCCCGCTGCTCTTGTCCGCCAGCATCGCCTGCCGCAGGTCCTCCAGCTTCCGGTTCTGCTCGGCTGGGGTAACCCCGGTCTGGAGTAGGAAGAACTCGTCTCCGCCTACCCGGCACACCTCCCCGCCCAGGGTCTGCAGCGCCCTGGAGACCTGGATCAGATAGCTGTCGCCCTGCTCATGCCCAAAGGTATCGTTACAGTATTTCAGATAGTCCACATCGATAAAGGAGAGCGTAAAGGCAGTCCCCTCCTGCAGCCACTGCTCCATCTTTTCGGTGGCATAGCGCCGGTTGTTCAGGTTGGTCAGCGGGTCTACATAGGCATAGCGGTAGATCAGCTTCTGCCGCCGCTGCCGCTCCGTCTCGTCGATCACGATATGGACGATGGCCTGTTTCCTGGCATCGTGGGAATTCTCCCCGTCTGAATGGAACCAGGGGATGAGAAAGGATTCCACCTGGTAGAAGATGTCCATGCCGTCGGAATCTTGCAGCGCCAGATTCCACCGCAGGGAATTCTGGCCGCGGTCTGACGGCATCTCGCCTTCCCCGGCCTGCCCGTCCTGGCGGGGGGCGGCTTCCGCGTCCCGATTTTTCCTGTTCTGATCTATCTGGCGCTGAATCTCCGGTTGTTTGTCAAGGAGCTGCCTGGTCAACTGGGCGGCGGTCTGCACATAGGCTTTCCGGAACCAGCGGGCGGGCTGGTTGGAGTGCACTTCCTGACCTGTCTCCGCGGAATAGACGAAAATCATGCTGTGGGTGTAGTCTGTCAGGGCATTCACCAGCGCCAGGTTGCTGCGCAGCTCCTGGTTGCTCTGCTCCAGAGACCAGCTGATTTCATCCATGGCCTGGATGTTGTCCATCAAGACCTGGTTCTCCAGCTCCAGGGACTCGGTTTTCTGCTGCAATTGACCGGTCAGGTCAAGAAACGCATCAGCCAGAAGCGCTATTTTTTCTCCCAGCCCACGGAAATCGGGCGACAGCTCTTCCGGACGGAGGGTGGCTGTCTCCGGCTGTTCCAGGATATTCTGTAAATAGTCGATCAAAAGCTCCAGGGAATGTTCCATGTAATCGCTCCTATGCCCCGCTTGGGCTGCATAATTTTTTCCTATTATACAGCGATTGGGCCGAAAAGGGAAGTTTTTTCTTTGGGCCGCGGAAAATTCCGGAAAGTTCGATGTACTTTTCACGGGATGAAACACATACGATTGATGCCAAGTGATTGAGTTTTCATTTATTCTATGGTATATTTTATAAAGAATGATGCTTGAGGTGATATAGAATTTTTTAGAACCTTTTTTATTCATCATGCAAAAGTCAGAGGGCGGTGGCCGTGGATGGTACCGGGAATGGCGATGGGTCTGGAAGGAGAACTGATGCGACATGGAGGTTGGCATGTTAAAGATAATATTGTGTGACGACGATCGTTTCATTTTGCAATTGGGTGCGGAAAAAATTAACGAGCTTATCAAATCACAGGAATATGACGCAAAGGTTGTCTGTCTGGCGTCTGGCAGTAATGAATTATTTTCCTATATTAAAAATACTCCGTCGCAGTATTTGATTTTTCTTGATTTGGATTTCGGCAGTGGGAAATTGAATGGTATTGATGTGGCGAAAGCGTTACACCGGACGGAAAGCGATTGCAAAATTGTTTTTACTACAAATCATTATGAGATGGCTATGGCTGTTTTGAAAAGCGGGGTGGAACCTTTTGGCTTTCTGGAAAAAAGCAGTGATATAGCAAGGCTTTCAGAAGGATACCGCAAGTATATCGTAATGCTTTTAAACCAGGCGAGATTGGAAGTGGCAGACCATAGGGAAACCGTTATCCTGAATCTCGGCATGGATGAAGATATATCCGTTTTGCTGGACGATATTGTATATATTGAAACGGAGAAAAATGTGTCCCATGGAATAACCTACCATACGCTCAATGGGTCTGTGATTACAATTATCGGCACCCTGGAGGCGGAGCATAAAAAATTAGGAGACGGATTTATCAGAGTGCATCGTTCTTATCTGGTAAATAAATCACATATATTAAGGATGAAAGAGGGATTCTTAAAATTGTCCAATCAGCAGGAAATCCCCTGTTCTTTTCGGGTGCGGCGTGAGGTGAAAAAGTGGATGAATTAAAATGCAAGAGAGGCATTCCATGGAAGAGAGGCATTCCATGGAAGAAGGGCATTCCAAATACGCTCTTTTTTGCGGAATTGCTGCTTTTGGCATTGATGCTGTTTATCGGATGGAAGCTGCGGATCCGCAGTCTTTACTATGTTCTGGGCATAGGCGAGGTTATAATCTTGACAGTAGTCCTGAAAATAGTGCCATTGCTGGAACTGTCTGCCAATGATGTGCTGGCGGCAGCTTTTTGCATGCTGCTCAATAATGTGGTTTTGCAGCTTCCTTTTTTGAGGGATCGCAGTTTTACGGATACCGCACCATTCATCCTTTTGCTTTTATTGGAACTGTCAGGGTTGGTCAGAGGAATTCATCAGAGGAAAAGGGGATATGGCATTGCAGTTGGTTATGCGGTATTATGCTGTCTGTGGGTTCTTTGCATATATCAAAAATGGGAGCGGTTTGTTTTGGATTGCTATCTTGCAAGAGAAGGTGAATTTGGTTTTGCAGTGAAAGTGTTTTTTTTGCCCGCATGCATAGTTATCCTGTCGGTACCTCTTGTCTTAATGATCCGCCGATTCAGCGTTTTGGTAAAAAAGCGGTTAATAAAGCTACAGGAATATAGCATGACGTATACGGAGATAGACCGTTCCGTTATATTGGTGCTGGTTCTTACTTTGGGCACTTTGTCGATGAGAAAACTGGTGTGGGTGCTGCTTTGCATCCTACCGACAGATAACGGAATTCGACAGATTCCCTTCTGGCCGGCCGGTGACGCATATGAAGATTCCCTGCTTTGGACAGGATTTTCCATAATGATGGTATTGATACAGATTATCTATATCCGCCTGCTGGCAAAAAGTATTTCGGTAAAAGAAAAGATGCGTCTGCAGGAGAAAGACTTTCACCAGCTGGCGAAATATAACCATGAGCTGGAAAAAAATATGGAGGATATGAGAGAAATCAGGCATGATATCAAAAATATGTTTCTTACAATGGGCGGATTTGTTGACCGAAGCAATGATGCGGAAATGAAATTGTTTTATGAAGAAAACATCGTTCCCTTTGCAAAACAGGAACTACAGAAAAGTGATTTGTATATGAAACTGTCCCGTATACATAGCGAGGGTATGAAGTCGTTTTTATATTTTAAGATTATGCAGGGGATAGAACAGGATGTCTCTATCGATTTGCTGGTACAGCCGTTCAATATGGACAATATTTTTTGCATTGGCCAGACAGACTTAATCCGTATTCTTGGAATCCTGATAGATAATGCGGTAGAGGAAGCGAAATCCTGCAAAGGGACAGTATTGGTTTCGTTGAAAGAAAACGAAAGGGAATATCTCTTCTCGGTCAGTAATACAGTGCGTCGGCAGATAAGGGAAAAGGGGGTTATCGCCGGGACAACGGATAAGGGATTAGGCCGTGGAAACGGACTTTTGATTGCAGAGAAACTAATGCGGAAGTACAAAAACGTGCTCTTGAATTCCTTTTTTAAAGAAGAGGAATTTGTGCAATGCTTGAGAATTGAGAAATAACACTTTAATGTGTGCTTGAAAGAGTTATGCCTGAATGACAGCGGGATTGCCTGAACGTTTACTAAAAAAATGTTTTTGGGCAATTCCGTTTTTTATATGGGCAAAAATCAACCAAAGGAGATGGAAATATGGTAAAGTCTGGGTTAGTACCCATCCGGCACCCAGAGCATTTACGGCCAGGAATCGGGCGGAAATGACTCTGCCGGTCCTGGTGCTGGAAGGGAAGATACGGAACTGGATATAGAAAGGAAAAAGAAAATATGAAGAAATTTTGGAGAGCTTTAGGGACAATTGCTGTGGGAACGTGTTTTTTGACAGGATGCGGAAACGGACAGACAGACGAGAATTCGGGGATACAGGCCATAGACGGCAGCAATAAGGAAAGCCAGGGGCAGAGCAATCAAGCACAGGACAATCAAGGGCAGAACAATCATGGGAAGACCATTCTGACATTGGGGACAAGCGACGCTTCCTGGGAATTGACTTATGCGGTGGATGCCTATAACGCACGGAACGGGCAATATTATGTGGAGATTGTGAATTACGTCCAGGAGGATCAGGATTATGCCGCGGCGGAGGAGCGGCTGAAACTGGATTTGGCTGCTTCAAAGGGAACGGACATCATCTGGATGGGGAGCATGGTGGCGGACGAGTTGGGATATGCAGGTGTATTGGCGGATTTGAATACCTATCTTACGCCGGAGGAGAGGGAGAAATATTTGACCAACATTTTGGAATATGCACAGACCGGTGATGCCCTTTACGAAATAGCAGCCACTTTTATGCTTGGGTTTATTGCCGGAGACAGCGGGAAATTGGGAACGGAGACCGGTTGGGCTATGGATGAAATGCTGCAGATATTCCGTGCATACAACAAGGATGCCAATGGGTTTGGGGGTGTTGGGGTGAATACGGCACAGGAGTTGGTACAGCATGCCATAGGGGATTTTGTGGATTGGGATTCCGGTCAGGCAGACTTCTGCAATCAGGAATTTTATGATATCCTGGAGTTTTGTAGGAATGAGAGTGGATGGGTAAAAGCCACTCAGGAAACTGTGGCATCGGGGACGCACCTGGCTGTCCGCTGCGGGCTTGCAGATGTGACGGACATACAGTATACGGATTGGCTGCTTGGGGACAATTGGGTGGTAAAGGGATGGCCCTGTCATCAGGGGTCAGGAGTAACTGTCTCATTTTGGAATTCTCTTGCCATCAGTTCTTATAGCCAATGTCCGGAGGGAGCCTGGGATTTCCTGGAATACTATATGACTTTGGATTGGCTGGAGGATTATGCTGCACTTCATCCCGATCTTCCGCCAAAAACATATGCAGGGATTCATGGTTTACCGTTGGACAGGCTCGCGTTTGAGGAAATGCTGGAATGGTCTACGGTGCAACAGTATTATGATGACACGGGGGAGCCTGTTCCATTCTATTTTGGAGAAGAGGGTGTACCGGATTTTTATGCGAATTCGATGGAAGATGTGAAAAGAATCAAAGAGATAGTAGCGCTTGCAGATGGAAGGAGCCTGTCGGATGTATCGTCTGTCTGCCGGATTATCGGTGAGGAGATCAGCGGGTATAAGACAGGAGCTTTGTCAGCAGAGAAGACTGCGGAAAAAATCCAGAACCGGGTACAGCTGTACCTGGATGAGCATAAATGAAGTATGTTTTAAAAGGCAAGTAGTTGACACCGCAACCATCCCATAGTATAATGGTTGCGGTGTCAACTGTTGTAAATACAACGAATAAAGGAGCATAACATGCCCGGAATCATGAAAACCCTGAACAACATCAGCCGCTGCCAGGCCACATACCGAAAGAAGACCATAGCGGCCCAAGACCTGTGCCCCAATCACTATGCCTTCGTGCTGAACATCTGCCATGCGCCAGGCCGTTCCCAGGACGAGCTCGCCAGGGCGCTGTGCCTGGACAAAAGCACCGTGGCCAGGACCCTGGCCCATCTGGAGAAGCACGGCTACATCACCCGCGTCCCCAACGAGAAGGACAGGAGACAGTACCAGGTACATCCCACAAAGAAGATGCTGGACATCTATCCCAAAGTGTTGCAGGCCAACAAGGGATGGAACGCCCGCCTGACGGAAAATGTCCCGCCGGAAGAGCTGGAAGTCTTCCACAGAGTGCTCTCCAGAATGGAACAGAATGCGAAAAAGATTACGGAAGAGCTGGAGGTGACATCAAGTTGAAACGGATATTTTCCTATCTTGCACCCTATAAAATGCGGATGCTGCGGGGCATCTCCATCAAGATCCTGGGCACCGTGGCAGAGCTTCTGATTCCCTTCCTGCTGACCTACATCCTGGAGAATGTCATTGTCACCATGGAAATCCCCCGCATCCTGTGGTACGGCGGGGTGATGATTCTCTGTTCGGTGGCAGCCTGCGTGGGGAACGTGACCGCCAACCGGATGGCCGCAGGGGTCACGGCAGATTTCTCTACCGTGATGCGCAGAGACCTGTTCGCCAGTACCCTGTATTTGTCTGCCCGGGACACGGATGGATTCACGATTCCCTCCCTGGAATCCCGCATCACCTCGGACACCTACAATGTCCAGAACTTTATCGGGATGATGCAGCGCATGGGCATCCGTGCGCCCATTTTGCTGCTTGGGGGCGTGGGGATCACCCTGTTCATGGACAGCGCCCTGTCCCTGGTGATGATCGCCACCATGCCCCTGATCTTCCTTACCGTCTACAGCGTCGCCCGCCGGGGCGTCCCGCTGTACACCAAAGTGCAGAAGTCCACCGATGACATGATCCGGGTGGTGCGGGAGGATGTGCTGGGCGTCCGCGTCATCAAGGCCCTTTCCAAAAACGACTTCGAGAACCGCCGCTACGATGCTTTCAACCGGGCCCTCTCAAAGCAGGAATGCCATGCCGGCATCGTGATGAACGCGGTGAATCCCATCATGACCCTGCTGATGAATCTGGGCATCGCGGGGGTCATTGCCGTGGCGGCCTACCGGGTGGCAAAGGGAACCTCCTCCGCGGCTACGGTGATTGCCTTTACCCAATACTTTACCCTGATTTCCATGGCGCTGATGTCCCTGTCCCGCATGTTCATCATGTACACGAAATGCGCCGCCTCCGCCCGTAGGATTGCCGCGGTTCTGGACACGCCGGAATCTTTCCCGCTGACAGAGGATGACGGCAGAGGAGACCCCGCAGTCAGGATTTCTTTTGAGCAAGTGACCTTTTCCTACCTGGGCAAAAAGCCTAACCTGGAAGATATCACCCTCAGTGTCCCCAGAGGAGGAACGCTTGGCATCATCGGCGCCACCGGCAGCGGAAAATCCACGTTTGTGAAGCTTCTGCTGCGGTTTTACGATGCCGACTCCGGCACGATTCGCATCGACGGCAGAAAGATATCCTCCTATACCCAGAAGGAGTTGACCGCCATGTTCGGCGTGGCGTTGCAAAACGACTTCCTTTACGCGGACACCATCGAGGAGAACATACGTTTCGGAAGGGACATTTCGGACGAACAGATACGCCGGGCCGCGAAGATTGCCCAGGCCCATGATTTCATCTCCGCCATGCCGGATGGCTATGGCCACATGATTTCCTCCAAGGGGACGAACCTTTCCGGCGGCCAGCGGCAGCGCATCCTGATTGCCCGGGCCATCGCCGCGGATCCCGGCATCCTGATTCTGGATGATTCCTCATCGGCTCTTGACTACAAGACCGACGCCAGCCTGCGCCAGGCGCTGAAGGAGTCCATGTCCGATTCTACCGTCATCACCGTGGCGCAGCGGGTCAGCTCCGTGAAAAACTGCGACCTGATCATCGTGCTGGACGAGGGCAGGATCATCGGCCGGGGAATGCACGAAGAACTAATGGAAAACTGCACGGAATACCGTCAAATCAGCGATTCTCAGATGGGAGGTGCCTTCCTTGACTGACAAACCATTGACGAATAAACCTATGACCGACAATCATTCGATGAAAAAGCGCGACAACCGCGGAATCATGCTCCGGCTGGGGGGATATATCCTGAAGCAATGGCCGCTGTTCCTCCTTGCCGTGATACTGACCCTGGTGTCAAATCAGATGTCTCTTTTGGGTCCGCGGTATTCCGGTGCCGCAATCGATGCCATCAGCCTGTCCTCGGGGGTGGACTTTGGGGCGGTCTGGGACAGCGTAATCAAGATGATTGTCTGCTACGCCGGCTCTGCCGTCATCGCCTATTTCCTGTCGGTAATCATGGTGAACCTGAGCCAGCGAATCGTATATACCATGCGCAGACAGATTTTTGAGAAGCTGAACACGCTGCCCGTGGGGTATTTCGACACCAACGCCACCGGGGACATCATCAGCCGCATATCCTATGACGTGGATACGGTGAACACCTCCCTGTCCAACGACCTGGTGCAGGTCATGACCAGCATCTACACCGTGGTGGGCTCGCTGGTGTTCATGTGGAAGATTTCCAGGCCGATGATTCTGATTTTCGTGGTCACCGTGCCGGTTTCTGTCCTGTTCACCCGGTACCGCTCCAAAAAGGTGCGTCCCCTGTTCAGCGCCCGCTCCCGGAAGTACGGCGAGCTCAACGGCTATGCCGAAGAGATGCTTTCCGGCTCTGCCAGCATCCGGGCATACGGGCGGCAGGACGTGATTTCGGGCCGCTTCAATACCCACAACGATGAAGCCATGGGGGCGTTCTACAACGCGGAGTACAATGCATCCCTCCTGTTCCCCACCATCAACCTGATCAACAACGTGTCCCTTTCGCTGGTGGCCATCTTCGGCGGAATCCTGTATATGTATTCCGAAAACGGCCTGATACAGGCGGGCTCCGTCCTGTTCATCACTTTGGGGGGAGTGGCGCAGTTTGTCCAGTATTCCAGGAAATTCGCCGGGCCCATCAACGAATTCTCCAACATCCTCCACGAGTTCCAGTCCGCTTTCTCGGCGGCGGAGCGGGTATTCCGGGTGCTGGACGAAGCGCCGGAGCCGGCGGATGCCGCCGATGCCCGGGAAATGGCGCATGTGAAAGGCCAGGTGGAGCTGGACGACATCACCTTCGGCTACAAGAAGGACACCACCATTCTGCACAATGTCTCCGTGACGGCGAAGCCGGGGCAGATGATCGCCATCGTAGGCCCCACCGGCGCGGGCAAGACCACCATCATCAACCTGCTGATGCGCTTCTACGACCCTGTGTCCGGCGAGATTCGGGTGGACGGCGCGCCGTCCCTGAAGATCAGGCGGGAGGATCTGCGCCGTGCCTTTACCATGGTGCTCCAGGACACCTGGCTGTTCCACGGCACCATATTCGAGAACATCGTCTATGGCAGAGAAGACGCCACCATGGAGGAGGTCAGGGCAGCGGCGAAATCCGCCAAGATTGACGGATACATCGAAAGCCTTCCCGACGGGTACGACACTCTGCTTTCAGATGACGGCGTGAACATCTCCAAGGGCCAGCGGCAGCTGATTACCATTGCCAGGGCGTTCCTGTCCGACGCTCCCATGCTGATCCTGGACGAGGCCACCTCCAATGTGGACTCCCGGACGGAGATTCAGATTCAAGAGGCCATGAACGGACTGATGCAGGGCAGAACCAGCTTCGTAATTGCCCACCGGCTGTCCACCATACAGAACGCGGATACTATCCTGGTAGTCCGAGGCGGGGAGATTACCGAACAGGGAACCCACCAGGAACTGCTGCGGCAGGGCGGGTTCTACAGCACGCTTTATAATTCCCAGTTTGTGTAGCGCGAGGGGGAGTTCCAGGGCAACGTTTCAGCGTCCAGGCTGAACCGTTGCCCTCTCGAATCTCTCTCGGATTTCAACAGATTTCAACATACTTCAACCTTGCCGCGGCATCTTGACAGAAGAAGCGTTCTGTGACATACTTTATCAAAACGCGGTTGTTAACTGATACAACTTGTCCAGGAAAAATCTCGGAAATACAACAAAAGCTGTCATGAAATCGTATCAGTTATTTGTAGATAATTCCTAGCACATAGGAAAAAATATGGTTTGCAAAACCACTTTGAAGATTTTCAGAAATCGTAAAGAGATTTTTATAATGAAAGAAGGTGCAGATAATGAAGAGAGAAGACTATATATCCGATGAAACAGTTGTCAAGCGTGCGAATGCGGCAGTGAGGATTGAACTAGAGAAGAACAAGGCATTAGGGATTCCGGCGGTTATATATGACAGGGAAAGCCAGATCATATATCGTGAAAATGAAGATGGAACCCGAACGGAAGTAGGAAAAAGGATGAGAAAGGGGCGTTATGGTGAACGAGTTTCAAAAGAAGCCTGAGATTGTTGTTTTCGCCGGCCCGAACGGTTCTGGTAAGAGTACATTCACACAACTGCTGAAGCCCCCAATGGATTATATCAATGCGGACGAAATCAAGAAATATTTAAAATGTTCTGATTTAGAAGCAGCGCAAATAGCAGAAAAACAGCGGGAAGAGCATATGGAGCAAATGAGGGAATTTTGCTTCGAAATGGTGTTGTCAACAGAGCGGAATTTGAAATTGCTAAAAAGGGCAAAAGAAAAAGGTTATTTTATACGTTGCTATTATATTCTTACAGCAGACCCTATGATTAATGTGTGGCGTGTGAAAGCGAGAGTAGAATCCGGTGGGCATGATGTGCCAGAAGATAAAATAATCAGAAGATATGACAGGGCATTGGCATTGGTTAAAGAGTTGATTAAGATTTGCGATATTTGTCATATATATGACAATTCAGCCAGTAGACCATTTCGAATATATAAGAAGAAAAAAGAATTGATGTATTTTGATGAATGTGATGACTGGTATTTCGGGGACATTTGTGCTTTGACAGGTGTTTCTGATATACAAAAGAAAAATCTGAATTGAAATCAAAAAACAGCATTTGGAGAGAAGACAAGATGAAAAACAACATTAGGAATTGTCGGAAAATAACTGATGCAACTTGTTTAGGAGAAAGCCCAGAAATACAACGAAAACGGCTATAAACTTGCATCAGTTATTTGTAGACAATTCCTTATTATCGCAGGCGTCCCAAGAGCCGGGAAGAGCACGATTTCCCGCCGTCTGGCAAAGCAGTACGGGTATCAGCATATCAGCATGGATTCGATCATAGCGGGGTTTGAGAAGTGTTTCCCCGAAACAGGGGTGAATACCTACACCGGACTATCCTCCATGGACACATTGCGCCTGATCAGCGGTAAGATGGCCCCTTTTGTCCGGGCGATGCTGGACAGCGGCGAATACGATGAGTTCCAACCCGGTATGGTGTTGGATATGTATCAGCTTTTGCCGGAAGACTATATGAAATATATTCATGGGGCGAACTGCGAAATTGCCTATTTCATCACTTCTGATGTGACGCCGGAAGAGCGGTTCGCGATTCAGAAGCGATATGATACGGAGAAAGATTATACCTTTTATAAATCCGATGAGGAGCTCCGGGAGGGCGCGGTGTATATTGTGGAGCAAAGCATCTGCATGAAAGAGCAATGCCAAAAATACGGTCTGCCATACTTTGAGACCGCGAAAGAAAGGGAACGAACGTTCGATTGCTTTTTACAGGGTATAGTGAATAACAAAAAATAAAATGATTATATACCAAGCTCAGCTGCTATCCAAATGCTCTTACACAGCATCGGCAAGTGTTTGACAATGGCTTTTCTGCTATACACTGATACATCACCATAAAGTGACCTAAAGGGAGTTGGCTGAGCATTGTATATAATCATTAAAAATAATGTAACCAAGAAAGGATGACAAGATGAATTATCGTGAATTCGGCAAAACAGGAGAGAAGATTTCGGCACTGGGATTTGGATGCATGCGCTTTCCGGAATATAAGGAGGGCGAGAAGAATTTCGTGGATCAGGACAAGGTGGACGAAATGATTGCATATGCCTATGAGAACGGCGTGAACTATTTCGACACCGCCCCCGGATACTGCAGCGAGAACAGCGAGGCGGCCCTGGGACATGCGGTAAAAGGTTTCCGGGACAGGATCCTCATCTCCACCAAATGCCCCATAGACGCAGGCATAGGAGCCAACGGCTACAGAAAGCGCCTGGAGAAGAGCCTTTCCCGCCTGGGTACAGACCATGTGGATTTCTACCATTTCTGGGCCCTGAACCGCAACTCCTACAACAATGTAGTCGTAAAGGAGGGCCTTCTGGAGGCTGCCGCGAAGGCCAGGGAAGAGGGCCTTATCCGCCACATTTCCTTTTCGTTCCATGACGCGCCGGAAGTCATCAGGCACATCGTGGACACCTCCGAGGAACGGGGCGTGAAGATGGAGTCCATGCTCTGCCAGTACAACCTCCTTGACCGTTCCAATGAAGAGATGATCAAATATGTGAATGAAAAAGGCCTTGGCACCGTTGCCATGGGTCCCGTGGGCGGCGGCAGGCTGGCGGCTCCCACAGACCTCTACGCGAAGCTCACCGGCAAGGCTTCCATCGCTACATACGAACTGGCGTTCAAATTCTGCCTGGGCAACCCGAACCTGAACTGCGCCCTTTCTGGCATGCAGAACCTGGACATGGTGCAGAAGAACATCAAAGTGGCCTCCGACGATACGGCATTCTCCGCGGAAGAGTGGGAGCAGCTGGGCGCTGCCATGGAGGAAATCAAGAAGTTCTCGGAGCTTTACTGCACAGGCTGCAAATACTGCCAGCCCTGCCCTGTGGGAATCGACATCCCCCGGATTTTTGAGATGTATACCTATTATAATGTGTACGGCCTGAAAGACCATGCGAAGAATATGATGAAGAATTACCTCCAGAAAGAAGGCAAGACCTTTGCGGACTGCAAAAAGTGCGGTATCTGCGAGAAGAAATGCCCCCAGCACCTGGCTATCAGGGAGCATCTGGAAAAGGTGTGCGAGATTTTGTGTGATTAATTCTCAGTTTCTGTAAAGAGACTGCGGCGTTATACTGCATAACGCTGAATGCTGCCTAATGTAATCATGCGAATGAACCAGTC
>OFFF01000846.1_pt1 | contig 21332 bp, 16 predicted proteins | sample 1521301 | NCBI WGS metagenome assembly OFFF01 (sample SAMEA3504101, study PRJEB24116) | mouse gut metagenome | biome: mouse gut; feature: mouse-associated habitat; material: faeces | place: Denmark | collected 2011
TCTATTGTCACACATTTTGCCGCCATAGTCGAGGTACGCACTATCTACCGTTTACGCTATTTCGCTGAGTGTTTCTTTATCATCGCGAACTTTGGAACATTCTCTAATCGCATAAACCACAATGCCTAAAGTAGCAATAAGAGAAAAATAGTTAACAATGGAATTGCCAAAATTTATTTTACCAAGGTTTTCTACACCTAAAACTCTAGCAATATAAGGAAATGTAATTAATGGGAACACCATAGTAGATAATGTCTTCACAATATTGTAAACTGTATTTTTTAACATATCTAATCCCCCTTCCCCATCTTTTCCCTGTCATTATTCCTTCTATATATGCTCTTAATAGTATGTGCAAATTTATAAAAAATATATAATGCTTTCTGCGGCAGTAAAGATATTATTTTCACAATGTGCAAATTGGCTGCAACTGTATAAGCCATATAGGGTTCATACTTCTTATAAATCGTATAGTCAAAGATTCCCTTAGCCCTGAGAATAAGAAAAGAGTATAATCTATCAAAACGAAGGTTGCTATATGTACCATGGCTGAGCATAACTTCTTTTTTACATAACTCATATTTATCAGATGAATTAGCTACATAGTCATACCATCCATAACATCCAACTTCTATTGTTCTGTCATACCAGCTTTTCTTATCGCTTTTTGTATATACCGAAATAATCGGTGTTGCTTCAAAATATCCATAAAATGACTCATTTTTAAAACAGTCAAAATATATAGCATTTTGAGCAAACAAATCTGTTCCATATTTTTTGTAATATTCTTCACTGCTAAATAATTTATAGGATTCTTTTCTAAAAAACACATTTCCCATATGTGTCATATCCCATGTCAGCTCTTTATACATTTCTACTATTGATTTATATTCTTTTTGACATATCTTTTGGGGGTCTCGGTAAGTGAAGTCAATTAAATCGTAATCCTTATCCAATGCACTAAACAATTGGCCATAATTCTTAAAAACCGGAGTGACAGAATCTCCACATATGCAAATGTACTTTGCATCAGCAATGGCGCATCCCTCTATCAGCCTATAAAGAATTGATGTTCCTGGAAAAGATTTATAAACTACATTGCTTAATGCCAAGGAGTCAACTGCTTCTTTCGTTTTTAAATCTTCGCTACCATCCATAATATAAGCAGCACTATCATATTGTTTCCACTGATTCGCTGCTTTCTTTAGCAAACTTGATACCATGGTGCTCCTGTTATATGTAACAATTACAAATGCTAACTTGTACATTTGAACTCTCCATTTTTACTAATAATTTACTCAAATCTGGTTATGCTTCGTTGTGCTAATTATATGATTTTGTCGGCACTTGCGTGACCTGTTTCATGATGAACGAATGCTTTTAGTGCAGCAAAATAATAGCAAAATTTTAATTCGCCTTTTAAGCAACGATATAACATCTGGACTGTAGAGTATGAATATGCATATATTTTATTTATTCCCTTGAAGTGTTGCTGAATCATAAGATATTTATTGCGCATTGTATAAAACTGGGTCTTTGCAGATGTCACCCCTGTACTTGAGCTTACCTTATGATAGATAATTGCATCTGGTATATATATTATCTCATACCCAGCCTGTAAGATTCTAAAACAGTATTCTGCATCCTCCTCGTATAGAAAATATCTTTCATCCAGAAGTCCTATAGTCTCAATTAAGGTTCTTGATAGACATAGGCAACACCCTGTCGCAAATGTGACTTTTTGGGGATGCGCTTTTGACATTTTGTCTTTTTCACCATAGCTCCAATGTTCTGTCCGAGCTGTTCTTAGGTTCAGGGAGCCTCCTGCATACCATATTGTATCACGTTTGTTTTCATAATATATTTTTCCTATAGTCACTCCGCATTTAGGGTTTCCCTCAAAACCATTTATTAATTTTTCCAAAAAATTGGATTCAACCAAAGTATCATTATTTAATAAAAGTACATAATCCGCATTGCTATTTAGTGCGTATCGGATTCCGATATTATTTCCCGCTGAAAACCCCTTGTTTTCTGATGACTTTAACAAAACAAATCCAAGCTGTTTCTGGACTGACAACAATTGAGGAATGGAATCATCTGTGCTGCAATTGTCAACGACGATAATGGCAACACCTTTATAAGAACATGCGCTTAAACTAATGAGACATTCAATTGTATCCTTTGCTCCATTATAATTGACAAGAATAATCGCAACCTTCATTATCTCTCCCTACACTGAAACTCTTGGTTTTACATTCTCCTATTGCATATATTTTTAGAATGCCATGATTTCTCTAGCTTTTTAAACAGCATTACAGATTATTATTCTCTATAAGCGAGTTTCTCCCTCTTTAAGATAAATTTTTTCTTGTTGAGCGCTTCCAACAAATATAAAGCAGATTTTGTCCTCATAATCGAAATTGAGATTTCCGAAAAAACATTCAAAACATCACGTTAAAATTGAAATACCATTTCCTAATAGCTTCAAATTCGTAAACCATTTTTTAATCTCATCAAATGATTAAGTATAAATGTGGTTACAGCAACATTGCAGACATATAGCGTCATAGCTACTGCACTTAATGCAATCCCCTAGTGTAATGTACTGTTGTTATTTACCTAAATAATCATCGCTTTTTTTCTCGCAGAGCGTGACCTACAGGTATTGGAAGCAATCAGTTGGTGCGAGTACATGTCTTTCAGAATGTAGAAAAAGGATGTCCGTCAGTCTCTTGAAAGCATTCGATCAGTCAAATCCAGAATTTTTAAACGACTCCCCGTCTCCATGAAATTATTGAAAGAACGCAGGTACTTTTATATACTTCTCCACAGTTTATCATTACAAACTATAACATCATCTACCTTAAAATTCATCTGCCAATACAGTGATGCCAAAACAGTATAGCAAAATGGCGCATACGAAAGTGATATTGTTGATACACAATTCTCCGAAAACATAGAAACAATCATTGGTAACACAATTGCAAAACTACAAACCCTAAGGTTCCTCGAGTTAGTTTGTATAGCCTGTTTGATAATACGCCCAAAAACAAAAAAATATCCAACCAATCCTATAAGCCCGTTTTTTATAAGTATATTGAGAATTGCCATATCAACTGCGCCATCATAATTCATAAGCTTACGGAAATTATCAGAATAATTATCTGTTCCAAAAAAAGTTGCTGCATTGCCAAAAATCCTATGGAATGTATCATTCTCGCAGTACATAAACCAATAGCTCGTAAATCCGCTGATTCGAGAAACATATGTTCCGCTTCGTTTCAAAACATTTTGATAAATCCATAACACTGCTACTATAGTTGCTACAAAAAAAACAGAAAATCCAATTAGCATCAATAATTTATTGAGTTTTATGTTCACTTTAATCTTATCCATAAACATAATTAACAAAAACATTATCGTCAACAACCATACTGCTCTTGCATGACTCAAAAAAAGCAAGAATCCCTCCATAAATAGAACAATTAAGTCTACAAGCTTTTTCTGTGCATATTTTCTATACATATACACTACACTAAAACTAGCCATTAATATCATTGCAAAATAATTTTTATGGCTCATGCCGGCATCAAACCCCAGCGCCAATAATCCCATTGGCTCATCCACATTAGAAAACACTCTCGTCTTAGTGAACAACGATAGCAGTAATACTAACATTTCACCTGTCAAAAGCCCATAGGCACCAATCCGCATATCTTCGAAAGACTGCATTAATCCATCTGATGCTAATGCTGATAAAGCTATAATTAACATTGTCAGAAGAAGCCTTATTTTCAAACTTAAACCCATTGGCTGAAGCAATATTCCTATCGAAAAAAAAGGAAATGTTATAGCAAGGTTTATATTGATGCCAATCTTATATGCATTTGGCAGCTTAAGGTAACTCGTGATAATGCCACATAACAATAATAAATATCCCAAATATGCAACCGGATCATCTAATTCTCTGTTGATGAAAAACTTTGCATTACTAAATGTAATAATTACAAAAGAACAAAATATTAACAATTGCTTTTTGGACATTCTATTTTCCATCTGATACTCCTCCAAATTGCTATCTGACTCCCGAACCTCAAATCACCAGATTTTAATTACTAAGTCTTCCATTTCATACAACTTTTTGATATAATTCGACTATCTTCTTTGCGATTTCAGTCCATGAGAATTTCTCTCTTATATAGTCATAGCCCGCCTGACCCATTTCATCATATCTGCCGTATGAATCCAATGCCTTCTGCAAAGCCTCCCTCAAGCTGTCTACATCGCCAGGCTCGCACATGAACCCAGACCTGCCCTCAAGGACAACCTCCTTAAATGCGCCCAGCCTCGTTGCCACAACCGGCTTTTTATATGCATATGACAGCTGCACCACCCCGCTTTGGTAGACATCCAAATACGGAAGTACGCAGAAATCTGCGGCAGAATAGTAATACTTTATCTCCTCATCCGGGATGTACCTGATATCTGTCCTAACCGCTTTTCCCATTCCTTTCTGGTCGATAATCTCCTGGTATTGGGAGAAGTCGTCTTTCCAGACGCTCCCGGCAATAACCAGTAGCACATTCGGATTCTCATCCTTTATTTGGGCAAAAGCATTTAGCAGAACCCCGACGCCCTTTACCTTTTTAATCTGTCCGAAAAACAATACAATCTTTTCATCATGCAAAAAATCCAGATGATTTCTGGCAGTATTTTTGTCGATGCGTTCTGCATAATCTAAAAAATGACCATGCGGAATCATAACCTCTTTTCCTGCCATCCGCGGGAATAATTCATCAAATCGCTCTATGTTGTTATCAGCTTGTACTATGATTTCATCTGCCAAATCATAAATTTTCTTATGGCATCTGTAATCATAAAACTTTTGATTGAACGGCAATATATCATGTATCGTTACTACAATCTTTATGCCTGTCTTCTTTTTAATCTTATGCAAATAATAATAATCAACTGGAGAAAAAATCAGCCATTGTATATGTAGTACCTGATATTCCCCTTGCTCAATCTCCCTTTTTATTTTCTTGTACGAGCTTATGTAATTTAAAAATTTTCTGCTTTTCTTGATATTTTTTTCATCGGTATTGAACCATCTGTATTTTTCACACCCGCACCCAGCATCCTCTTCTTTTTGATCCATCACAAGCGCCACATTGGCTCCAACGGCCTCAAGCGCATTCGCTAAGGAGAAGCTGTACTTATAATTTACTTTTGCAATCTGGTCAACCAATAAAACCTTCATAATTTGCTTTACCCCTATCTTCCAGCCATTGAACGCTTTCTTTTGTCAATGTCTATATGCTGTGCCCATCAACCATGTAGCGTCCAGCTAACACAACAGTTAAAAACAGGAATAGAATGAGGAAGGGCTGAAAGCCACAGACTTATTTGTGCGCAAGAGTGCGCATCCACTACTTTTATACCGTAAAAACATCTAAGTACCGTGATGAAATGCGCTCCCAGCTATAAGCATTAGATACTCTAACCTTTGCCTTGTTTCCCAATTCCTCGATTTCTTTATTGCTCATGGAATCCACCCTGTCAATTAATGCAGCCAGGTTTCCATCCTCTTTATTCCAATATAGCGCAGCGTCTTCAGCAACCTCCCGGTTAAAGCATACATCCAAAAGCATGTTCAGCTTCGTGCTCCCTAATGCCTCCAACAGGGAAGGGTTGGTTCCGCCAACCGAATGGCCATGGAAGTATCCACAACTCTTTTCTCTGATTTTCTTGAGCAGTTCTTGGTCATAAACCGTACCGACAAACTTAATGCGCTTATCTCTACTATAATGGAGCTTTTCTTCCAGCTCCCGCAGCATACTATCATTATCGGTTGTGATGATTGCCAAATCCTTGTTCGTCCTGCTTTTCATAAATTCCCGGATTATCGTTTCTAGATTATTTTCGGGCACACAGCGCCCTACAACTGTAAAATATGCTACAGATAGCCCATGCCTCTTTTGCCAGCCAACGAATTCAGGGGCATCATCCGTAAGGACGCTCGGCCTTATCTCTGCACCGTATGCAATGAAGGTAGTTGCTGGATTGTATCGCCTATATTCAGTCTGGATGTACTTCTCTATGTTGACGCTGTCACAGATAACCAAATCCGCATGCCGCACCATCATCCTCTCAGATTCCTTCCAATATCGTCTGACAGGCGCTGACCACTTGGATCTTTTCCATTCATGGCCATCTGGGTTCAAATATACTTTCCCTCCTGCCTTATGGATTTCCTTCACATATCCATGCATGAACGGGCCAATACGGCAAGCCATAATGTAGACTATCGGGTGCCGCACACCATTAGTCCTTATATGCCTACAGCATTCTCTTAGGGCAGCTATGTCATAGAAGATGGCCTGGGCAGCTCTAAGCCAAGTCGGGACACCAATCAGGAAACAGTCAGCACCACAATAAGTGAACCGATTGTCTATCACATTCGATGCCCCTCGCAGCTTGGAGACGTCCATGCATCCATCTCCATTTTTCTTACAGGCGACATGATATCTGACTTCTTTATTTTTTTCATGGTATTCCAAAAGCTTCTGGACAAATGATTCGTATCCCCCATATTGTCCAATGCCCTTGCTTCCTACAAGATATACATCTGCTTTGTATCCGACAGTCATAATTAATGGCATCCCTCCTCCGTGACACAATCCACGTCCGGCCCTTTCACCACTCCATCCCAATTGTACGCCGCTCCTACTCCGCTGTCAGGGTGCGCCTCCCTTCCGGACTGTTCCGCTTCCTCCTCTAATCCGCCAGCCACCTCCCAAGCCACACCCTGCCGCCGTCCGCCTCGGCCACATAGGTCTGGGCACCCTAAGATCCCCATGCTCCCGATAGTACCGCTCCGCCAGTCGGTACCTGGCCTCCCAGGCTCCGCCGCCCCAGCGCATGCCGATGGCATCCAGCTCCTCGTCCTTCCTGGCGGCACTGGCCCACCGCTCCCGGCTCTTCCGTGCCATCCAAATACAGGTCGATCCAGGACTTCCGGCTCCTCCTCCAGGTCGTCAGAATCCATCATCCTGTACATCAGCTTCGCATAGGTCAGGAAGGTGATGCCCGACAGCGTCTCCCCCTGCCGCCAGGTAGTTCTCCTTCTGGGAACAGAAGATGTACTTGCTAGGGGCGAGCCAGACAATCCCCTCGCCGGGGTGCTCCTCCGCCAGCTCGAAGGCGATGTAGGACTTCCCCGTGCCGGTGGGGTGAATCAGAGCGGCGCCCTCACGCTCCTGCATCATATGTACAGCTTTCCGGTACGCCTGCTCGTTATGTGGGTACAGCTCAGCGGCCATCTCCTTCCCTCCCCTGTCGCAAAAAGTGTACTTTTTGGGGCACATCAGAGGGATGGGCATATTTACCAAAAAAAATGTAACTTCACTCTTGATTTTATGCCCAAGTTGTATTAAAATAGGGATAATTTGTTGGACGATTGGACAGCCCCAAAAAGTACACTTTTTGGCGCACATGAAAAAAAGATTACGTTCCATAAACAAAGTCATCTGTTCCTGAATCCATCCCTCATCAGGCGAATCCACTTCTTTCACACCCTGAAAGTCGGATAATCTATACTCAAATAAACGAAAAATACCCTGAAAGCCTGTATTTAAGCCAAAATCGCATTGAGTATATATTGCAATATGTACTCAATGCGCCAAAGCCTTGTAATTACTAAGATTCCGTCCAAAAAACAGATGTTTTGGGGTTCACACATAAAGATTTACGCCGCCAGGCGCACCACACAAAAAATCCGCCCCACAACACGGAACGGATTTTTCAGATTAGATTATCAAATTAGCATCTCTTCCAGAAACCAGCAAGCCAACGCACCCACATACATCATTTACCCGCCAGGATTGCCTCGCGCATCGCTTCGTGCAGCCCCGTGTATAGCTCATCGTAGCAGACGCGCTTCTGCTCCAGCCTGACAGCCGTGGTATGCAGGGACAGCGCGACCTCTCCGTCCCCGCCGGAGAATGTCTCCCCGTTCCTTGCCCGAATCGCCTCCGCAATATTCTCCGCATAGGCTTCCTCTCTGCTGTCCGTCAGGATGCAGAATTCATCCCCGCCAATGCGGAACACCACGTCTCCCTCTCCCGCTGCGGCGCTCATGCGGTCCATGGCCTCGATTATGGCCAGGTCCCCCGTCTTGTGGGAAATCTCATTTATCCGTATCATCTCTTTGATATCACAGCAGACAAAATAGCAGTCCTTCCTCTCCTGGAACAGATCATAAAGCTCGCTGATATCCACATGCCTGTTGCCCATATTGCCTTGACCTCCATTCTCCATCGGTATCCGAAGCCTCGGATACAGCTCATATTTCATTTTCCGAAATTCTGAGGGTTTACAGTTCCATACCTGCCTGAACGCGCGCGCAAAGGATTCGTGTGTGCTGTATCCGTATTCCAGCGCAATGTCCAGAATCGTCCTCTCCGGGCTTCCGGCCAGGAGCCTGGCCGCCTGCATCATCCTTCTGCGGACGATGTAGTCATGGACGGATATACGTTTCACACAGCGAAACATTTTTTCCAGGGTGGATTTGGAACAGAAGCATGCGGCCGCCACATCCTCCGTCCGGATGTCATCCCGAAGATGACCTTCAATATATTCCAGCGATGTCAGCAGCAGCTCCACACGACGCATCCCAAACCACGCCCCCTTTCGATATCGTGGTTCCATTATAACAGGGATTGGAGCACAGGGCTTGACTTTTTGAATCGATTCTCAGATTTATGAATCAAATCAACACTTTTGACAAAATATAGATACAATGCTATGATTGCATAAGGTAGGGAATACTGTACTGTCTGTAAGAGCGGGAACAGATGATTGTAGGCAGAGGGAGGCAATGCGTATGTGCAGCCGTTATCATATAGATGATGGGACAGCAAAGGAAATCGAAATACTGATAAGGCAGACGGAGGAAACGCTGCACCAAAACACTGCCGCCTTAAGGCAAATCTGCAGCACCGACATTCACCCTGCGGACAAAGCCCCTGTTCTGGCAGCAGAAAACGGCGGAATCAGCTGCATCTGGTTGCGTTGGGGCTTCCCTATGCAACCGGGACAGGGAAAAGGGCTGGTCTTCAATGCAAGATGCGAGTCTGCTGCCGAAAAAAATCTTTTCCGGGAAGGCATCCGGCATAGGCGCATCGTCGTCCCGGCAACGGCTTTCTATGAATGGAACCGCCAGAAAACCAAATATATTTTTCAAAAGGAAAGCCGAAAGACACTCTTTATGGCAGGATGCTGTAGACATTATGGCGATGATGAGCGCTTTGTCATCCTGACCACTGCCGCAAACAGCTCCATGCGGCCTGTCCATGACCGTATGCCATTGCTGCTGGACGAAGCGGAAGTAAAAGAATGGATTCTGGACAACGAAAGGACAGATTCGCTCCTCCGAAAAATACCATGCCCGCTGAATCGCAGCACGGACTATGAACAGTTAAGCTTTTTCTGACTGTCCGTTTTTTTACTGGTGCGCAGGGCATCTGCCGGGAAAGGCATAAGTTTTCCCTACAGAAGCTACAGCAGTTATTTTCCGACAGTTCCTTAAGTACAATCCGGCATAGAATCGACGATATCTGCCAGCCACTTCCTATACTGCTCTTTGACCGGCTCGGGGCTCACGATGGCGGCGTCCTTCCCGATGCCCGCCAGCCAGCCGAAGAACTGGCCGCTGACCGTCACCTTCGCCCGCACCCGGAACGTCCCCTCCGGCATCTGGCGGATGTCCGCCTCTCTCCCGAAGCGGTCCAGCACCACGCCCACCAGGCGGTTGGGGAACTGCAGCGTCACCATCTGCTCCTCCCCGCCGTACATGCCGAAAATCTGGTTTGTGTAGGCCGCCAGGTCCACCTTGGCGAACTGGTCCACGCCCTCCCGGGCCTCCCGGCATACCTCCACCTTCCCCATCTTGTCCACGCGGTAATGCTTCATGTGTCCGTCCCCGCTGTCGTAAGCCGCCAGATAATAATTCTCGTCCTGCCAAATCAGCGCCCAGGGGCTCACTTTCCGCAGGCTGTTGACCCTGGGCACCAGCTCCTTTCTCATGTTCCAGTCCAGATACTGGAAGGAAATCTGGCGGTTCTCCTGGATGGCTCTGTGGATATTGTCGATGCTGTAGTAGACGCTCTCGTTCTCTGTCTTGATGCGCCCGGCCACGTACACCTGGCGCTGCAGCTTCCCGGCATCATGCTTCCCCGCCATCTGCTCCAACTTCTTGATTAGGCTCCGGGACTTCCTGGTGGTCAGGAAGCGGGAGGACTGCACTGCGTCCACCAGGAGCTTCAGCTCCGCCAGCTCGAACTCCCTGCCTGCCATGTAATAGCCGCCGCCCAGCCTGCTCTGCACCTGGACGATGTCATATCCGAAGTCGCACAGCTTCTCGATGTCATCATAAATGCTCTTCCGCTCGGAGTGGATGCCGTTGGCTTCCAGGTTGGCGATGATGTCCGCCGTGCTGGCCGGATGGTTCTCGTCCGTATTCTCCGATAAGAACTTGACGATATACAGTAATTTCAGTTTCTGGCCTGAGGATCTCGCCATATCTCCACCGCACCTTTCCCTGTCTCTTTCTGAGGGCACGATTCAATTTTACTCCATTTCTGCCAGTACGGAAAACTTCATCTCATCCCCGCTGATCTGGGAGCCCATGTATTCTTCTATAAACGTAAAGTATCCGTCCGCACCCGCCTGTTTCTCCCAGCGATCTATGGAATCCCTGATTCTCAGCAGGCACATGATCGGCTCCTTGTAGTACTCCCGGAGCTCTGCCGGTTCTGTCGGCATCCCGGGAATGCTCTTTATCTCTTCGTTGGTGAAAGGGTCGAATGCCATCAGCAGCGCTTCCTCAAGCTTTCTGTTGTCCTCGTCCCGGAAAGCTTCCACGTCATATGCTTCTCCCGTATACCGGCTCTTGATATCGAACAACACCAACCCGATTGCCTCCCGCAGGCGGCGGCTGTTTGACTTCGGGTTCGCCCGGCGGATTTTCAACGCATTGCTTTCCATAGGAAACAGCAGCATCGCGTAGGCATCCTCCTCCCCTTTTCTTATCTTTCCGAACTCCTTTTCCATCTGGGAATAAATTCTTTCAAACTGGTATGCCTGCATCGCTTTCCGCTCCCTTTTGTTTTTCCATGCTTTCGCCCAATACGATCTCACGCACCTTATGTAAATCATCGATTACATAATCCGGCTTATAAGCCGCGCTCAGCTCAGCGTCCGTTCTGTCTGTCTCCTTATCTGCCGCCCTATGGTACCAGCAGGTGGCGATTCCGGCCTGTATGCCGCCCTTGATGTCGCTGGTAAGGCTGTCCCCCACTATCAGGATCCTGGACCTGTCCTTTTCTTCGATATGTTCCAGGCAATAGTCGAAAAAGACGGGCGAAGGCTTCGGGCTTCCCACCTGTTCCGAAATGAAGATGCCGTCCATCACCTCCGCCAGCCCGGAAAGCTCCAGCTTGTTCCGCTGGGTGGAGGTGACGCCGTTGGTGACCACATACTGGCGCACCTTCCCCCGCAGGGACTTACAGATATCCAGCGAATCATCCAGAAAAGCATAGACGCTCCCAAGGGCAGCCTGGTATCCCTCATTGAAAGCCTCTATGTCCACGCCCTCTATGCCCAGTTTTTCGAACAGCAAAAGAAAGCGTCCCGTCAGAAGCTGCTTCTTCGTCACTTCTCCCAATTCAAGACGCTTCCAGTAATCATCATTGATCCGGACATACAGCGCAATCTGCTCCCCGGTAATCTCCCTCCCCATAGAGCGGAAGCACTGCGTCAGCGCCTGCTGCTGGGAACAGGAGAAATCAAGGAGCGTATTGTCCACGTCCCAAAGGACAGTGGTGAACCTACTCATTGCTGCCCTTGATGGCAGCCACTGCCTCGTTCTTCGAGGCTTTCTTCTTCGCCATATTGATGCCGATGGCCGTAGCCACCCCAGCCACCACTACGATTACCAGCATTACCATCAGATAAGACATAAATGAATTCAAAAAACTAACCAGCATAATCCCTTACTTCCTTTCGTAATACATGAGATGCCTTTTCCGGCCTCTCTTTCCTTCTATCATTAAATATACCAGATATGGGGCATTTCCGTCAAGATAATCGCTGTAGTTTTTTACTTTCTCTCATCCAGATACAATCGTACCTGGTTCTGCAGGATCCCTGCCACCTCTTCCACGCTCTTGGTGCCGTGGAAGCACTCCGAGAGCCCTTCTTCCAGGATCTGCCCAACCTCCTGGGGCATGGGCGGGCGGGGCACCGCTTTCTCGTAGAGGGACAGCAGCCTCTCCTTCGCCTGCTCCTTGTCCACCGGTATCGTCACTTCCGCCCCGTCCATATAGCGGACAAGCTCTTCCGGCATGGTGTCCAGCTGCTCCAGGAAGACATCCTGCCGCACGCTGAAATAGTAAAGCTTCGCCAGATCCTTCTGTGCCCGCTTCCCCAGCAGATACTTCAGGAACGAAAGCGCCGTCTCCTTCTCCTCCCCGGAAGCCGTCGCCCGCACCGCAAGCGGCTCGTCGGAGACGATGTAATGGCAGGACCCCTCCTTCCCTGGAAGGCCTACGTAATTGACCTGGTCTCCAAGCTTTGTATCGTAATAGGCTATCTCTTCCGCGTTGGTCAATGACACAAACTCTCCCAGGCAGTTCCCGCTCCTGATCCGTTCCGCCATCTCTGAGGAGTCCATCTGCCCCATCTCCCCAGCCAGGCGGTCGGCCAGCTCCACGGCATCCGTGAACCTCTCTGTGTCGAAATATGCCTTACCCGCCGCCGGATCTATGAAGTAGCTTTCCTCCGGGGACCTGCACAGGAATTCCCGCAGGAACCCTTCCTGGTTCTGGTATTCGAACAGCATCTCCAGGCCCTCCGCGTCCTCCAGGTGCCCCAGGAACTGCCCGTAGTCCCAGCTCTCCTCCTGATACGACACAGTGGCAAAGGTCTGCAGATACCAGGAGAGGCACAGGCCGTACTGCTTCCCGCCGATCTTCCCGCTTTCCAGGGGGCCTGACAGCAGGGCGTCCTCCATCCCCCATTCCGCCAGCGCGCCATCCAGGCATTCCCAGAGCTTCTCGTTGTCCGCAAAGGGCACCAATGAAGTGTCCACCAGGACCGGCCCCTTGCCGGAAGCCAGTTCCGTAAGGAGCCTGTCCTGCTCCTCGTATGCCACCATTTCAATCTTGCAGTCGTTATGGCTCCAGTTGAAGTTCGTTACCGCGTCGCGGTAGGTCTCTTCCTTGTCCTTGGCCACGGCGAACGTCACCTCGGATATCTCCTTCTTTTCTGCAGCCAGTTCCAGACGCAGGTAGAAGTCCTCCCGGTTACGGCGCAGAATGATCTCTATGTCACCGTCCGGCTGTGCCCGCATGGCCCTTATGAAGCCGGCGGTGCCCAGACTGATCCCGCTCTCCTTCCACAGGTACAGCTCCTGGTTGTCTTTGCCCTGATAGTCGCAGCGGTACAGCCCTCTGGAGGTGGCGTAGAGCAGGGTGCTGTCATCATAACAGGTAAGGTACATGGGCTTTCCTGATTTCCATTCCTTGTCCTCCATCCTTACCAGCTCCTGCAGCCCGTCTGTGGAATCCATTTCCATAAGATAATACGTGCTCCCATCTTTTGTCTGGTCAAAAAACACACAGCCCACTCTTCCATCGGGAAACGATATCAGCTGGTCCAAAAAAACTTCATTTCCCTGGACTGCTTCCTCCCATAGCAGCTTCCCCTCCCTGTCGCAGACCATGAACCGTATCGATGTCTGGTCCGAAGGAACCCATGCAAGGTACAGGTTACAGGCCTCATCTGCCATCACGTCCTCCCCTGGTACGAGATATGTGCCTTCCTCTCCATCATATGCTTCGGTAACCGCCACAGGAATGGTGAATCCGGCTTGTACCTGGCCGACCTCATCCACAATGCAGACCCGGCTCGGCTCCGGATACCTATAATCCAGCAGTCCGATTCCCCTTCCGTCTGTGAGCTGGAAGAAATGGCATTCTGCTGCTTCCTCCTCAAAGAACGCCCCCTGGCGGCCAAAGGATAGCTGAGTCTCCGCCATCTCGCCCTCCTGGTTCACCATCTGAATCACCGCATAGCCCTCTGAATCCGCCCATCCCTCCGGCTGGAACCATGCATAACGCCCCATCCCTTCCGATCCCATGCAGACCTGCCAGATTCCGCCATATACCAAATCCTCCGGCGCGTCATATTCCAGCGCCGTCCTGTATGCTTCCGTATAAAAATACGAATCGTCTGCAAGCTTTTCGCCAAGAGACAGGGAGGGAGATTCCTCGCGGCCCCCCTGCCCTGTCGCTTCTGCCCCTTCCTCCTGGGATGCACCTTGGCCGCACCCGGATAAGGAAAGCGCCAGCCCAAGACATAATAGCTTTGCAAGAAATCTCCCTACTGTCTTCATCTACCCTATCTCCTCTGTCTATACATACTACTTTCCGCAAGTATGTCCGGTCTGACCGCCGTCCTGCACAACCATGTCACCATTCTCCAGTCCGCAGTCCGCGCATCTTATCCGAAAGTGTATCTGGTACTGCTGATAATAACATGTAGCGGTTTGTCCATTATTTCCATAAGTATAAATATGGCTTCTGGTGTAAGATGTAGTCTGCTGATATACCCTGTCAACAAAGTTATGCGGCGGGCATTTTGCCTGCACGGACATGGCAGATACATTACTTTGTCAAAATTTGTTTTGGGTTTCCGTTACTCACCTGATTATTATGACTACAACATCCTAGTAATTTGATGTATATATTAACACCCTTTCTCCTTTATGTCAATAGGATTCAGCCTATCCATTCCCACGCCCACTGGAGTTTTACGCTTTAACATCTCGTAAATAACCAATACAAGTTTGCAGCAATTTTTATTGTACTTCCAGGCTTTTTCCTAAACAAATTGTAGCGGTTATTTTCCGACAATTCCTAATTACCACAAGTATGCCCGGTCTGACCGCCATCCTGTACAACCATATCTCCATTCTCCAGTCCGCAGTATGCGCATCTTACCCGTAGATGTATCTGGTACTGCTGATAATAACATGTCCTGAGCTCTCCAGAAGTTGCATGCTTAGGAATTGTCGGAAAATAACTGCTGCAATTGCTTCAGGCAAAAGCCCGGAAATACAATAAAAATTGCCATAAACTTGCAGCAGTTATTTGTAGACAATTCCTTATTATGGCTTCTGGTATAGGATGTGGTCTGCTGGTATACCCTGTCAGCAAAGTGGTGCGGCGGGCATGTTGCCTGTGCAGACATGGCAGACGCACTGCTTCCCAGCAAAGTCAATGCAGCTAAACATGATACTACTGTTCTTTTAATCCTCATTTTCGTTCCTCCTCGTTTTGTTTGAAATTTGTTTTTCAATTTCCGTCATTTTCCTAATCTTTATAACTACATATTCATAGTAGTTGGATATATTTATACTATTACTCTTTCTTCTTTATGTCAATAGGACTCCTGCTATAGTGATGATAGATTTGCTGAAACGTCTGAAAATCGATGTGGAAACGGCCAAAGTTGCTTTGTTACTCTGTTGTCAATATTGTACTACATGTCATCAGTAATTTCAGGATCCATTTTAGCTATAGATAAAGTCACCACAGCAATCTTTCCCCGGCATGCGCCGGATGGAAGCTGGCGCGTCCACCCGGCTCTGCCCGCAGAAATCAGCCCATCCATTCCCGCGCCCGCTGGATATACGCCTGGAACTTTTCTTCCCCCCGCACGGCATTGAACCATTCCCAGCCGTGGGACGCTGTCAGCCCGTGATACGCCAGCCACGCGTTGTCCTCAAAAAGCTGACAGTAGGAAATGGATTCCCTGGTGCCGTCAGGAAGCTTGATGATGCGTTTCCCTTTCATCGCCCGGATGCCGCCGAAGATCAGGGGATCTCCCACCTCCAGCTCCGCGCCGTCAAGGATGCTGTCCCATTCGGGGAAGATTCTGAAAGCACGTTCCAGATATTCGTACCCCTCCTCTTTTTTACCGCACCCGAACAGGGCACAGGCAGCCCGAAAACAGGTGGCGGCATAAAATCCCTTCCACGCCGGGGGCATTCCCTCCCCGCCGCATAACCCTTCCACGACCCACATCCGGTATTTGTTCCATGCGACCGCCATCTCCGGTGCTGCCCAGTAGCGGGCCGGGCGGGCGAGGAAATGGGACAGGAGATGGAAGTTATTGACGGCATGGCGCAGACGGCTCTCCTCATGCTTCCCTTCCTCCCAGAGCCGGTCCTCCTCGATTTCGCCCCAGATGGCTCCATATTTCGTAATCGGCGCAGTTTCCCGGATGCCGGTCCTGTCTTCAAAAATTGTTATCTGCCCTTCATCGTCCTGGACGTAGGTATACTCCGCGGCTCCGACGAAGCCGTCCGTCAGGCCCATGGCATCATAACGGCGCATCATGCCGTCTGCCATGGGCATATAGCCCTCCCCTGTCCCCTGGTAGGCGGTGAGCTCATAGACCGCTTTTCTCTCGCCGTCGCAATACTCGTTTTCGGTGCGGACGATGCCCACACCCTCCGCAAAGTAATAGGTCTTCTTCCCGCCACGGTAGGAAAGCCCCTCGTCAAATCCCTGGATGTCCAGGGAAATCTTCAGACAGTTCTCAAAGGTTCCCGCCTTCGTGGCGATTCTCCCGCCGTCCTGGCAGTCAATCCTGGTTTTGACAGAGCTGTTCTCCCACCGCGCATATTCCACCAGGGAGGATGCCCCCACCTTCCATTCGTCTGACCAGATTCCGTTCACGGCATCCTGGAGAATCCCATAGATGTCATTGTAGAGCAATGGTTCCTCCGCATCCCATACCTCGTCGCCCATGGTATATTTCCACTCAAAAGACCAGCGGAAGTCGTGCCCCATCGTAAGGACATCCTTTTTCCTCTGCACGCTGCTCTTGACGAAGAAATTCCAATGGCCTGTTGCGGCATTGCCCGGACGCATGGGAGATGTCTCCAGAATCCGCCTTGCCACAGAACAGGCCGCCCTGGTGTGGGCCTTCTCCATGGGCGTGCTGGCAAGCGTCTCGGCGCGTTCGATGGCATGGGACATGTCGCAGAGGACTTCCCGGCCGCCCTCCTCCCGCCAATATTCGTTCCGGATCTGCTGGATCATGTCCAGCCAGGAATCCTCGTCGTACTTCAGGCGCTCTATCTCATGGCCGGAAGCCAGGACGGCAGACTTTCCGTCCGCATGGGATACCTGGAACCTCAGATTCGCATGCATGACATCGGGGGCGTACTCCCCGGCATATTCCCATACATTGCCCGCCGCCATGGGGAGAAGACCCTCCCCTCCCGCAATGCGGTAGGATTTTAAAATCCTCACATCGGTGAGGCCGTCCAGCTTATGCTCATGCCTCACGATGCCGACTCCCTCTTTGTAATAGCTCCGATAGATGGAGCAGCCCTGGTCACTGAAATGCCTTGTGGCCCAAAGCTGGCAATTGTTAAATGTCTTGCCTGCCGCCTGCACCTTCTCGCAGTCGGAGACAAAGGTCAGGGTCGTCCCGTCCGACCCGGTGTAAGTCTCCCCCAGGGCAAGGCCCTCCTTCCAGAAATAACTGTCGCAGAGGGCGGAGTTCAGGAAGATGTCATCGACACCCAAATCAGCGGAATTCAGATGCCCCTCCACGATTTTCTCCTGCTTCCAATAGCGGGGCACGCCGTCTATGTACCGCAGCTCTGCGGCTGAGGCGCTGAGCCGGTATTGCTTCCCGCTTTTCTCTCTGTAGCCCTCGGAAAGCTTCTGCTCCATCTCCCGGGCGTAGGGCACCAGCGCGTAATACAGGTCAGAGGGCTTTAAGGTCTCCCGCACTTTGCCGTAGGCTTCTTCACCTTTTTCCGCTTGTTTTTCTCTGAAATACTGATATCCCAGCCAGAACCACTCTCTACCCAGGGTCCGGGGGAAGCCCGCCTTCTCCAGCATCGGTATCTGCTTCTCCCGGATGAAATCCAGCCTGCCGCCCTCGTACACCAGGGAATCCTCCCTGGTCACGATGAATTCCATGACCTCATCGTTATGGCCTAACTGCGCCGCCTCTTTGATTCTGGCAAAGAGGGCGTCATTCTTCTCCCCCGGAAGCCACCACCAGCCCCGCATCAGCACATCCGCCAGGGCATGGTATTTGTCCCCGGATTCGGGAAGCTTCTCCACTTCCCCCAGGACATCGCCGTATACGGCGCAGAATCCGTCCTTGCTCGCTCTGATCTGCCAGAGCTTCAGTTCCTCCACCTTTTTCATCACCCGCTGTACGAGGGTGTCTCCATATTTTTCGTCCATTGCGCAAAGCCCCTTTCTAATCCTTTTTCTGCCATCATGGAGCTGCCACTTGACTGTCCCCACGGAAATCCGCATCCGATCCGCTATCTCCGCCACCGACAGCCCTTGAAAGTAATGCAGTTCAATGACCTTCCCCACTTTCTCAGGCAGGCTCCCCACCCTGTGGCGCAGCTCGTCCCTCTCTTCCTCCAAAAGATATAATTCCGCGGGATCCCGGTTCTGCCCGTCGGCGAGATTCCGGTTCTCTACCGTCTCCAGCGGAAGGAAACTGCGGTAACGCATCACCATGTTCAGGGCGCAGTTCCTGGCAATCCGGCAGACCCACGCCGCGAACTTCTGCGGCTCCTCAAGGATGTCCAGCTTCATCCACGCCGTGACGAAAGCGTCCTGCGCCGCGTCCTCCGCCATGAATAAATTATGTGTGACGGACGCTGCCGCCTGGACTACAGCTTTCTGGTGCCGTTCTACCAGAATTCCATATGCGCTTTGCTCCCCTGCAAGGGTCAGCATGACCAAAGTTTCATCGTTTTGAGTTTTATGCTGCAAACAGGTATCCTCTTTTCTGAATTTTTCTGAATTTGTAACGGTTCCGTGCACTGAACCGTCACATTGATTTCACGCGCTTGTCTAATAGACACATATGGGTGGAAAAAGGTTGGGAAGAATTTTAAATCTTTTCATATCTTTTTATAAAAAATCAGTTCATCGTACTCAGTCCGGTCTCCCCAGGGTTCCCGATAGCCATTTGGTATTCTGCCGCACAATTCCATTCCGATGGCTCTGTCGAACTGCTCGGTTCCATCGCTGTGGCAGGTAGATATGACATGGTCACAGCCCAATTCCCGGGCATATGCGAACCCTTCCTGACAGAGCCGCTTTCCCAGGCCTGCCAGATTTGCCTTTATCAAAAAAGCGACTGCAAATAGCCGCTACGAGATGAAAGATGTTTCTCTTATATTTCAAGTTTTTCCTCCATAAGTTGTGCAGTTATACTCGAGACCGCCAGCCATATCTGTCCAGAGTGGGCATATATGGCTGGCGGTCTTTCGCTGTGGATTACTGCATTATTGGACTACTTCCTCCCTTTAGTCCCACCAGAAATACCAGACGGTAGACTGCCGCAGGGTGTCGGCCAGGGCTGCTATCTCTTCAAAGTTCTGATCCATGTCCGGGCAGAGGCCGTACTGTTCCACGGCCACCTCCATGGCCTCGTTCCCGGGGACTGGGGCCGGGAGGTGGAACTCCAGCTCGTCATGGGTCATAGCCGCAGGAACCGCGCCATGCTGCTGGAACCAGTATTTTGCTGCCGCCATCAGCTCCGGCGTGTCGGGGCAGTCATTCCAGTTGCCGAAGGGCAGGTAGGCGAAAATCTCCCAGGGGTTCTTCACCGGGATTTTCGCCAGAATCAGGGGACAGGTCATCTGCGTTCTTTCGCACCAATAAGAAGCGAAACGGCAGTTGAGTTCATCCTCTGTGTCCGGCTGCGCGTCTTCCTCCATCTCGCCCAGGACTTCCTCCCAGTCCATGTCGTCGTCCTCGGCATCTTCCTTGCGCTGGCCAATCAACTCCTCTAAGACTGCTTTGCCGTCTTTCACGGGAGCGGCCAGCATCTTCTCCCGGTATTTTGCTACTTTCTCCGGTTGGAAGGCATAGTCGTCAGCGCCATCGTTTTCCGGGTCGGTGTTCATCACAAGGCACTCCCACAGGGTTTCGTCCACCTTCACCAGCATGGGGATAAAGCCTTCCCGCACGCCGAGGCGCCGGGCATAGCGGTATGCCGACATGATGGGGTCATCGTCCCTCATGGAGGGAAAATAGGTGCATTCGCAGTCCAGGTACTTCATCATGGCCTGCGCCAGCTCTGATGGCTCCAGGGTATCTTCGTCAAAGTCCTGGCTCTGCCAGTTGGTGAAGCGTCTTTCTATCACCTTTGCCATGGCCTGGTAATAGTTTTCGTCGAAGGGGAGGAACAGGTAGGCTTCCTCCTGGAATTCGTCAGAGTGGTACCGGGCTTTGCCGAAGTATTCCAGGGCGTAGTCGTCAATGTCGGCGGGGTAGTACGGCTGGTCGTTTTCCCCGTAGTAGTATTGGGCAAAGGCCTGGCCTTGCCGGTTGAACAGGGCGGAGTGCAGGCAGCCGGACAGCTCTTCCCGGATGAATGTCCGCAGGTCTGTGTTGCCGGGGCGGGCTTTGGCCTGTTCTGTCATGGCGCTGTATTCCTCCAGGAAATCATCGCCCATCAGGTCATGTTCCATGCACCAGCGCAGGTAGATGGCCATGTGGTTGTAGGCGTTGATGGGGGCGATGTCCAGCCCCTTTTCTTCGATGCTCTCTATGTGGCAGATGGCATAGTCCATTCCGGTGGTGTCGTCATCCTCGCCGATGTCGTCATCTTTGTGGCTGGCATCCTTCTTACCGTCATCCTTTTGGCTGGCATCCTTTTGGGGGCTGTGCTGCTGTTTTTGAATCTCTTCCTGGCACTCCTGAATCACTGCTGTGGCATTTTCATCGGTGGGATCCAGCTCTGCCCAGCGGCGGGCGTAGGGGATGGCCTTTTCCTCCTGGCCGTAGAGGTATTGGTAGCCGTAGGCCATGCGCATATTCCACTCTGCCTTGTGCTGTCCTTCTTCCCGGACGGATTCCAGCACCTGAAGGGCTCGCTGGAGGGCTTTGTCCCCTTTGCCGTTGGGGGCGTCTGTATCGTGGTCGCCGATGATAGCGTAGTTTTCCAGCGCCCGTGCCAGGGCGTAGGCGGTGCGGTAGTCCCGCCAGTCTTCGGGGATGGCGTTGAGCGCCTGGATGCAGCGGGTGTACTCGTCCTGGTCGTTCCACTGCTCCAGCTGCCGGTAAAATTTGTCGGCATTCTCCGGGGTGTAGGGGATATAGTCCATTCCGGTCAGGGTTTCTTCCAGTTCCTCTATGTCCGCGCCGTCCTCCTCCGGTCTTTTCAGGGGCACTGTGGCTGCCTCCCGGCGGAAGGTGTGGAAGTTC
>OFFF01000849.1_pt1 | contig 21296 bp, 15 predicted proteins | sample 1521301 | NCBI WGS metagenome assembly OFFF01 (sample SAMEA3504101, study PRJEB24116) | mouse gut metagenome | biome: mouse gut; feature: mouse-associated habitat; material: faeces | place: Denmark | collected 2011
CCCTGGCTTCGGAGCTCCTGCCCCCGTGCCTCTTCGGTTCTGTCCCTGGTTCCTGTTATGGCATCCCACTTTTCTTCCTCAGCCTTCCTTGCCGCAGCAAGGATCGCCGCCCGGTCAATCCGCTTTGTCTTGAATCCTCCATATAAAAGATCTGCCTCATCCAGGTCTTCGGAATCCTCCGGATCGAGAATATCGATCTCCAGCAGGTCGTCGTCCTCGTCAAAATCCGAGTCTTCCGCAAAAGGATCGAAGGCGCCGGCTGGCGCCACAGCTTCTCTGCCCGGATCTGCCGCCTTGTCCTGGGCGTCTGCATCGGATGACGATTCTCTGTCTGTGTCCGCCATGGCTCCTGCTGCACCTGCATCGGATACCGATTTTCTGTCTGCATCCGACATCATTCCCGGGACACCTGCATCTAACGCCGCTGCCCCATCTGCATCCGCGTCGGATGCCGCTATCCCCGGCGAATCCTGATCAAACACAAGCACCTGCTGGTAGTAGCCGTCCTCCATGTCATCCTTTTTCTTTTTCGGCTGCGCCTTCGGGTGCTTGACATATTTCAAAAGGAGTTCTTCCATCGGCTCCGCCTTTTCTCCCGCTCCGTTTTCCAGCGGAAAGATACTCAACTGAAAAGGACAGCCCAGAATCGCCGCGATCATCCGCATATCCTTTTCCTGAAAGTTATCCCTTCCAAGACGCTGTGTCAGATTCTGTCTGGACATTTTCTTTTTCGTGGTGGCCTCAATCTGTTCCGCCAGTTCTTTTATCGTCATGCCCTTCCGGCTTAAAATAATCTTGACCTGTTCGCCAAATGACAAATCTTCCATGGTCTTCCTCCTTCTGCATTTTCCGTCTATTTTTACTATGAGGATCAGTCTCTTAGAAATATTTCCGTTTCACACTGCACTTTTTTCATTTTATCAAATCACATTTTACCCGTCAACTATTCTTGCGAAAATCCGACAAATCCTGCGGCAAAAAGAAAATCGTTTACTGCAGCGCAAAAAAGCATGGCCGCCTTTGGCATCTCACCGCAGACAGCCATGCTTTTTTCCAGATCAAATTTTGTTACAGCTTTTCCAGCGTTTTGTTGGCGCCTATAAGCATCAAAATACTTTCTTCTTTCAAAGGTATATCCGGGTCGGGGGTGATCTCCACGCGGTCCCCATCCTTGATCCCGACCACATTCAACTCATGTGCCCTTCTCAGATCCAGCTCCTTTAAGGTCTTGCCGACCCAGTAGGACGGCGTCCTGACCTCCACCACGCTGTAATCCGGCGACAGGGCGATCCAATCTGCAAAATTTGCGGACATGAGATTTTTTGCGATTCGTTTTCCCATCTCTTCCTCCGGAAATACCACCGCGTCGGCACCGATCTTCCGAAGCACCGCCGCATGCCGGTTATCCCGCGCCTTGCACAGCACATGTGGGATTCCGATTTCCTTCGCCACCAGGGTTGCCATTATACTGGCTTCCATGTCCTCCGCAGCAGCCACCACCAGTCCGTCATAATTATTCGATCCCAGGGATAAAAGCAGATCCGGATTCCCGATATCCGCCTGCATGGCGTAAGTCACCATCTCCGCCACGTCATTTACACGTTCCATATCCTGATCCACCGCTACGACATCGCACCCCAACTGCTGCAGCGTGACCGCTACGCTGGCCCCAAAACTTCCAAGCCCCAATACAATGAATTGTTTTTTCATAATCTGCCCGATTCCTTTCCAAATATAATCCCGAACCTGCATCCAAAGCAAAGGAGTTTCGCCTGCGAAACCCGCCTATCCTACCATGATCTGCTCTTCCGGCAGACTTCGTATCCGATCCCTTGGATGCGTCTTTCCCGCAAACATCAGCGCCAGCGTCAGCGGCCCCAGCCTTCCGATATACATCATAACCATCAGAACCGACTGGCTGATGCGGCTCAGCTGCGGCGTCAGATCCGCCGTCAGCCCGACGGTGCCCACCGCGGACGCAGTCTCATAGATTACATTTTCCAGCAGGATACTGTCCGGCTCAATAATGAGGATCGCAATCGTCCCGGTGATAAATACGGCAAACGCAACCATAATGACACAGAATCCGGTCCGGAAATTTGCCACCGTAATTTTCTTTCCCATACACTCCGTATCGTTTCCTCCCCGCACAAACGTCAGGCATGCAAGAAACAGCATAACAAATGTGGTGGTTTTCACCCCGCCTGCCGTTCCGCCCGGAGAGCCTCCGATAAACATCAGAATCGCACAGAACAGCTTGGACTCCGCATGCAGCGCCCCCTGGGGTACCGTGAAAAATCCGGCTGTCCTTGTGGTCACGGACTGGAACAGGGACGCCATCAGCTTCTGCCCCGGATTCAGCCCTCCGATGGTCTCCGGGTTTCCATTTTCCGCGAAAAGGACAAACAATGTCCCGGCAAGAAGCAGGGTCCCCGTCATCAGGAGGGCAAGCTTTGATTGCAGCCGCAGCCTGGTAAACCACCAGCGCGTGGGCACCTCTCCCCGGATCACCCTGCGGCTGGTGCCGATCACATCAAACCAAACCGTAAAGCCAAGACCGCTTAAAATGATCAGCAGGATGGTCGTCACATTGATGATCGGATTGGTCACATAGTCCGCAAGGCTGTTGTTTCCCAGAATGTCGATCCCCGCATTACAGAAGGCAGAAACCGCGTGAAAAACGGAGTATCCTATTCCGCGGATCACTCCGTATTCAGGAATGAACTGGAAGGCGTACATGACCGCTCCGGCCCCTTCCACCGCAAAGGTTCCCAGAATCACTTTTTTCACCATCTTCACGATCCCGCCCAGCCGGTCCGCCCCATAAGCCTCCTTGAGCACCACCCGTTCCTGAATGGTGATCCTCCGGTTGAGCAGAAATAAAAACAGCGTCGCGCAGGCGATCACCCCCAGCCCGCCGATCTGGATCAGCACAAGCAGTATAATCTTTCCAAACAGCGTAAACTGCGACGCCGGAACCACCGTTACCAGCCCCGTCACACACACCGATGTGACTGCCGTGAATAATGCGTCTATAAACGCGATGGGCTGGGTGTTGCTGACAGGCAGATATAGGAGCATGGCCCCCAGCAGAATCACGCCCAGGAATCCGGCCGCCGTTATACGCAGCGTATTCCATCTGATATTTTTCTTGTTCCTCATTCACCCTTCTCCCGCAAATCCAATTCTCCAGATACCATAGCTATTTTCCATTTTACTAGAAGAACGCCAAACCGTCAAGAAATGAAAAAATACGCACCCTGTTCGGGTGCGCACCGCAATGTTGTCCTGATTCTATTCCACATCCTGCAGAGCAGCAAAATTCTCCTCTCCTGTCCGTATCTTTACAACCTTATCCACATTGTAGACGAAGATCTTTCCGTCTCCGATTCGGCCGGTATAGAGTGCCTTCTTCGCTGCTTCTATAACAGAAGCCACCGGGATCTTGCTGACTACCACTTCGATCTTTACCTTCGGAAGCAGCGTGGCGTCCATTTCCACCCCGCGGTACATCTCTCCGGCACCCTTCTGAATCCCGCAGCCCATCACCTGGGTCACGGTCATGCCGGTAACGCCCAGATCGTTCATCACCTTTTTCACTTTCTCATATCTGGAGAGTTTGGAGATAATAACTACCTTGAAAATACCCGAGCCCGCCGCTGCTGCCGGCATCTCCACCACTCGTACGGCCGCATTTCTCTGCAGTTCAGACGCAGACTCATACTCTTCGTTTCCAAGATCCGTATTCTCGTTGACCTCCATGGTCATAGTATTGGAAATGTCCATGATGCTGAAGCCTGCATAAGCGGACGGCAGCCCGTGCTCGCAGGAATCCAGCCCCACGATCTCCTCCTCTGCGGTCACGCGCAGGCCGACCGTTGCCTTTATAATGAAAAATGTAATCGTAATCGTCACCGCCGTCCATGCACAGACGCCCAAGACCCCCACGGCCTGCTTTCCCAGCAGTCCCAATCCGCCGCCATAGAACAGCCCGGTTAAGGTATCATTTCCGGGGGCAGAGGTTGTCGCAAACAGGCCCACTGCCAGAGTTCCCCACACACCGTTCATAAAATGTACGGCAACCGCGCCTACCGGGTCATCCACCGCCAGCACATAGTCCAGGAACCAGACACCGAATACCACCAGAAGTCCTGCCACCGCACCGATCACGACAGAGCCGAGTGCATCCGCCACGTCGCAGGGTGCGGTGATCGCCACCAGCCCGGCCAGGGAAGCATTCAGACACATGGAGATATCCGGCTTGCCAAACCTGACCCACGTAAAGACCATGCATACCACGGTTGCTATTGCCGGAGCGATGGTGGTAGTCACGAAAATGGAACCAAGCTGTTCTACGCTGACCGCCGCCGCACCGTTGAAGCCGTACCAGCCGAGCCAGAGGATAAACACACCCAGACATCCCAGCGGAAGGTTATGCCCTGGAAATGCGTTGACCTTTGTGACAGCCCCCGATTTGTCCCTGGAAAATTTTCCGATACGGGGTCCCAGGATCTTAGCTCCGATCAGCGCAGAGAGTCCTCCGGTCATGTGGATTGCACAGGAACCCGCAAAATCATGGAAGCCCATCTGTGCCAGCCAGCCGCCGCCCCAGATCCAGTGTGCTTCGATAGGGTAGATCAATGCAGAGATCACCCCCGAATAGATGCAGTAGGACAAAAATTTTGTCCGTTCCGCCATAGCCCCCGAAACGATGGTTGCGGTGGTCGCGCAGAACACCAGGTTAAATACAAAATCAGACCAGCCAAAGTCCCCATAGCATGTAAAAATGTCAAACCCCGGCTTTCCAATCAGCCCTAGCAGGTCCTCCCCCAGAAGCAGTCCAAAACCAATCAGAATAAACATAACCGTACCGATACGGAAGTCCATCAGATTCTTCATCAGGATATTGCCCGTATTCTTCGCTCTGGTAAATCCGGCTTCCACCATGGCAAAGCCTGCCTGCATCCAGAATACCAGCGCCGCGCCGATCAGGAACCAGACGCCGAACAATTTACTGTCCACTGCCATCATAATTTCTTCAGTCATAATGATTTCCCTCCTATTTTCAGCTAAACAGACATCTTCATCCATTAGAATCTCCTGTCCGTCCGCAAATACAAATGGCGGAGCAAAATCTTCTTTTTCAATAAAAGAAGCGTCTTTGCTCCGCCATATGCCATATGATACCGGCCCACGGTAAAAACCGTAAAACCAAAAAAAGAGACTATGAATTGTTTCACAGCCTCTTTGCTTTACATGTGGCATCATACCACCGCATTTCATGATTGTCAATGCTTTCACGCACCAAAATTTTACGTAAATTTTATGTTTGTAGAAATCATCTAAAACAGCGTCTGATTTTTCTTCTCTTTTTTCCAGATTCCACAACAAAAATCATGCTAATTGGACAGGTATTCTTCCAGGGTAATATCCTTCTCCATGATCTCTTTTGCCGCGTCTTTTCCTACATAGCGGTAATGCCACGGCTCAAAAACAATCCCTGTCACGTCGGATTTGTCCAAGGGATAGCGAAGGATAAACCCGTACTTCCAGCAGTTTGCCGCCAGCCATTTGGCTTCATCCGTCTCCGCCTGCTTCTCATCCAATTCGCCGTACTGCCCGGACGTGATGTCCATTGCCAGGCCGCTGGCGTGCTCGCTGGTTCCCGGAACCGCTACAGACTTCTTGGTCTCCTCATAAGCCTCCAGAGGGGTCGAGCCCTTTGAGATCCATTCTGTCATCGTGGTATTGAAGACCTCCCTCTGGGTCTCATAATCCCGATGGGCAGAAACAATGTACATATTTAAGCCTTCTTTTTCCGCGTCCTCCAGCATCTTTTTTGCGTCTTCCACGATCCGTACATCTACAAAAGACCCTTCCCTGACCGCTTCCAGCTCCGGAATATACGCGGTATCCAGAGGATTCTCTTCATTGATCAGTACCAGGCTCCAGGAATCCTCTTTGGAAGAAAGCTCGTCGGCGCTTGCATCCGTATTTTTTTTCGAAACGCCTAACTTGATCTGGCTGGAAAGCTTTTCATTTTCTGTCAGTTCCGTGATCTGCTTTTTGTACTTTTTGTCTATTCCGCCGATCCTGATCCTGTTGAAAACCAGATTCAGCATAAAACAGACAAGCAGCCCCGCCGCAAAACCTACAACCAGTACTTTTTTCAGCCGCTGCTCATATTTCTTCAAGAACCTCGCCCTACTATTATCTATACGCATATCGACCTCCTGATATGAACTGTATCCCTCGGTGATGCCTCCCCCCGCTTTATCCTGTGTGAACCCTGAGTAATTTTAAAAAATCTGCCTGTCTAACCTCCTCAATCCCGGAATCCGTGGAACATACCGCAATACGGTACGCGCCCCCTCCGGCGTCTTCTCTGTATTCCTTTCCTTCCGGTTCGTACTCTCCGGACTCTGTGCAGCCTGTCCCGCTTTCCGAAGGCACAAGCTCTCCGCCTCTCAGGACAGCCTCCCTGTAATGATACCGCTCCGGATAATTCTCCGGCTGCTTCACCAGGACTGACGGATTCCCCAGCATGATCTCAAAAGTATCCATCCCCAGCGCCAGCCCTTCCCTGGTGGCTTTTGCAAAACTCTCCTTGAGCACCCAATAGCGGAAAAAATACTCCTGCTGCAGCACTTTATCTTTTTCCCCGGCAATCTGTTCATACTCGGCAGGACAGAAAAACCGCCCGGCAATCTTCAGATTCGGTTCTTTCACCTCTTCGATATCGCAGCCGACTTTTACATGCCGTTCCGTACTAACAGAACACAGCACATAGTCCCCCGAATGTGAAAGATTATATGCTGTATCCGCCTCTATCCCATATTCCTTTTTCATCCGCTCATACAGAAGCCATACGCCGACACTCTGCGCACGAACCTGCTTCCCCTTCATACGGTCCGCCTTCTCCCTGCGGAAGGAAGGAACCTGTCCATAACACAGCCGGTAAAAATCTTCCTCGTATAGTGGAACGATACTGGCAGTCCATGTTCTGATCATATTTTATACCTGTTCCCCAAATTCTCGTTCCGGCCAATGCCCCGGCCGGGAATACATATGAACAAGCCTACCCTTTCAGATACCGAACCTCAAAGGTCTCAATGGTGATCGGTTTATTGAAGAGCGTCCCCTGAACACAGTCACAGCCCATCTCCTTGAGGATATTCAATTGATCCTGGGTATCCACGCCCGAAGCGGACACGGTTACGCCCAGCCTTCTGCAGACATCAATCACGGCCTGAGACACGATCTGGCTGCGTCTGTTGCCCACGATATTGTCTACCAGGCTGCTGTCCAGCTTCAATCCGTCAAATTCCATCAGTGAAAGGATGGTAAAGCTGGAATTTTTTGCGCCGAAATGATCCAGAACCACTCTCACATTGGCCTTGCGGATCTTGTTGCCCGTCTCAGCCAGCATCTCCTGGTTCATATCTCCCCGAGACTCCGATACTTCGATCTGGAGATACTCGCAGGAAACATGATACTTCTCCACGATTGCCTGCATCTTCTCCGTAATGTCATGCCTGCGCAGAGTGGAAACCGCAAAATTCACGGAGACGGGGATCATCGGCAGATCGTCCTGCTCCCAGCGCTGCAGCGTCCTGCACACTTCCTCAAATACGTGCAGATCCAGATGATAGGACAGCTTCGTCTCTTCCAACAGCGCGATATAACGCTCCGGATTCATAATGCCCAGATCCTTATGATGATAGCGCACCAGCGCCTCCGCCCCCACAACTTCATTGGAATGGGCATCCATAATCGGAAGAAGACATACGATAAAATTGCCGGACTTTAAGTCGTCAAGCAGATCCTGCTTGATGATCGGCTCATGATGTCCCTTGCGCAGGTTCTTATAGTACTTCTTCTTCTCTTCCCGCATCATGTCTTCCGCATCGGATACAAGGACATCTACATCAATATTGGACTTTTCCCAGGCATAACCCATTGTTACCAGCCCGAGACTGATATTCTCCAGCTTGGTATAGGCCGCCTGTACGCCCTTCATAAACTTTTCATAAGAAGTATTCTCAACAATAGCCAGGTATTCATCCCCGGTCAGTCGGTATACGTTGGCGCTTCGGAAAAATTCTTCCAGGATCTCACCTACGCGGATCACGACTTCATCGCCGTACTCCCTGCCAAATTCTTTGTTAAAATTCTTCAGGCCGTTGATATCCGCGGACAATGCGCCTACGGACTTTAACTGCCTCTTCTTCGCTTCGGCCAGGTACGCCACGAAGCTGTTCCGGTTTAAAAGTCCTGTCAGATCATCATGATAGCTCAGATATTCCTGCTGCTTCTGGGTCTTGTGCAGAATGATTGCCTGGGAAATATACGGCAGTACCGCCCGCATCAGCGACAGGTCGCAGCCCCCGCGTCGTACATTGACTACGGCAAGTACCGCCGTAATGCCTTCATCCAGCTCCTGGAATACGCTGTAGCACTCGTCTCTGGTATCCGTGATCTCATGCTGCACCCAGCGCGGCAGATGTTCCGGTTCGAGCATCTTGATCCGGTCCCGCTGCCACGGAATATTCTCCGCACACCATTCATAGATTGTCAGTATCTCGTATTCATCCTTTTCAATATAATAAGCATATTCCGAATCATAATAATCTCTTACCGTACTCAGAACATCATTCATAATTTCAAGAATGGAACGCATCTTATTGTTGTCACCCATAAAACTACTCTCCCTTACCCCTGTAGAGAACTGCTTCAAAATAATCTGTACATTTTGCGCCTTTATTTTTTTACTGCTCCCGCACCTTGCGCCGTGTACGCGGTACTTGGTACGTGGTATAACAGCAACCGTTTTAATACTGCACAGGTACATTCGTTACGATTCCCAAGCTGCCTATACATAGGATATTGTAGTATAATGGTTCTGAAATTGCAACCAGAATCAGAAAAAAATATAATTTTGCAAAAATTTATTTTATTTCCTGAACTCAGGCCGATATATAGTATATATGGAAAAAACAGGATTGGTTGTCTGCCCGGCAGAATATATTTTTATGCATATCCCGGGTAAGAAGGTACTCGATTTGCTGTGCAAATTGATTACAGGACAGGAAGGAAAGGAGGGTCTTTTCATGAAAGTGACTATGAGGAACTGGCGGCCGGCAACCGGCAGCCAGTATGCGGATCGGAACCAGTCTGCAACCGGAAGCCCCTATACGGAGCAGGCTCTGGCTGTAAAAGACGGCAGTGAAGCGGAAAAGACGCCGGGTGCTCCGGTACAGTCGGTGACTGCGGCGGATCGTTATTTCAATGCGGGCAATGCGGCAAAGGATGATTTTTATCATTCGATCCGCGGACAGATACAGGATCAGTCAAGTTTTTTAAATTCGATGCTCGGAGAAGATCAGGAGGATTTCTTAAGCTCCCTCCTGGGAGAGGATGAGAAGAGCCTTTTAAGCGCCATGCTTGGAAAAGAAAAAGAGGAGAAAAGTCTCCTGGATTCCCTGCTGGGGCAGGCAAAGGAAAGCTCCGGTTTCAAGATGAACGTATCCATGCCGGACGATTCTACCGGACAGCTTGCAAGCGAGCTCGCCCGTTCGGAGACGAAGATGAACGTACTGCAGGTTTCCTCCAAAGCCATGCGCGCGCTGGGCACTTTAAAAATCGCATATGCGCTCAGCGAAGGGGAGGATAAGGAAAAAATAGGCCGGATGATCCGGCGTATGCAGAAGCTGACCCGGCAGATTCAGAAAAAGATGAAGAACCTGAACAAGGAGGAACAGTTGGAGCTGCAGAGAAAGCGCGCGGAGGAACGTCAGGAGCAGCAAAAGGAACTGGAGATCCGCAAGGAGATTTCCAAGCGCAGGAAAAAACGCCGCAGAGAGGAAAATCACTATGCGGCAAAGGAACTGGCGCAGGACCGGAAGGAAGCCCTTCAGGAGACCCTGGATTCCATAGCGGGCCTGGGCAATTCCTCCGCTTCTGCAGCAGCAGCCGAGGGGCTGGTTTCCGTACCTGGCACCGGCAGCGCCCCGGGATCCGCGGCAGGGGCAGTGGCCGGGAGTGCAGCACCAGGCGGCAGCATAGCGGCAGACATTGGTTCGGCCGGCGCGGCGGCAGCGGATGTTTCGGTGGATGCGGCTGTCTGAACATTGAAGATACATCTGTTGAAATGTTGCAGCAGACTTGCACCCGTATCCTATCGAAAGTCTTCCGGCATCATCAGCATCAAGCAATGTCCGCAGCAGAGCGGAGAATTTGATTGATAGGCAAATATCAGAGTTGAAAAACAGCCCTCGTGCGCTTCGCAGGGGCTGTCTTTTTTGCCGGCGTATACAGAATGATTGCCGTAGGCATACGTTTTGTCTTTTGCGGATCTGCAGATTGTTTCTATGTGCAGACACGATCTGGTTTGATTATTTCAATCTTGTATCTAAAAAGCTTCTCAGTTTTCCTTCATTATACCTAACCAGAGTCTGGTCTGCTTCCCGCATACGCGGATAAAGATACCATGCCAGCAGACCGCGCTGTGTATGTAATCTGTTTTCCGCTTCCTGAAACACAATGGAACGGGTAGGATGATCCAGGACTTCGCTTGTAATCTCCACCTCCCTGTTGGCAGGCAGGCAATGCAGCGCTTTACAGTGTTCAGGTGCACGGTTGAGCATATCCATATTTAATTGATATCTAGGCATAAAATTAGCCATTCTGTCGGCCTCTTCTTCCTCATATCCATAATATGTCCATACATCCGGAACAATAAAATCTGCATCTGCAACTGCCTCTTCAACCTGGTCTGTCACAGTCAGAGTCCCTCCCGTCAGTTTCATTTTATCCCGGATTTTTTTCTGCTCTTCTTTCGACATGGAATATTTTTCAGGTGAGCAGACCGTATAACGCAGTCCGAGCGCCGCACACATATGTCCGGTTTCTTTACTCATTATGCCGGTGTCCTCCCTGGAATCTCCTACAAATACAACATGTATATCATCCAGACTTTTTCCTTCCGGAAGATGCTCGGACATTGTAAAAAAGTCGCAGATCCCTTGTGTAGGATGATTATAATAGGTCATTGCGTTAAATACCGGAATCGTGGCGTATTCACAAAGCTTTAAAATTCCTTCATGTTCTTTTGTACGGAACATGATTCCATGGCACATGGATGAGAGGATTCGCGCCGTATCCTTAATCGCCTCATGGGAGCCAAAGTGTATCTCACCCGGCTTCAAATAAAGCGCATGTCCTCCCAAATCTGTCATCGCAGTTTCAAACGAAACTCTCGTTCGCGTGGACGGCTCTTCAAAGATCATAGCAAGAGTAGCACCCTTCAATATCTTAGGTACAGCGCCCTGCATGTCAAATTCTTTCAGCATCCGGATCGTTTCAAACAGACTCAGCAGCTCTTCCTTCGTAAAATCAATCGTATCAATCAAATGCTTTACCTTTCCCTGTGTTCTTGCTTTCATAATGATAATCTCCTTTTTTATTTTTTTCAGACTTTGCCGTGAAACCAGCCCTTAGAACCGATATCCCGACTCAGTCTGTCTCTGCATATGAGATTGCTGCTATCTGCAAAAAAAGTTATCATGGTTCCGAAAAAAATACAATATGGTGGAACAGTTCTGTAATGCTTGTGAATAAAACGATAGTATGTTACAATTACGTGTACATTGTAACATGTGAAAGCAAATCAGATAGGGCAGGTATCAGACATGGATTTTTATGAGCAGGCAAATCAGCACATTTCAAAATTAAATGACAATGAGAAAAAAATATTTGAATATGTAGTCAGTAATATCAATGAAGTACAAAAAATGCAGATCCGGGTATTAGCGGAACATTGTTATGTATCAGCCACTACGATCATGCGTTTTACAAAGAAATTAGGTTTTTCCGGATACCGCGAATTTATTGACTCTCTTAAAGTCAGCCTTCATCTGTCTGCTACTACAGAAGTTCCGGAAGTGCTGTGGAAAAAGGAATACAGTGAAGAATACCTTAAAAATATAATGGAAAGTGTCCGGGTGCTTTCCGCCAAAACCTTGCAGAGTTTTAAAGATGCTGTTGACAGAGGCGGACGGATCTATTTCTTTGGAGCCGGCATGGATCGGGAGGTAGCCCGGTACGCCTACCACTTGTTCACGTCACTGGGTTACCGGAGCGCATGCCCGTTGGAGGTTTACGAACAAACTGCTGTGATCAGCCAGTTGTGTGAAGAAGATGTGCTGTTTATTTTTTCTATCAGCGGAAAAGATCGTGAATGTATTCGGCTTATTGAGAAAGCACGGATGCACTGTAAACTGAAAATCGCGTCTCTGACCCAGTCAGCAAATAACCTGATCCAAAGCATGAGCGATATTGATTTTTATGTTTTTGCTGAACAGGTCATATACAAGGATGCCGATCTGACTGCAAGGGTTTCCATGATCGCGACTATTGAACTGCTGGTATACAGTCTGATTTCTTAAGTCTATGTAACATTGTACACACAAATGTAAAAAAAATCTATTTTGTTTCACCTGTTACACAAAGCCGTTTCTGCCTTTACAGCCGGCTTTGTGTATTTTATTATTTTTGTCAAGATTACTGCTATTTTGTTACGGATTTCAAAAAATCATAAAGGAGAACTTTCTTATGGAGAAACAAAAAAAACTGAAACTGTTTGACATTATCTGTTTGTCTTTTGCCTCATTTTTTTCCATTGAGCTGGTTGCGTCACAAGCCACGCTTGGGCCATCCATGATCTTCAGCATGCTGCTCTTCGGAGGTTTATATCTGATCTGCCACGGGCTGATCTGTGCCGAAATGGGAGCGGCCTATCCGGATCAGGGAGGGATCTATGTCTGGACGCTGCAGGCATTCGGAAATAAATGGGCTGCCCGGACAACCTGGTGGTACTGGGCAAACGTAGTCGCATTTGTTCCATGTACTATGGTTGCGCTGGTTGTCGTATTTCAACAGTTGTTCTGGCAGAATATGTCTGTAATAACCACTACCCTTATCTGTATTGCCGGAACCTGGATTGCGGTATTTTTAAACTGTATGTCGTTGGAAGACAGCAAGCTGCTTTCCAATACCGGTTCTGTTTTGAAGCTGGTGGTCTGCCTTGCCCTGATCGGCGGCGGGATCTATACCTTTACGGTAAGCGGCTCTCAGAATATTTTTTCGACCGAAACGGTCATTCCCAAATTCGATATGCAGTTATTTGCGTTATTGCCGGTTTACATCTACGGTTTAAACGGAATGGATGTGATCTCATGTAATTCCGGTGAAATGGAGAATCCAAAAAGAGATGTTCCAAAAGCGCTTCTGATTACAGGAATTATATCCATTACAATATATATTTTATGCGCGATTTCTATTCTGGTCATTCTTCCCCAAGCCGAAATCGATTCTGCATCCGGTATGATTGATGCAATCATTTCTGTCTTTGGCGGAAGCCGCATTGTAGCCGTTCTGATCGGTATTGCCCTGGTTTTTGTTTACGCAAGCTATATTTTTGGCTGGACGATCGGGGGCAATTCGGCAGCTCTGGAAGCTGGTGAGGCCGGAGAACTGCCCGGATGGTTTGCAAAATCTAATGAAAAACACGCTCCGGCCGGCCCGGCAGTCCTTCTCGGTATTGCTTCTACCGTGCTGCTGTTGTTTTACGGATTTACTGCCAGCTCAAGCAGCGAGCTTTTTTGGACCCTGCTCGCATTTACTTCCATTATTTTTTTCCTGCCGTATGTAGTTCTTTCATTTTCATTTTTACGGCTCAGGAAAATTGACCCGGATACATACAGGCCGTTTAAAATCCCCGGAAAGATATTTCCCAGTATAATTGCAGTTCTCAATTTTATACTTTTAGTGATTGCCATAATCGGATATCTGCTTCCGCCGGAAGGCGAAAATCCGGTTACATATGTTTTGTTTTTAGCAGCCGGATTGGCTGTCACCCAAATCCTGGGCGAATTTTTAATTTGGATTGCAGCGAAAAATCATAAAACTAATTAGAGAAAGGAATATATAAACATGAACTATTTAAAAACCACACCCCGCCAGGACGGCTTCCGCATGCCCGGCGAATTTGAACCCCATGAACGATGCTGGATGATCTGGCCGCAGAGAAGAGATACTTTCCGATACGGCGCAAAACTGGCGCAAAAGGTTTTTGTTGAATTTGTGAAAGCAATCAGCAGATTTGAACCGGTTACAGTATGTGTAAATGACAGCCAGTATGACACGGCTTTTATGGCGGTAGGGAAATATGCGCAGGTCGTAGAGCTGTCAAACAATGATTTCTGGATGCGTGATACAGGGGCAACCTTTGTAGCAAACGGAGCAGAAATCCGCGGAATCAGCTGGGGATTTAACGCATGGGGCGGTCTGACTGACGGATTATATTTTCCCTGGGATAAGGATGAAAAGATCGCAGATAAGATGTGCGGCCTGCTGAACATTGACTGCTACAAACCGGATAACTTTATTCTAGAAGGCGGTTCCATTCATGTCGATGGAGAGGGCACGCTGGTTGTAACCGAATCCTGCCTTTTAAGTGAAGGTAGGAATCCGCAGTATAGCAAAGAAGAAATTGAAGAGATTCTAAAGGAATATCTGAATGTCACAAAAATCATCTGGCTGAAAAGAGGAATCTATCTTGATGAAACGAACGGACATGTGGATAATATTTTCAATTTTGTAAGGCCCGGAGAATGCGTACTTGCATGGACAGATGATGAATCAGACCCGCAATATGCGATTTCCAAAGAATGTTATGACATCCTCTCTTCTGAAACCGATGCGATGGGGCGGAAACTAACCATACATAAGCTGCTTATACCGAATCCTGTCCATCTCACAGAAGATGAGCGCGAAGGAATGGATCAAATCTGTGAATTTTGGCCTCCCGAGGCAGGAACAAGGCTTCCCGCCTCCTATGTAAACTATTATACTGCCAACCATGCAGTCATTTTTCCAAAATTTGATGATGAATATGACGCGGCAGCGGAACAGCTTTTCAAGAAAATCTATCCGGAGCGTGAAGTGATCGGGATAAGCTGTCATGAGCTGTTTTTAGGCGGAGGCAATATTCACTGTGCTACACAGCAGCAGCCCGCATCCGTCTGAAAACCCGCCAAAGCAGGAATTGTCGATATAACATCCAGACAGCATTTCGGAACATTCGAAGTAAAGACATCGGCGGCATGAAATATAATCCTTTCATGCCGCTGATGATTTTTTTAATCTATTATCTGGTCACGATATCCACCGGTACATTGAAGATCTTCGCCACCTTCAGGATCGTATCGATATGCCTTCCAGTCGCCGCCGCAAAGTGGTGGGTCGGTCCGCATTCGCTCCACTGGTTCACGAACTCCCTTGCCCCGCAGGTAAAGCGTGTCCGCATGTTGGTATCGCCGAAGGAAAGGATCTTGCCTTCCTCATTGACGCCCTCAGCCACGATAAATTTGAAGTGCCCTTCTCCGTCCTGTGTGATGGCAAGGTAAGTGACCGGGCCTGTGTACGGATAGAACTGGGTCAGGTAGCCGCCGCCGGTCTTTCCGTGGAATACCTTTACGATCTTCATGGTCGGCTTCTTGTCGGAGATATCCGCATCCCCGGAGCCGCTGTGTCCGATGATGGCAATGTCGTCGTTGAAGTCGATGGAGTACATTTCCGCAAGCTGCCCTGTACCGGAGATGGTTTTTAAAATACTCATCGCCATGGCAACCTTCATATCCCCTTCTACCGCACAGGCCGTTCCCTGCTTGATCAGCATGGAGAATGCCGGGATCAGCATACTGTCAAGGACGCCTGCCTTGCCCTGTGCAAATCCGTCATAGTGGGAGGCTACCAGTCCCAGCTTCTCATCCTTCACCCACTGCTCGAACGCAACCACATATTTTGCCATTTCCCATACTTCTTCGATGCTTCCGCCGCCCTCAATGTCGAAGGTATCCAGTATATCCTGAGCTTTCGCGCGGATCGCGTCCTCGTCTGTGATGTCATCGGCAATGGCCCACATCTTCTCCCAGTCAAACTGCTTGGTATAGAGGTGCATCCTCCTGTACAGGTTGGACTCGTCAATGTAGAGATCCATCATACCCGGATAGGGCCTTCCGATCTGCGCGATATTGGTATCCCGGAATCTTCTTCTCACCTGGGCTGCGCGGCACCACTCCTCGATCTCCGCCTGGACGCCCGGATCTCCGCCTTCTACAACGCCTGTGATCACCGCGTGGCGTTTGCCGTATCTCTCCAGGTCAGCCACCATCTCACCGACCGCGCCGCAGGCATAGCCTTCGCCCAGCCATGACGCGATATCTGTATGATCGTAGTCCAACGCTTTCAGCTTCTGCACGTTCACCAGCACAACCGGAACATCCAGATCCCGCACTGCCGGGAGCATATTGTAGGATGTAGCGTAGGTCAGAAGCTGCATGAATACCAGATCCACGTCCGCCGCGCGGAACGCGTCCCCTGCTGCCTGTGACTGCTCCTTTGTGGTCACCATTCCTCCGTCGATGATCTCCACGGTGTCCGGCAGCGTCTTCTTAAACGCATCATACTGTGCTTCGAACTCCGGTACCAGTGACGGGAACTGGGGCAGATACGCGCCTAAAGCGATGGAAAATACACCTACTTTTGCTTTTGTCTCAACTAACATGTTATATCCTCCTCTTACTCATAATATTTGATATCAAATGACGTTCCGATGCATGTCCGTGCAGCAGGCAGATCCGCGAATACGCCGTCCTGCAGCATCTGCACCGCGATATTTCCGATGGCGGTAGCCTCGGTGGGGCCGGCGGATACCTTCTTGCCGGTATACTTTGCGGTCAGCTCGTTCAGATAGCCTGCATTGGCGCCGCCGCCCACCACATAGATGGTGTCATATGTATTGCCTGTAATGGCCTCGATCTCCTTCACCGTCTCGCCGTAGCAGTAGGCCAGGCTGTTGTATACCACAGCGGAAATCTCCCCTACCGTCTCAGGCACCTGCTGATTCGTGTTGCTGCAATAATCCTGCACCGCCTTGATCATGCTCTTCGGCGCAAAGAAACAGTCATCGTTGCAGTCCACAATGGAGGCAATCTTCTCTTTAGAAGCACGCTCACAGATCTCCGCAAAGGACAGATCCTCTTCAAATTCCTTCTTCACGGACTGAATCATCCACAGTCCCATGATATTTTTCAGGAAACGGAACCGATGGTCGTAGCCGCCCTCATTTGTAAAGTTGGCCTGCATGCTCGCCATGGAGCAGTCCGCTTCTTTTCTCTCGATCCCCATCAGAGACCAGGTGCCTGAACTGATGTAGATCGCGTTGTCATTGTTGGTGGGAACCGCCAGCACCGCAGAGCCTGTATCATGTGTTGCAGGAAGCACAACCGTACAGTCAAATCCCACTTCTTCCTGGATCTCTTTTGTAAAATTCCCTACCACCGTTCCGGGCATGGACACGGGCAGGAACATTTTGGAATTGTATCCCAGCATGTCAATCAGCTCATAATCCCAGTCGTTGGTCTTGGGATCTACCAGCTGCGTGCTTGTGGCGTTGGTGTATTCCATCTTCTTCACACCGGTCAGCAGGAAGTCGAAGTAATCCGGAATCATCAGTATGGACCTCGCCTGTTCCAGGTATTCCGGATGGGATTGTTTTACTGCCATAAGCTGGTAAATGGTGTTGAAGATCTGTTTCTGGATTCCGGTTCTCGCATACAATGCGGAAAGTGAGATCGTCTCATAGACTTTATCATCCATTCCGCCGGTGCGGCTGTCACGATAGCCTACGGTATTGCCCAGAACCCTGTCCTTTTGATCCAGCAGGACATAATCCACCGCCCACGTATCAATCCCCATGAAGGAAGGGATCTTGCCAAGCTCTTTACACCTTTTGAGACCGTTTTTGATCTCGGCAAACAGCCGTTTTACATCCCAGCACAGGGTTCCGTCCACATTGTCCATCCCGTTTGGGAAGCGGTAGATCTCTTCCAGCTCCATCCGGCCATCCACCATCGACGCCAGCATGTGACGCCCGCTGGACGCCCCGATATCTACGGCCAAATAATACTTCTCCATTTTGTGCCTCCTTTATAATTTTTTAACTCTACGTTTATTATAATTAGTAAAAGAGCACAAAAAAAGGTCTCTATTTACTTAAAAATAGGACCTTATTTGCATTTCTATTCGACCAGGGTCGAAAAGATCAGAGGATATTTCGCAATGTTCTTCAGTCTGCACTCATACACTACATCATCCGCTTGTTCCATGATTTCCTCTAAAGTAAGCTTGTTCTCTTTTCCCTCAATCTCCAGGACACCATAGCTGAAACTGCACTGGTACTTTTTGTAGACTTCCTCCTGAAATTCCTTCATAATCTCGGCCAGCTTCCGATTGATCAGATCTGCCATATTGCCGGAAAGGACAACGCAGAACTCGTCGCCGCCAATCCGAGCAAAGGTATCGCCGCCGCGGAAGTTCTTCTTGACGATCTCCACGAAGCCCTGGATATATGCGTCTCCCTCGTGATGCCCGAAGGTCTCGTTTACATATTCCAGCCCGTCAAGCTGCAGATAGCAGATCGTTGCATCAAGCTCGTCTCGAAGGACGATTCCCATATATTCCTCAAAGAACCTGCGGTTTTTCGCTCCCGTCAGCGGATCATGGTATGCCTCGCTGTCCAGGTGGCGGGCGTTGCGCTTCTCATCCGTAATGTCGATTACAACATGAACATAGGAAGAGCGTTCCCTCCATTCCATCTGGAAGGAAGTGACACGGTAGGAGGTGCCGGCTTCTCCCTCCATCTCCCACACCTTATACTGCTCTTTGCCGTCCCAGTTTAAAAGATCGGTATGGAAAGAAAGACGGCGCTTGCAGGTCTGGCAGAAGGAACTGTCAATGCCTCCAACCTGCTTCCGCTTATTGCAGTATATGACCTCCTTGCTGTCCCTGTCCACAACCAGAAGCCACTCCTTCCGCCTGCTCAGCATCTCGATCAGGAACTCATTGTAGCCTTCGATCATCTCTGCCCGGCGCTCTGCCTTCGCCGCGACTTCCTTAAGCTGTTCTTCCCTCTCTTTTAGCTGCCGCGTCATCTCGTTAAAGGCATCGGAAAAATCTCCCAGAAAGGCTACATGCTGAGAATAATCTCCCTTTGTAACCTGCTGCGCCTGCCAGGTAAGGTGATTCAGATTCGCGTGCAGGTTCTTCAGATTCTCACACAGGAAATTGTAATCCTTCGGAAATTCCACCGACAGGTTTCCCTTCGAAAGCTCCGCCGAATATGCAACCAGCTCGTTCACCGCATTCTGCATGATCTGGAGTCCCCGCCCCAGATCCTTGAAGGGCTCGCTCAGCTGACCGACTTCAAAATTCTCAATCCATGAATCATAGAGAATCCCCCTCATATATTCGAATAAAACCTCGCAGTCCTTATTTGTCTCTGCTCCCAAGTTCATATCCTCCTTATTCATCTATATCTGCCCGGAACCGGCATACCCTGTCACCGGTCGCCCAGCAGTTCACTTCCGTCGCATTGTACGGCTTCCCCGTATATGAGGTAAGTATTCCGGCTAAAAATCCCTCATCATAGTTGCATACTGTCTCACCAAGGAGCGGCAGTCCGGAACAGTCGGCATCCTCAGAAACCGTAAGTACCATCTTCCCCGTCTCCTCATCAAACTTCTCAATCCTCAGGACACCAATCTTAAATTCTTCCAGACGCTTCTGAAGCTGTGCGGTAAACTCGGATAATTCTAAAGAGGAATCCAGATATTTTTCTGCAAAATATGTCCCCGCACGAAAACCTGCGCTCCGGAAAATCTCAATCTGTTTTTCTTTGCCGAACCTGGAAGCCAGTTCTTCCCGGATCGAATACTCCAAAAGCCTGTAAACAGCGACGGGCAGTTCCGCCCCAAGGTTCTCCCTGCCGTTTTCCTGTGCTTTCATGTAGTCCGCCAGATTCATTGTTTTCCTGTTTTTTAAAAAAATATTTTCTTCCATCATGTTTCCCTTTCTTACAAATATAGTGTACCAATTGTATTATAATAGATTATTTTCACTTTGCCAATAAAAAAACAAAGATTCTTAATCTATCTATTGACAAAAACAGGTTTCTTGTGTACATTAATATCAATGCGAAAGAGTTTGTCGACCTTTTTTAAAGGCCGATAGACTCTTATTTTTTTATCGAAGTATCGTTACACAGGATCGGATACAAAAGAAAGGAGATCAAAACTATGGAACACATCAAATGGATCAAAAATTCACTTCCGAAAACAGAGGATCAGAACCTCAAATATCTGTCCCCCGAGGAATCTAAGAAGGTCCGGGCTTTTCACGAAAGCTTTCCTCAGTACACCAAGACACCGCTCGTGAAGCTGGATGAGATGGCAAAACACCTGGGACTTGCCAACATATTCGTCAAGGATGAATCATACCGCTTCGACCTGAATGCATTCAAGGTATTGGGAGGCTCTTATGCTATTGCGAGATATATCGCTCAGAAATTAGGGCGCGACGTCAGCGAGCTTCCTTACTCGGTTCTAACCTCCGACAAGCTCAGAGAAGAATTCGGACAGGCAACCTTCTTCACCGCTACCGACGGGAATCACGGACGCGGAATCGCATGGGCCGCTAATAAGCTGGGCCAGAAATGCGTCGTAAGAATGCCGAAAGGCACCACGCAGACCAGGTTAGAGAATATCGCCAGGGAAAATGCGACCGTTACCATCGAGGATCTGAATTATGACGACTGCGTGCGCATGGCTGCAAAAGAAGCCGAGAATACAGAGCACGGCATCATGGTTCAGGATACGGCCTGGGAAGGCTACGAGGAGATCCCTACCTGGATCATGCAGGGATACGGAACACTCGCTATGGAAGCTGACCAGCAGTTAGCAGAAGACGGATGCCGCCCGACACATGTATTTATCCAGGCGGGCGTAGGATCACTTGCCGGCGCAGTTGTCGGATTCTTTGCCAACCGTTTCAAAGAGAATCCTCCGGTCATGGTCGTTGTGGAAGCCAACGCTGCAGACTGTCTCTACCGTTCCGCTATGCAGGGCGACGGAAGCCGCGTAGATGTGACCGGCGATATGCTGACAATTATGGCCGGCCTTGCCTGCGGTGAAGCAAATACCGTCTCCTGGGACATCTTAAGAAATCATGCCGACGCGTTCGTATCCTGTCCCGACTGGGTAAGCGCCAACGGCTCGCGTATCTACAGCGCTCCGGTCAAAGGCGACAAGCAGGTCATCTCCGGCGAATCCGGTTCTGTCACGATGGGACTGGTACACGCGCTGATGACGAAGCCGGAATACCAAGACCTCAAGGAA
>OFFF01000862.1_pt1 | contig 21118 bp, 23 predicted proteins | sample 1521301 | NCBI WGS metagenome assembly OFFF01 (sample SAMEA3504101, study PRJEB24116) | mouse gut metagenome | biome: mouse gut; feature: mouse-associated habitat; material: faeces | place: Denmark | collected 2011
CAGCTCAATGCCAGCCGCTGGGACAGCTCCATTTGGGAAATGCGTTCGCAGGATAGAATACAGCGCAGGGTGTTGGCGCGGTTGCGGCGCTTCACGTCCATATTGCTGGCGGGAGTTGTTTTCATAGGCCACCATCCATTGTGTGTTTTATAAAGGCTCTACATGACAATAGGATAGTGCATTTTTTCGAAGATTGCAAGGGGTTTTATGATCTGCCCCTCACAGAAAATTTTTAGCTGCATTTCTTTGCGGCCAAAAACGGCCCGGCCTAACTGAACAGTTGACGGTCATCTGTTCAGATAGGCGGGGCCGTTCGGCTGTCTTACTTAAAAGCGATGGCCTCTATCTCGATCCCCGCATTTTTCGGCAGACAGGCAACCTCTACCGCGCTTCGAGCGGGGCAATCCTTGGAGAAAAAGGTCTTATATACCTCGTTGACTGCGGCAAAATCGGCCATGTTGGCCATGAACACGGTGATTTTTACCGCCTTTTCCATAGAACTGCCCGCCGCCTCCAAAACGGCGGAGACATTCTTCAAAGACTGCCTGGCCTGCTCCTCGATGCCCTCCGGCATTTGGCCTGTGACAGGGTCGATGGGGAGCTGTCCAGAGGTGAACACCAGGTCACCCAAAGAGATGCCTTGGGAGTAGGGACCGATTGCGGCCGGCGCCTGCTGCGTACTCAATGTTTGTTTTGTCATGATGACCTCCATAGAAATTTTTTTAGGGAACCTTGCCTCATTCACTGACCGTCCTGTTTCAGTGGTAAAGTATATTGGGCAGGAACAGGGACAAGGGCTCTACAAAGACGATGATCAACAGCGCAACGATGCTGATGATGCAGAAGGGCAGCACGCCCCTGTAAATTTCGCTCATCTTCGCGTTGGCGATGGGCTGGGCCACAAACAGATTCAGGCCGAAGGGGGGCGTAAACATACCGATGGCCACTGTGGTGATCATGATAACGCCCAAATGGATCAGGTTGATGCCCAGGGAGTTGACGGTGGACAGCACGATGGGCAGAATGATCATAAAGGCGGATACGCCGTCGATAAACATGCCGGCAATCAGCATGTAGACGCACAAAATCAGCAGGAAGCCCGTCTTGTTGATATCCAAAGCCGCCATCCACTTGGAGAAGAGCTGGGGCAGCCCGCCCACTGTCAACAGCCAGGCGAAGGCGGAAGCCGCGGCCATCAGGATCATAGTCTGCGCTGTGGTGCGGATGGACGCCACCATCGTCTCCTTAAAGAGCTTGAAGTCCATCTGCTTGTAGATGAACACGCTGACCAGAAGCGCGTACACGCAGGACAGGCCGGAGGCCTCCGTAGGGGTGCACAGGCCGGAGTATATCCCGCCGATGATGATGATAGGCACGCCCAGCGCCCATAAAGCGTCTACCGTGGCCATCCACTTCTGTTTCCAGCTGGCCCGGTCCTCTTTCTTGATCTTGTGCCGCAGGGCAAAGAAGTAAATGTAGATGAGGAAGCAGACGCCATAGATCACGCCGGCGCTCAGACCCGCCATGAAGAGCTCGCCCACCGAGGCGTTGGTCATGGTGCAGTACATGATCGCGGTGATGCTGGGCGGTATCAGGAGGGCCACCGAGCCGCTGGAGGCAATCAGGCCCAGAGAAAATCCCTTGGGGTAGTGTTTTTCCCGCAGGCCTGGATAGAGCAGGCCGCCGATGGCCACTACCGTGGAGGGGGAGGAGCCGGACACCGCGCCAAAAAACATGCTGGCAACCTCTGTGGTAAAGGCCAGTCCGCCGGTGGCGTCGCCCACCATAGCGGCGGCCCAGCTGACGATCCGTTGGCCAATGCCCCCGTTTTTCATGATGTTTGCAGCCAGTACAAAGAAGGGGACGGACAGCAGCGAAAACTTGTCGATGCCGCTGAACATGTTCATGGCCACCACCATGATGTCGTTGGGGGTGAAAAGGATCAGGCTGAGTACCGTAGGCAGGCACAGCGCCACGAAGATGGGAGCGCCTAAGAACAGCATTACGAACATGCTGATCACTAAAAAGATATTCATTTCCATACTCGCAGCCCTCCCTCAGTTCAGGTCCAGAAGGTTGATATCGTCAGCGTCTTCTTTGTCGTTGTCGGCCAATTGACGGTGGTCGATGCGGACAAAATAGATGGACTTCAGCAGGTACTGGAAGGTGGACAGAGCGGAACCGATGGGCAGGGCCAGGTAGACAATCCATAGGGGCACCCGCATCACCGCGCTGCGCTGCATATTGCCCATAGCCATCATCACATACTTGGCGGAGGCCACCGTAAACATGGCGCAGAATATGCACGCGGCCAGCATACAGATGATTTTCAGTACCTTTTTTACCGGGGTGGCGGACATCTGATAGACGATATCCACCCCCACGTGGAGGTCGTCCTCCGCGCAGACCGCCATACCGATAAATGTGATCCAGATGCTGCAATAGCGCATATATTCCTCCGCCCAGTCCAGGGCGGGGAACTGAGGAATCCTGCGGAAAAAGACGTTTACCGTCAGCACGCACAAGGCTGTGACGAACAGAGCGCCGGTCAAAAGCAGCTCAGCCTTGCGAAGTGCACGCAATAGTTTCTGCATGATTTCACCTAACTTTCTCTACTAGGGACAGGGCCGGACGGTCAGAGTCGCCGTCCGGCCCTGGATCGTTACTGATTTGCGGGGTCCGCCAGGAATTCCTGCACACGGTTCAGCAGGTCGGTGCCGATCTCCGCGCCAAAGATCTCATATACAGGGGCGGAGGCGTCCTTAAAGGCCTGGCGCTCCTCGTCGGTCAGCTCATAGACCGTGATGTCGCTGGAGGTGATGGTGTCGTAGTACTCCTTGTTATACTCCTGGAGACGATCGTAGCAGAACTGCTGGTTCTCGTTCACCACTTCCTGGATCAAGGTCTTGGTGGCGTCATCCAGGCCGTTCCACCACTGGCCGGAGGCGCACATGATATACTCCAGGTAGGAGTGGGAGGAAACCACCATGTAGTTCTGCACCTCATACAGCCGCAGGTTGGCGATGGAGAGGAAGGGGTTCTCCTGGCCGTCTACAGTCTTGTTTTGCAGGGCGTTGTACAGCTCCATGATGTCGATAGCGGTGGTGGTGGCGCCCCAGGCCTTATACATCTCCATGATGATGGGGGCCTCCTGGGTGCGGATGCGCAGGCCCTGGAAATCCTCGGGCTTGTGGATCTCGTAGTTGTTGGTGAAGTTTTTGGAGCCGGAGGAGTAGAAGGCCAGGCCATGGATGCCGATATCGTCCAGGCCGGACATCATCTCCTGGGCCAGGTCGCTCTTGAACAGCTTCATGGTGGACTCCTGCGTGGGGAACAGGAAGGGCATGTCCATGATGTTCAGGGTGGGGTAGAAGCCGCCGTACTTAGAGGTGGGCAGAAGCACCATCTCCACGGTGTTCATCTGCATGGACTCGATCATGGCGGAGGCGCTGCCCAGCTGCTGGTTGGGGAAGACCTCCACGGTGATGTTTCCGCCGGACCGCTCTTCCAGGGCGGCCTTGATGTTCTCGCAGGCCTCGTGATGGGGGGTGGTCAGGGGGGCGTCGTGGGCCAGGCGGATGGTCATCTTGGGATAGGACGCATCGCCGCCGGGCTGCTGAGTGCCGGAGCTGGTCTGGGAGCCGGGGGTGTTCTGGCTTCCGCCGGACTGCTGGTTTCCGTTTCCGCAGGACGCGAGGGACATCAGCATTCCAGCCGCAAGGAGCAAGGTAAGGACTCTCTTTTTCATAGTTGTTCTCCTCTCAATATGATCCGATTTATTCTGTGCCGCCCCGTCTCCAGGGCGGGGAACAGCGTGGTTCCGACCGGTATTCATAAGCGAAAATGCCCGCTCAGAGGGTCGTTTGGGCTTGCGGATACAGGTCCTTAATCCATCAGGCAGGCTTCCGCCATCTTCAGACTCTCCGCTGAAGAGCAGGCGCCCATGGCCTCGAATATGACCGGCATATCCACGCCCGCGTCCCGGTAGGCCTGGATCCGCCGCCGGCAGTAGTCCGGGTCGCCCGCTACGACCAAGGTGTCCACCATGTGGTCGCTGACGGGAAGGCGGGCCGTCTCCCCCCGCAAAAAGGCCTTGCGGAAGGGCTCTGTCTCCTCCGCCTTCAGGCCGGCGGACAGAGTGAGGGAATTGGCCCCGTGCAGGCCCAAGTACCGGGCTGTGAGGGGGCGCATGGCCTCCACCGCCGTCTGTCTGTCCCTGTGGATGTAGGTGGGCAGGTAGACGGCGATCTTGATGTCCTCCGGGTTACGCCCGACGTTTTTCGCACCGGTGGCCAGCCTCTCCCGGGCATAAGAGATGTAGGCCAGGGGGGAACCGGCGGAGAGCAATACGCCGTCCGCGATCTCCCCGGCCGCCACAAGGGCTTTGTCGCCTTTCACACCCAGAAAGATGGGCTGATCGGGCCGGAGCGCGGCGTTCTCCAGCTTCACCGGCCCTGTCTGAAAATAGCTGCCCTGAAAAGCCACCTCCTCGCCGGCAATGAGACGCTTTACGATCTGGGTGCACTCCTTGACCGCGGTGAGGGGCTTGACATAGGGGATCCCTGCCTGTAACTCCATCCAGCGCCTGTTGCTGGCGCCCATGGCAATGACGGCCCGTCCGCCGGATATCTCGTCCAGGGAGACGGCCTCCATGGCGATGAGGGCGGGGTGGCGGGTGTAGGGGTTGATGACGCCGATCCCGATTTGGATCGCGCTGGTATTGGCTGCGCAGGCGGAGGCGATGGAAAAAGCGCCGCCCTGGAAATAGTCCTCCGCGATCCAGACCGATTCCATCCCGATCTGCTCCGCCCGCTTCGCGAGACTGATGGTTTCCTCTGCGCTGTGGACGCCGCTGAACCCAAAGCCAAGATGAAATGTGTTCTTCATGGGCACCTCCCGCCGGTCAGCCGTTGGCCGACTCTCTGTCCAGCATGGCCTCGATCTCCTTGGAGGTGGGGAAGTCCCAGACCTCGCCATTCACGGGGTTCTCAACGGAACACTTGTGGATGTTCAGCTTGATATCCAGCACATAGTAGAAGATCAGGTACAGGACAAAGCCCAGAATGATGGCGGTGACTGCCGGAATGGCGGAGGAGGTCATCTGAGACAGGACAAAGGATACGATCCAGGCCAGCCAGCCGGACAGCCGGAAGGCGTTGGGCACGAACAGCTTGGTCTGCTTTCCCTGAAGGACCAGGTAGTGGGCGATCATCATGCCGGCCAGCGGTCCGCAGAGGGAGCCTGTGAAGGACAGCCAGCTGCTGAATTTGCTGGCCAGGCCTAGGAAGGCCACGCCCATGGCGATGGCGTCGGAGACGATGCAGAACACCCACTTGGGAATATTGACGCCAGCCAGGTGGGCGGCGTTGGTAAAGGCCAGGGAAGAGGAGTAAATGTTGTTGTCGGTGGTAGTCCAAAGGGCCAGCGCCAGGACGATCACCGCAGGGAGAAGCAGGCCCAGCTTGCTCATCACGATCACCAGGTTGCCGTCGCCCACACCGATGGCGGTGACCACCGCCACGGCCTCGAAGAGGGCGGAGCCCAGCAGATAGCCTACGGCGGAGCCGCCCCAGACGTGGGAGGCTTTCTTGCTGTACCGGGTCAAATCAGCAGCCATACCGGCCCCCGCCACCCAGGTGGCCACAGCCGCCCCCATAGAGGTGATGAAGTCCAGCTTCGTCTCCGGCTGGAAGGTGACCAGGGCGGAGACGCCATAGTTCTTCAAGGTCATGAACAGACACAGCGCCAGCAGCACCCAGAGCAGGGGAGCCGCGATTTTGCTCAGGATCTCCAGGCCCTTGAAGCCCTGGATGGAGGTAATCAGGATCAGACAGCCGAAAATCAGCACCGCCAGCCAGAAGGGGAACCAGGGCAGAAGGGCGATAAGGGTGTTGGCGAAGGAGTTGAGCAGTACGCCGATGAAGCTCATAGCGGAGATGCCGCGGATTACCGAGGCCACGATAGAGCCCTTTGAGCCGAAGAGCGCCTCAAACAGGGAGTAGGTGGTGCGGCCGGAGCGGAACCCGCACAGTCCGCACAGGGAGCCGATCAGAAACAGCAGCCCGTTGCCAGCCAGCACGGCCAGCAGTCCGGTTTTTAAGTCATTTCCCGCTCCGATGGTCCCGCCTGTCATAAAGGCGCTCAGGCTGATGCACCACCCCACCCAGACGGCGGCCGTTCCATAGAACCCCCGCCGTTGGCTCAGCGGGACGCTGCCAACCGCGTAGTCATTGCCCAGAGATGTGGTATCAATGTTCTGATTGTTGTTTTCTGACATCCATTTTCCCCCCTAAACATATTGTGTCTGATCGAGACGGGCTCACATTCCTGCGATAGATATCCCCATGTGCCGCTTGCCATAGCGGCGGTTCATCCCGATAAGCATGGGGGTCAGGCTCTCTAGGGCGTGGGCGTGGACCAGCCGGCCCGCGTTTATCCCGCGCAGCCCCATCTCCTGCCCCAGGCCCAGGATCATGTCGATCAGTTCATCGTCGTCCCCGGCCACCAGGAGGTCGCCCTCCAGAGGGTGGGCGATATCCGCTAGCATTTCCCCCGCCAGGGTGTGGAAGCCGCAGGCCACCCGGGAGCTCTCCCCCAGCACCGCCTTGGTTTCCAGGGCGTTGGAGCCCTCGGGGGGCGGCGCATAGCGGATGGGCTTGACGGCCAGAGGGATGGTGACGTCCAGGACGGGCTTTGTGCCGATGTGGTCTTTCAGCCCCTCCAGGGTGGCCCGGTGGCCCGCTGAGGGGACGGAAATGACGATAAGCTCGCCCCAGGCACAGGCCTCCGGGTTGGACATGCCGGCCACGTTGTCCCGGCCGGTGGCCTCCTTGGCCCGCAAAGCCGCCTCCATGGCCTTCTCCACCTGGCGGGAGCCGATGCAGATATCATGGCCCGCCAGGATCAGGCGCAGCGCCAGGCCGTAGCCCATATCGCCGGTAGCGCCAATAATAGAAATTTTCATAAAAACCTCGTTTCTCTTATGCCCGAAGAGGGATCATAGCTTGTTTGAAAAATGTCAATATGCCCAAGCGGCGGTCCTTTTTCCACCATTGTGTAATTTCCATTTTTCAAACGGCGCCTAAAGCTCCATGCCATAGGCGTTCTTCAGGGCGGTCCGCAGCTCGTCCATGTTGGGATCGATCGTGGGCACCGGAGGAAGGAACTTCCGGGTGGTCCCTGGGTCCTTCAGGCCGGTGGAGGTGAGCACCGCCACCGCTTTCTGCCCAGGGGCGATCTTGCCCTCCTTGGCCAGTTTTGCCAGGGCCACCAGGCTCGTGACCGAACTGGCCTCGGCGTAAATGCCCTCTCGAGAGGCCAGCAGCGCCTGCATCTCCATAGTCTCCTGGTCGCTGGAGGAACGGGCATAGCCCTGAGATTTGCGGACGGCTTCCAAGCCCTGCCAGGTGCACTGTCCGTTGGCGATGGAGAAGGACACCGACCATTCCGAGGGGACCACTTGGGGGGCCTCCTGGCCCTGGGCCAGCGTCTGCTCCATGGAGCCGAAGACCTCCGCCGCCACAAATTTGGGGGCCTGCTCCAGATATCCCATCTCCACCAGGTCAGCCATCCCTTTATAGGTTCCATAGAGACCGTCGGAATAGCAGGCGGGAACGGAGATCAGGTCGGGGGCGGTGCCCCCAAGCTGCTCGTATATCTCGAAGGCGATGGACTTATAGCCGTCAATCCCGTAGCAGTTGCTGCCAATGGCCGGGGCCACGAAGCCGCTGATGGGCATCCAACCCAGCTGCTCCACACACTGGCCCATGATGGTCCACCGGTCGATGGAGGTGGGCGTGACCATCACCTTGGCCCCATAGGCCTGCATCAGGGTTTTCATGGTGTCGGGCACCTGGGGCACTGTGAACACCACGCAGGGCAGACCGGCGGCGGCGGCGTAAGCCGCAGCGGCAGCGCCGTGGTTTCCGGTGGAAGCGATGGTCACGGCGGGGACCTTCTCGTGCCGGGCCTTAGTCAGGAGGACAGAACACAGCCGGTCTTTATAGGACATGGTGGGGTTGCGGGACTCGTCCTTGGCGTACAGCTCGCCGATCCCCAGCTCCGCCCCCAGGCGTTCCAGCCGCAGCAGGGGGGTATTGCCTTCCCCTATGCTGACGGGGGCGGCCTCGCCGTCGATGGGGTAGAAATCCCGGAAGCGGTACATTCCGGGCTGGCCGTTCTGACCGGGCAGCTTCGCACCGGTCAGGTCATACTCGGTGGTAAAATTCACGCTGATCCCCTGCTCCCGGCAGCTGGGACAGCCCCGGTGGAAAGGGGTGTCACCCAGAGGCCGGCCGCACCGGATACAGCGGACACTTTTAAAATAGCTCATATTCGTTACCCCTTTAACACGATAAGGGCGTCGCTGCTCTTATCCAGATACCGGCGGCCGTCCTTGGTCACCACCACGGTGCTCTCCATCTGCACGCCGCCCCAGCCCAGCTCATAGTAGGGCGTCTCCACATTGAGGGTCATGCCTTCCTCCAACACTGTAGTATCGCCGGGGGCGACGGAGGGGCGGTCGTAGCACTCCACCCCGATGCCGTGCCCACAGTGGTGGCGCTCGTAGTGGGGGATACCGTTTTTCCGGGTGCTCTCCACAGCGATTTGGAAGATTTCCTCCGCTGTGACGCCGGGCTTGATAGCCGCGATAGCGTCATAGGTGCCCAGGCGGACCGCCTCGTAGTAGGCTGCCACCTTCTGGTCCGCCTGGCCCACCACGGCGGTGCGGGCCAGGTCGGAGCGGTAGCCGTGCCAGATGCAGCCAAAGTCAAATCGGATCATGTCCCCCATCTGGATAGCCAGATCGGTATTTTTGGTGTCGGAGTAGGCGGCGCGGCGGGCGGCGGTGCCCACGAAGAAGAGAAGCTCCGCATCCTGGCGGGCCAGCTCCTCCCGGAACCGCAGCTCCAGGTCCTTCTCCGTCATTCCCACCCGGAAATCCTTCAGGGCGTAGGCCAGAGCGCCCTCCGCGATCTCGGCGGAACGCTCGATTCCGGCAATCTCCTCCTGGTGCTTGACCAGGCGGGCCTCCATAAAGACCTGGGAGCCCGGGAAAATCTCCACGCCGGGACAGGCTGCGGCCACGGCGTTCCAGGTGGTCAGGCAGCAACGGCTCTCGTCCATCGCCACCCGCTTTCCACCAAGGGCCAGGATCGCGGCGGAAAGGGCCTCGGCCAGCGAGCCATAGCAGCGCTCCGCCTTTACCTGCTCCAGCCGCTCCGTCAGCGGGTCGCCCGCCGTCCCGGCGAAACGGAAGGAGCCGTAACAGTACAGGTCGGCCTCCAGGCCCACCGACTCCAGGATACTGGGCAGCTCTGCAATGGAGCCCACGATGGAAACCGCTCCATCCGAGGGACGGAACAGGGCGTAGCTCTCGGTGCGCTGGAGGACGTCCAGGTTGATGCAGTAGTAGCCCGAAACATATTGCACATTCTCACCCAGAGAGGCCACCAGCAGGTCGGCCCCCGCCTTTTGGGCGGCCATAGCCAGCCGCTGGGCCCGAAACGCGGTCAAAGTCATTTTGACACACTCCCTTTTCAGATATATCCGGAGGGTTTACTTGCCGTACTTGGAGATGATCTCCTCGGCGAAGAGCTGCATGTGCTCTCTCGTCTCCTCCTGGGTGCTGTCGGCGAAGATCAGCGCGGAGAAGGTGGTTACGCCCGCCTCGATATACTGCTCCACGTGGGCCTTGACCTCGTCCACAGAGCCGATGAGGTTGCGCTCCAAGTAGTTGGTGGCGTCCTTGCCCTTCATGGTGGACTTGCCCAGGGAACAGCTGTGGCGGTAGATCTGGGACCGCTCCCACTTCTCGATGGCCTCCTCGTGGGTCCGGGCGATGGAGACGGAGAGCTGGGGTGCCACGTCGATCTCGGCGATATCCCGGCCCTGAGCGTCGCAGGCCTCCTTCAGCATGGCCACGCCGCTGCGGATCTCGTCAGCCGTCAGCAGGGCGGGCAGCCAGCCGGTGCCCCACTTGGCCACCCGGCGGTAGCTGTTGCTGGAGTTGCCGCCGAAGTAGAAGGAGAAGGGCCGCTGAATGGGGTGGGGGAAGCTCTGGCCGTTCTGAATGTCGAAATATTTGCCTGTAAAGGTCACATTGTCCTGGGTAAAGAGGCGGTGCATCACTTCCAGGGATTCGTCCAGCATTTCGCCCCGGACCATGTCCTTGGCGGCGGCGCCGAATTCGGCCTCGAACTCCTCACGGTAGGCGCCCAGGCCCACGCCCAGCAGCAGACGGCCATTGGACAGGTGGTCCAGGGTGGCAATCTCCTTGGCCATGACCAGGGGATTCCGGAAGGGGATGACCAGCAGCGCGGTGGCCACCTTCAGGGTGGTGGTACGCTCGGCAATGGCCGCCAGAGTGAGCAGCGGCGCATAGTACCGGGGGGCCTGCCCGAACTGCTCACGCACATAGTCCTGGCTGGTGATATGGTCGTTGCCCCACACGGAATGGAAGCCCAGTTTCTCCGCGTAGATAGAGATGTCCACTACCTCCCGTGCAGAGGAGTAGGGGATCGGGTACATCAGACCCTCGGTTCCAGTTGCAATGCCAAGACCAAAATTTGCCTTCATTTGTTGATGCCCTCCTTAATTTTTATTATTCCAAAAGCGTCTGCCCCTCCGGACTGGGCCAGGGGCCCTGGCCAGCCTGAAAAACAGATCCCTTTGAACGCTTTATCAGATTTCTCCGCCCAGGACCCGGACAGGCGGTGTTTGAGCTTGTGAGTACAGGTTCTTACTGACGTTCCTGCTCCTGGGCCTCCCGGAGATAGCGGTAAACCGTCTGCTCGGAGACATCCAGCTGCTTGGCCACCAGGCTGACGGCCCCCTTCAAGGTGAAGGTCCCCTTGGCGTGTAGGGTAATGACCAGGTTCTTTTTCTCGTTGGTGGTCAGCCGGTGGGGCGGGACCCCCAATTCGCTGACTGCCCGGTCGATCATGGAGTGCAGCGTCTCCTCCAGGGACAGGGTGAAGGTCTCCATTGTGGGCTCTCTCCGCTCCGTCTCTCGGATGGGACATTTGGCGGCGGGCTCTCCCACCAGGCGGGTGACTCCCTCCACCAGCCGCTGTGCCACCAGCCAATCAGTGATATCCAGATTGATGCACAGCAGGCCAATGGTGTCGCCGTTGTCATCCCGGATGAAGAAGGTGGAGGATTTCAGGGTCCGTGTGCCGTCGGGGGTGGTCCCCCGGTAGTTGACGGCGAAGTCTTTGTCCACATATTTGGGGTCGTGGACCACCTCCAGGCCGAAATCTGTAATATGGCCGCCCACCTCCCGGCCGGTGATCTGTTGGTTGGCGATTGCCACAATCGAGTGCTCCATGTTAGTAAGGTCATGGAGAATCACCTCGCAGTATTCCCCGAAAATCTGACCGATATATTCCACCAGGGGGACATAACGCTCTAAAATCGGATTCATAACTAGCTACACACCTTTTCTTTTCAGTCCGCGAATGCCGCGCGGACTGTACACTTAATTGCGACAAGAATACCGACAGTTTTTTACATGGCAGCGAGCTTTTTCGCTTTAGTTCGATGAGAAATTTGATAATAATTTTTTAACACAATAAAAAATAAATGTCAATACCTTTGTTAATATTTTTTTAAAATTCCGTTAAAAAATTTTTCCAATTTGGTGGATCGGTCAATTTCACCCCTCCTCTCACAAAAAAGCAGCGGATCGACCATCTGCCGCCGCCCGGCAATCAGATCGTGATCCGCTGTCTCCATGTATGATTTTCATCCGGTTTGATTGAAATAGCGAAAGCGCCTCATATCTCTGAGGCTAGGTCCTCCGAGTCGGAGGACTGGTCTTTCCAGGCCACCGACGGTATTTCTTCCTGCTTATAGATAACGCCCAGACCCAGGCGGATCAACTCCAGCGTGGCCGCAGACCGGCTGGGATAGCGGTGCTCAAAACGGAAATTATCGATTGCAGTCAACATTTCTTTATCTACAATTACTGTATATCGGGGCTTTTCTGTCGGCATTCTCATCACCTCAGTCCCATTATGCGCTGTTCCGCGGTTTCTGTCAAGGAGCCAGAAGAAAATAGTTGACAAGTTCAGAACCTATGAACTATAATGGCCCCAACGAGGTTCATAGGTTCATACCCACGCCTCACTCTGTCGAAAGGGGTCCTCTCCTGTGTCAGCAATTACGCTTCTTCCGATCCAAGGCCTACCCGAGATATCTTTCGGGGATGATCTGGCCGCTGTCCTCCTCCAGAAGCTGGAGGACCAGGGGACGCCTCCCCGGCCTGGAGATATCCTGGTCATCGCCCATAAAATCGTGTCCAAAGCGGAAGGGAGGGTGGTGGCTCTGGAGGATATCTCCCCCAGTCCGGAGGCACTGGCCTTAGGGGAGAAGACCGGAAAACCGCCCGCGCTGGTCCAGCTTGTTCTGGAGGAGTCAGAGCGGGTCGTCCCCTTCCCCAAACAGCAGGTGCTGATGGCCCGGCACCGCCTGGGCTGGACATGCGCCAACGCCGGGGTAGATCAGTCAAACGCAGGGGATGGGAAAGCGGTTTTGCTCCCCACCGACCCGGACCGCAGCGCCAAGCAGCTCAGCCAGGAGTTGTCCAGGCGCGCTGGGGTATCTCTCCCGGTCCTCATCAGCGATACCCATGGCCGGCCCCTTCGAGCCGGTATCGTGGGGGTGGCTGTGGGCGCCTGGGGGCTGGAGGTACTGAAAAACTATGTGGGCCAGAAGGACCGCTTCGGCCACACCCTGAGCGTCAGCCGGGAGGCGGTTGCCGATGAGCTGTGCGCCGCCGCCAGCCTCTGCATGGGCCAGGGGGACGAATCCACCCCTGCCGTTCTGGTCCGCGGGTACGGCTATGTTCCGGCCTCCGCCGGCTCCGCCCCTTTAAAACGCCCACCGGAACAGGAGCTGTTCCAGCCGGCGCCGTGACCGGCCGTCCATTGAGCCGTAGGATGATAACAGAAAGGAGCATACCCTATGCGTAATTTGACCCTCCGTCGGAACATCACCGCTACCGCGTTAGGTGTGATAGGTTTTTTGGTAGCCATGTACATCCGGATCCCTTTTCTCCCCGGCGCTCCATACTTGAAATATGACCCGAGCGGCTTCGTCTTTCTGATGAGCGGGGCGATGCTGGGTCCCTCCGCCGGGGTGGCCTCCGCCGGGGTCAAGCTGCTGCTGAATTTTATGCGTACAGGCAATCTGCCCGCCACCTTCAGCGATTTTGTTGCCAGCGCGGTCTTTCTCCTGCCCGTTTCGGCGGCCCTGCGCAGGCGCGACAACCTGTGGGTGGGGGTGACCTCCTGTATCGTCTCCGCGCTGATCACCACCTTGGTCATGATCCCCACCAACGTGGTCGTGCTGTATGTGGAGTTTGGAAAAATGCCCGGTGAGGTCATGGCTATGATGCTGCCCGCCATTATCCCGTTCAACCTCTTAAAATGCCTGTTCAACACTGTACTGTATGTGGTGATAGGCCGAAAGCTGATCGCCTGTGTCCGGCGCTATGCGATGAACGGTGAGGTGGCGTAGGTGGAAAAAATCGAGCTTTTTCCAGTGACGGGAATTGGTGAGCTGGATCCAGGCCACGATCTGGCCGCTCTGGTGGCAGAACGATTTTCCCTTGCCGACGGGGATGTGGTGGTGTTCTCCTCAAAAGCGGTGTCCAAAACAGAGGGCCGCATTGTCGCTAAGGAGCAGATCGAACCCTCCCCCTTTGCCTGCACGCTGGCCAGCCGGATAGGACGGAGCCCGTGGTACTGTGAGCTGATCCTGCGGGAGAGCGCGGACTTGGTGCGCTGCGCTCCCGGCGTTGTTATCTGCCGTACCCGGCACGGCTTTGTGCTGGCCAACGCGGGGGTGGACAGTTCCAACGCAGGCGGGGCAGACCGCTTTGTCCTCCTTCCCCTGGACCCGGACGGCTCCGCCCGAAAGCTTCGGGAAGCCATCCTGTCTTACACTGGAAAGCGGGTGGCGGTCATCCTGTCCGATACCTTTGGAAGACCCTGGCGCTTGGGGCAGACAGATCTGGCAATCGGGACCGCCGGCTTGTCTCCGCTCCGGGACTACCGTGGCCAGACCGACCACGACGGCCGTTCCCTCGCCCACACCTGCATGGCTCAGGCGGACGAGCTGGCCTCCGCCGCCGAGCTGGTCCGGGGCAAGGCGGACGGAATCCCAGCGGTCGTGATCCGCGGCTTCGCGCTCCAGGGAGATGGGCCCGCGGCCTCTCTCGTCATGCCGTTCGAGCAAGATCTGTTCCGCTAGGCGCCGTTATGTATGGGCATAGAAAAAGCCGTCTTTTCTATGCAGAAAAGACGGCCTATGCAGTCGGACAATATGTGATTTTCAGACGGCTATTCAGGGGCAAGGCTTAAACCGTATGTCCGCATTTCCCCGCGTTTTGTCGTATCAAAACTCATTCCTTGGTAGTAAATTCGTAGTAATTGGGGTGGCCTGTTGTCAGGAAATGCGGCGTAATGCGCTGTTTCACAAGGTTTTGCGGGTTCTTACAAAATATTTTTACTGGGTAAATACGTATTATTTCCGTATTGTTATACCACATTATACGCATAACTAAGGTTCTTTTCATATTATACGTATAAGAACCGTATAAAGTCTGTATTAAATGTGCCTTTATCCGGCGAAGCGGAAATAATACGGCGTTAATACGTACAGGTATAGCAAAGCATCCCATTACACGTATTAATGCCGTATTATATACGTATAAGTATATTTTGCGGTTTTGCTCCGAAAATTTCCAGCCAAACACAGTATATAGAAAATTTTTCTTGACATACAGAATATCTTGTGGTATCATCCGATTTGTAATTGATTGTTTGTGCGTCACGGTGAAAGTCCGTGGGCGGGCCATTGGTTTGTTGGCAGACGTAAGAGCTGCATTGCATACGTTGTTAAGGTTGTACGCTTCGGTTGAAGGGGAGGCGCTCTAAGGGGCATACTATGCCCATCGGCTGAATTTCGGATTTCAAACTTACCGGCGTTGGCCAGAGAACGGCTTGGGCCTGCTGGCTAAAATGGAAGATTGCTTGTGCGCTGATGAGAGTGTGAAAGGTTTTGATGACTTTTCGTGCTCTCTTTTTGCATTTTTTGACGTTTTCGCCATGAGTGCTTCCGCATTGATACGGCCATTGCGGAACAGACCCTCCGAGAAAACGCCATCACCATCAAAGGTCAAGGCAGCAAAATCCGCACCGTGCCCATCAATGAAAGTATTTCCATCAAATTGAAAAAGCTGCTGGCCATCACGCCTCGGGGCCACAAGCTGTTTGTCCCTGACGGTGTGCCCACCGACATCGCCATCGCCCGGCTTCAGCAGTACATCTATCAGGTGCGGCCCAAAATTCAGGATGAAGGTTCAACCCGTCCTATGACTTACCACGGTCTGCGCCACAGCTACGCTGTCCGAACCTATCAGGAGTTAATCGATAGTGGCACGAGTCCTCTCAGCGCCAGCCTCCGTGTCTCCCAACTTCTGGGCCATGAGCGGCCCGATGTGACCAGGGGTTATCTGGCCTCCATCCCAAGGAGCGGTGCCGATGGGAAATAGTGGGATAAACCGTCCGTTTCCAGTGCAAACTAGTCCCGGAGGCGATGCAATGGAACAGCAGACCATCACCATGGGCCAGGCCACCTACGAGTTGCGGCGGGTCTTTCAGGGGACACGCTCCCTCTCCGAACTGATGGCGGAGCGAATTGTCCAAAATATTCCAGCCCCCCAGTCCATTGACGGAGGCGGAAACCATGAGGTATAATCAAATCAGTGGGTCGGTTCACCGGAGGAGGCGAGCATGAAAACCGGCAGATTCACACTGGGCTTCGCCTACCTGCGGCTCTCCAACGAGGAGGCTCAAGGCGGAGAATCGTCCAGTATCACCAATCAACGCATGATCATTGAGAACTATTGCAGACAGAACGGCATCACTCTTGTCCGGGAATTTGTGGACGATGGCTATTCCGGCGGCAACTTCAACCGCCCCGGCTTTAAGGAAATGCTGAAGCAGCTGGAGCAGGACAAGGCCAATCTGGTTATCACCAAGGACCTCAGCCGTCTGGGCCGTGATATGCGGGAGGCCAGCTACTACGCCGAGCAGTTCTTTCCGGAGCACGGCATCCAGTATATTGCCATTGCGGACAACTTCGACACGGAGCACGACAACATCATGGCTCCTTTCCTGTTTGCCATGAACGAGGTCTACCTCCGGGACGGTTCCCGGAAGGTAAAAGACGTGCTGAGAAGCAAGCGGGAGAGCGGCCAATACTGCGCCTGCCCGCCCTACGGCTACCGCAAGGACCGGGAGGACAAGCATCGTTTGACCCCCGACGAGATGACCGCCCCGGTGGTGGAGCGTATTTTCCAGCGGGCGGCGGCGGGGGACTCCTCCCGGAAGATCGCCCTGGACCTGAACGCCGATGGAGTGATCCCGCCGCTGAAGTACCGGGTGCTGTACCGGGACGAGTTCAGCGAGGAGGGGGCGTCCCACGCCTCAGACACCTGGAACTACACCACGGTGAAGCGCATCCTAAAAAACCCGGTGTACCTGGGCCACACCTTGCTGGGCAAGAGCAAAAAAGTCAGTGTCAAGTCTAAAAAGAAAGTGGCTGTTCCCCGGGACAGCTGGGCGGTGACCGAGGACACCCACCCGCCGTTGGTGGACGAGGCCCTGTTCCAGCGGGCACAGGAAAACCTGGGCCGGGGCAGTCGGGACTATCGGGCCTATGACCATGTGCGGAAAAGCATCTTCGGTGGCGTGGCGGTGTGCGCCAAGTGCGGACACGCCCTCTGCTCCTGCGGCACAGTTTACAAGGGGGAGCGGGAGAAGTACTGGTATCTCTCTTGCACCCACCAGCGGCAGGACATCGCCAACCCCTGTGGGGGGGTACGCATCCGCTACGCCGACCTGGTAGAGCTGGTGCGGCAAGACCTGAACAGCCTGCTGGCCCTCAGCGATGAAGAAGTGGAGGCCCTGGCTCAGGAGGCGGTCAGGCGGACGGGCAGTGAGGAGAACCTCAAGACTCGGCAGCTGAAAAAGGAACGGGCGGAGGCACGAATTATTGCCATTGACAAGATTGTCACCAAGCTGTACACCGACAACGCAATGGGCAAGCTGGACGACGACCGCCTGAGCCGCATGGTGGCCGACCTGGAGAAGGAGTCCGCCGGGCTGAAAGCGGCGCTGGAGGAGCTGAATGTTCCCAGCCCTGCCCAGCAGACGGCGGACGGTTACGCCCAATTCTTCGCGCTGGCCCGGTCCTATACCCATTTGGAGGAGTTGGACCGGGATACCCTGGTTACCTTTGTGGACCACATTGAAATTGGCCCCAAAATCTACGAAAACGGCGGGCACAAGGTCCCCGCCCGGGCCAATCAGCCCTACCGGCAGAGTGTGAGAATTTTCTACAAATTCATCGGAGAATTGACCGATAACAGCGAAAAATGTTCCGTTGAGAAACCCGCTTGAGATGGAGGAGGTACACCAAGGGAGGTGGGCGTCAACCTGAAGCAGGGCTACAACGGCGACCTGACCAGCAAGCAGGCCGGCTCCGTGGGCGGCCAGATGGTCAAGAAGATGATCGAGTCCTACGAGAACGGCATGAAGTAATTTGGCCCATTCTGGGACAAATAATCTTCGCCTGACCCTGTAGGCGGACAGCGGGGCCGGACGCGCGTTCCATTGGGGGGCGCTGTCAGAGGAGGCTGGGGATTCCGGCTTCTGGGACAGTTTTCCCCGGGGCGGCGTCCGGCCCGCCATTTTTCAAGTGTGACGGCAGCCACAAAAAGACAGGCCTCCCGGCTGGGGGGCCTGTCCTTCTCATTTCTTGGCGAAATCAAGTGGTTTTCTCAAACGGACCGAGGGGGGCGGCGGCTCACAATGCCGCTTCCAGGGCCACCCAGCCGTTCTTTTCCCGCCGTTTGGCCAGGGTGAGCCCCGCCTTTTTCAGGGCCGACTCCACCTCATGGGCCCGGGTGTCGATGATGCCGGAGCAGAGGAACACACCATCCTCCTCCAGCAGGCCGGGCACCTGGGGGGCCAGGGGGATGATCACGTCGGCGACGATGTTGGCCAGCACCAGATGATACCGCCTTTGGGCCAGCTCAGCCGCCAGGGAGGGGTCGGAGAGCACGTTGCCCGCCCGGACGGTGTACCGGTCCCGGCCGATGCCGTTGAGGGCGGCGTTCTCATAGGCCACGTCCACCGCCTTGGGGTCGATGTCCACCGCCACGGCGGACCCGGCCCCCAGGCACAGGGCGGCGATGGACAAAATCCCGCTGCCGCAGCCCAGATCCAGCACGTCCCGGCCGGGGAGGGCATGCTCCTCCACCCCCTCCAGGCACAGTTGGGTGGAGGCGTGGGAGCCGGTGCCGAAGGTGAGCCCGGGGTTGAGGTAGAAGGGGGTCCGGCCCGCCGGGACGGGTTCCTCCCGCATCCACTCCGGGACCACATAGAGCCGCCGGCCGATCTCCAGGGGCCTGTAGTACTTCTGCCAGCTGTAGGCCCAGTCGTTGTCGGCCAGGGGGGTGGCGGTGTACTCCCAGTCCAGCCCTCTGGTGTACCGCGCCAGCTGTTCCCGGCCGCCGGCGTCGTCGGTGACGTAGAACTTCACCCGTGTAACGCCCTTCATCCGGTCCAGCAGCTCCTGATCCACATAGTCCCAATACTGCTTGTTCTGCTCCAGGAAATTCAGAAAATCCTGCTCGTCCTCAATGACCAGGCTGTCCATTCCGGCGGCGGCCAGCTTGGCGCACACCTGATCCAGCTTATCCGGGGTGGTGTCAACTGCCACCTCCAGCCATTTGATTTCGTCCATGGTTACACATCCAATCTGTTTGGAAATATGGGGGGCGTGCTGAAAAGGCACATAGCACGCGCCAGCGGGCGGCTGATAGCCGCCCCTACATTTTCGGCCAGTCCTGAAACCAGGCGTCCCGGGGCAGGTCGTTCCAGCAGAACAGCAGCCGCTCCGCATACAGCTCCAGCACGATAAAACCCTCCGGGCTGTCCCGAGCGTCAAAATCCTCGTCATAGACGCCGCCGTCCCCATCCAGGTGGAGCACGCCCGACTCCCGGCCCCAGCTGAAATCCAGCACTTCCACCTCAAAGGCGCCGCTCAAAAACATCTCTCTGGTCAGCGGCTCCTCCGGGAGGTAATGCCTCGTCCCGTCAGGGTAGTGCACCTCCACATCCCGGTTGAAGGCCCCCTCCAGAAACCGCCAGTTTTTCAGAACAATGGCCGCCGGGCCGGTGTTCCGGTGCCGTCCTGTGGGGTTGAGGGGGTTGTCCTTCGTCACGTCGAAGCCGTCGGACGAGAAGTGGAGCATCAAGTCTTCCCCCACCTGGTCCACCCTGGAAATCCAGTGGTCGTGGAGGGAGATGGACCCCTCGTCCTCCGACACAAACTTCCAGCCGCCGGCCATGGCGCTACCGCTCCGTGCCGATGTAGAACAGGGCCACGGTGCCCGGGCCGGAGTGGGCGCCGATGACGGGGCCTACATAGTTGATATAGACCTCGTCCACGCCGAAGCGCTTCTTCACCATCTCCGCCACCGCCTGGGCGTCCTCCAGGCAGTCGCCGTGGCTGATGAAGACGGTAAGGCTGCCCGGGTCTATGGCAGTCTCCTCCATCCGGTCCACCAGGGCTTTCAGGGAGGCCTGGCGGCCCCGGACCTTGCCGATGTTGATCAGATGCCCCTCGCTGTCCACATGGAGGACGGGCTTGATGTGGAGCATGGAGCCCACCAGGGCGGTGGCGGCTGAGACGCGCCCCCCCCGTTTCAGAAAATACAGGTCATCCACCGTGAACTGGTGGCACAGGTTCAGCTTGTGCTCCTCCACCCAGTCCTGGACCTCCTTGATGGAGCGGCCCCGCTCCCGCAGCTGGGCGGCGTACCACACCAGCAGGCCCTGGCCCAGGGAGGCGCACAGGGTATCCACCGTGTACAGCTTTCGCTCGGGGTATTTGGCCCTCAGCTCCTCCACGGCTATGACGGAGGACTGATAGGTAGCGGACAGGCCGGAGGAGAAGGCCAGAACCAGGACGTCCCGGCCCGCCTGGAGCAGGGGTTCCAGGGCCTCGGTGTACTGGGCGGTGTTGACGGCGTTGGTGGTGGCCGCGTCCCCCTTGCGCAGGCGCTCATAAAAAGCGTGGGGGTCCATATCCCGGTTGTCGGGGTAGTCGTGGTAGACCTGGCCGTCCAGCACAAAGCCCAGAGGGACCACCTGAACGTCAAGCTTCCGGACCATTTCCTCCCCCAGGTCGGCGGAGGAGTCGGTGAGGATAACAAAATCTGACATAGTAAGAAACAACTCCTTCGTGATGGTGTAATCTATTTCTTTTTTCCGTCCTGGGGCTGGAGGATGGACAGAATGCGCTGGCAGGCCAGCTGATTGGCGTAGCTGCGCACAGCGAAGTCCAGGGCCATCTTGGCCAGGTCGGACTCCCCGGCTTCCGGGTCGATGGACTGGGCGGTGTCGGACAAAGCCCGGTCCAGGGCGTCCCGGAAGTAGGCGTATTGCTCAGGCGTGCTCTTCTCCAGGGCACGGCCCGCCCCCATCAGGGCGCCGATGTCCCGGACGGACAGCACCTGTTTCAGGGCCACCACGGCGGTGAGGTAGCCCAGATGGATGGGGCCGTACCGCTTGCCCTCGGCCCGGGGGACCAGGCCGTCCTTGATGTAGTTGTTCACCATGGCGGGGGTGAGGGAGTTGCTGTCGTCAAAGCGGATCAGCTGGCGGGGCATGTAGGAGATCAGCTGGTCCATATACAGGGCGATGTCGGGCAGCTCCTCCCACTGGACAGGGCGCTCCCGCTCCATCCGGTCCTTTAAATCCTGAAGCTCATCCATCGGCGAAACCCTCTTTCTCAAATGTGGTATCTGTTATTATATCACAATGTTTCCGGTGTTGTAAACAAAAATGCCGTGAATATCAGGGCCCATCCCATAAATTTGGAGCGCCCCTGGAAATACCTGCTGTCAAAAAAGAGCGGGCGCAAGAGGGCCGCCCTAAAGCCCCCCTTGCTAAAGGGGGCCGACTCCCCCTGTCAGGGGGAGATGTCCCGAAGGGACAGAGGGGGTAGGGCAGGGCCGCCGGGTGAAACCCGGTGGCGG
>OFFF01000865.1_pt1 | contig 21032 bp, 12 predicted proteins | sample 1521301 | NCBI WGS metagenome assembly OFFF01 (sample SAMEA3504101, study PRJEB24116) | mouse gut metagenome | biome: mouse gut; feature: mouse-associated habitat; material: faeces | place: Denmark | collected 2011
TCAGAGCGCTGCTGCAGGATGACGTAAAGTCCATGAACGCCTACATGAACCGTGTGGCTTTGGCCACATTCAGCTACTTCGACAGCGGAAGGAACCCCTCCATGGAGACGCAGCCGGAGCGCTTCTACCATGGCTTCGTGCTGGGGCTGTCCGTGGAGCTGGCAGACCGCTACATCATAACCTCCAACCGGGAAAGCGGCTTCGGAAGATACGATGTGATGATGGAGCCCAAGGACGCGACATCCAATGCCGCAATAAATAATTGCTATGGGAATGCAATTATTATAGAATTTAAAGTCAAGGATTCCAGCGAAGAGAAATCTCTGGAGGACACTGCGGACGCCGCCCTGAAACAGATTGAGGAACAGCGATACCAGGCAGATTTGGAGAGCAGGGGATTCCCTGGCGAACGAATCCGGAAATATGGCTTTGCATTTGAAGGGAAGGAAGTTCTGATAAAAAGCTGATTTCCCGGATAAGGTTTCAGAATGATAAGTTCCCCCGGAAGGATACCCCATGGAACAAAGAATCGGCGAAAAGATAACATCTTTACGAAAAGCAAAAAACATCACACAGGCGCAGCTTGCGGAATACCTGCACCTGGTGCCCCAGACCGTCTCCAGATGGGAGGCGGGCAACGGCACTCCGGATATCTCCCTGCTGCCCAGGATCGCGGACTTTTTCGGCATAAGCCTGGACGACCTCTTCGGCAGGTCGCCGCTGGAGCATGCAAAAGACCTGGTGCTGAGATATTCGGTCCTAAGGGACGACCACTGTTTCCAGGAAGCCCTCTCCTGCCTCCAGTCCCGACTCCAGGCCGTGGACGCTGCCCTGAAGCTGGAGATGAGGGACCCGGAGGAGCTGGCCCGGGAAAAGATTGAGCTGGAGGCATACAAAATGCACCTGCTCCTGCAGCAGAGCTGGGAGTCCGCCGGGAGGGCGCTGGAGATTGCGGAGGAAGTGGCCGAAAGGACAGGGGACATGCGTTTCCGCCTGCAGAGGGTACAGTTGAAGATAGAGCTGGGGCAGGGACGTGACATCCTTCGGGAGTGCGAGGCACAGTTTCGTGCAGAACCCTGTCCGGACACGCTATCCCTTTATTTCGAGGCGCTATTGCTCCTGGGGCGAGGCGGGACGGTCCTGGAGCTTCAGGAGACGGACCTTACCGTGCGGAAACTGATGACGCCGCCCTGCGCAGATACCGCGCCCTTCTGGCTGCAGTGCGCCATGGCAGCAGCGGAGAGGGAGGACGTGGAGGTCATGGAAGCCTATGAGGGGCCCGTCTGCCAATGCCGCGCCCGGGAGACGGAATACCGGTTCCTCTGGCAGCTGGCAAAGCTGTACAGCGGGAAGGGCATGCGGGAAAAATGCGAGGCATTGAAGCCGCGGCTGCTTGCCCTTTTGCCCCAGGTGAACGAAAACCCTTACTCCGTCGCAGGGCAACGCCAGGCCATCGATGCCCTCTGACGCAACGCTCCGTAGTATTTTCCCCAATTCCTGATTGCTGGACTGCGCTGCCCTGCCGCGGTATACTCTGACCAGAGCCCATGGCAGGGTGTGTTTGAAAAAGGCGCTGACCGCTCTGCTCCGGGCCGAAGGAAGGAGTGGAGGAAAATGGAAACGAATCTCAAATCTCATCGTATGTATCGGTATCTGTTCAGAAGAAAAGGAATCTGTCTGCTGCTTTTTGCGCTGCTGCTATTGTCCCAGGCCTGCGGGAGCCTGTTCTCCCTGGTCATGAGCGCGCTGGTGGACTGCGCGGGCAGGAGCGCTGCAGAACTGCGGACGACGCTCCTGGCAAGCGTCCTCTTCGTGTCGGTCACGGTTTCCCTGGAGCTGTCCTATCGCCATGTGAAGGCAGGGCTGCTGGCGGACGCCAGATACCGGCTGAAGAAGGACATCTTTGCCGGCATCATGAACCGCAGCGTGCCCGAATTCGAGGCGGCAGGCAGCGCGGAATACATCAACGAGCTGAACAACAACGTGAACCTCTTTGAATCCGTCTATTTCGGAAATATGCTCTCCGTGGTGGAAAATGTGGTGGGCTTTGGCGCTGCAGCCGTGATCTGCATCATGTTACAGCCCGCCATGCTGGCGCTGATGGTGCTGCTGGCCTTCATCGCCAGAGGCGTGAGCCGGGTGACGTCCGGCCCTCTGGAGAAAAGCATGAAAGGGCAGGTGGAGAGCGCTGAGGCCTATATGAGGGAAATAGGAGACGATTTCGGAGGCTTCCGCCTGATCCGTTCGTACGGGGCGCTGTCCTGCATCCTGAAAAAGCATGACGGAAAGAATCTGGAGGCGGAGCGAGCGAAACGCAGGAACACTGACTGCAGGATTCTGTGCGCAGGGGCGGGAGAGCTCACCGGCCTGCTGTCCACCGTGGCGGTCATGGCGCTGGCAGCCTTTTTTTCCCTGAAGGGGATGTTTTCCGCCGGCCTGGTGATTGCCTTCGGGCATCTGATAGGCCATATCGTATCCCCTATCAACAGCATTCCGGCCATCATCGCGGATTTCGCCGCCGCGAAGCCGCTGGTTTCCCGGTTCGGCGCGCTGCTCGTGCAGACGGAGGAGAACGGCGTGGAAGAGCTTTCCGATTTCCGCCAGGAAATCTGTCTGGAGAACCTAACCTTTGGCTATGAGGGGGGCCGGGAGCTCTTCCAGGGCCTTTCTTTCCGGTTCGAGGCCGGAAAGCGCTATCTGGTGACCGGGAGCAGCGGAAGCGGGAAGAGTACTCTGCTCTCCCTGCTGTCAGGCTTCTATCCCGGTTACGGCGGCTCTATCCGCATGGACGGCAGGGAGCTGCGGGAGATAAAGAGGGATTCCTTAAGCGCCCTGATAGGGACAGTGTCCCAGGAGCCCTTTTTCTTCCAGGACACGATTCGGAACAATATCACCCTGTATGACGAAAGCTACAGGACATCCGATATCGAAGCGGCCATGGAACAGGCAGGGCTCAAGGGCTTTCTGGCAGTCCTCCCCCAGGGGCTCGCCACTGTCATCACGGAGAATGGGAAGAACCTTTCCGGCGGAGAGAGGCAGCGGCTCAGCCTTGCCAGGGCCCTTCTGCGGGGGAGCAGGATCCTGCTGCTGGACGAGTTCACCGCCAATCTGGACAGAGCCACGGCAGAGGAAATCGAGGAGGAGCTGGCAGGGCGGACGGACTGCCTGACGATCGCTGTCACCCACCATTTGGGGCCGGATGCCCTGAGCCGATATGACGGGCAATTGGTTCTGGAGCGCCAGCCTGGAGCACCGGGCGTGAAAGCGTAAATAAAACAGTTGTCTTTTGCCGGAGAATTGTATATAATAATGGAAACAGTTCCCGCAGGGGCGTCATGCTGCCGGAGCTGCTTCGAAAGGAGAAGTGGGACGACGATGTCTGCGATAGAAGAAATCATACGCAGCGCCAGGGAGGCGGGGGCCAGCGATGTGCATCTGGCCGCGGGGATGTCCCCCAAGATGCGGATCGGCGGGGAGCTTTTTTCCATGAACTGTTCCAGGCTTACGGCGGCGGATATGCTGGATATCCTGATAGGCATCATGCCGGAGGCCCTGCGTGACAGGTTCGAGGAGAAAGGGGAGCACGCGTTTTCCTTCACCCTGCCCCAGGGAGGGCGCTGCCGGGCCAATGCCTACAAGCAGAAGGGCACCGTGGCGCTGGCGGTGCGCCTGATAGAGGGGGAGATTCCCCTGCCGGAGGAGATGGGCATACCGGAGCCCATGGCGGAGCTGTACCGGAAGGAGAGCGGCCTGGTGCTGGTGGCAGGTTCTTCCGGCAGCGGCAGGTCCACCACGCTGGCATCCATCATCAACCAGATCAATGACAGCAGGGAGGCCCTGGTCATCACGCTGGAGAGCCCGGTGGAGTATCTGCATCCGTATAAAAGGTCCATCGTCAACCAGCGGGAGATCGGCTTGGACAGCATGGACTATGCCGATGGGATTCAGGCCGCCGTGCGCCAGGATGCGGATGTCATCATGGTGGGGGAGCTGCGGGATGCCCGCAGCGTGTCCGCCGCGGTAGCCGCCGCGGAGACGGGACATCTGGTGTTCGCGGCAATGGACGCGGCCGGTGCGGCCGGCGCCATTGAGGATATCATGGACATGTTCCCGCCCCACAGACAGGAGCGCATGCGCGCCCGGCTGGCCGGTGTCCTGGAGGCGGTGCTGTTCCAGCAGCTGCAGCCCGCCGCGGACGGAGACGGCAGGGAAGCGGTGTTCGAGCTTCTGCTCACGGACGAAAAGGTGCGCGGCCATATCCGCGCGGACAGGATTTCCGCGCTTTTCGGTGCGGTACAGCTATTCTCATAAATCTCACCTGTCGGGTGCGGGCGGCCTGCACCCGGCGGATATTACAAAAGTCAGGATTTTCCCGAAATACAGCAGAGAAGCATTTCCCGATTTTCTTTTTGTCACAAATATGTCTTTCCGGATCGGTACATATTTCACGGACTTTCACGGGCAGTGGGCCAAATCATCTTTTTCAGTGAAATCAACAGGAAACAATCAACAGGAAACAATCAACAGGAAACAATCTATGAAAAATCTATGAGAAAACAGCGGCGGCCACAGGGAGGGCTGCAGGCTGGGACAGGAGGTGTTTTATGTACAGCGCGGTTCATTCCGGTGCGCTCCAGGGGGTCTGTGCCTATATGGTCTCCGTGGAGGTAGACATTGCCAGGGGGCTTCCAGCTTTTTTGATGGTAGGATCCCTGAGCACGGAGGTGCGGGAGTCCAGAGAGCGGGTGACGGTTGCCCTGAAGAATGTGGGACTGAACCTGCCGCCGTGCCGTATTACCGTCAACTTATCTCCGGCAGACAGGAGAAAGGAGGGCACTGCCTTTGACCTGCCCATTGCCGTGGGGATGCTGGAGGCCATGGAGCTGGTTCCGGCCGGCGCGGCCGAAGGGCTTCTGTTCCTGGGAGAGCTGGGGCTGAACGGAGAGCTGAAAAAGGCCAGGGGCGTGCTGCCTATCGTGCGGGCCGCGGCGGCAGAGGGCATCCGGGAATGCATCGTCCCCGGGGCAAACGCCAGGGAGGGAGGGGTGATTCCAGGCATCCGGGTCAGGGGGGCGGAGAATATCCTGGAAATCATGCATTTCCTCATGGCCCGGGGGGAGGAGAGGGACAGGGTGCTGCCCCGGACCTTCGTGGACACGGAGAGCCTGTTCGCGGAGACGGAGCGCGACGGCGGCGGGCTCCAGGGAAGGCCTGACTTTGCCGAGGTGACGGGACAGGAGACGGCCAGGCGGGCCGCAGAGATTGCTGCCGCGGGGTTCCACAACCTGCTGATGGTAGGGCCGCCGGGAGCGGGGAAATCCATGATCGCCAGGCGGATTCCCGGCATCCTGCCGCCGCTGACGCTGGAGGAGAGCCTGGAGGTGACCAGCGTGGTCAGCGTGGCGGGGCTGCTGGAGGAGGGGGAGGCGCTGGTGACGGGACGGCCCTTCCGGAGCCCCCACCACACCATCTCCCAGGCAGCGCGCATCGGCGGCAGCACTGCGCCGAAGCCCGGGATGATCTCCCTGGCCCACAGGGGCGTCCTGTTCCTGGACGAGCTGCCGGAATTCCAGCGGGCCTCCCTGGACGCCCTGCGCCAGCCTCTGGAGGAGCGCCGGGTGACCATCTCCCGGGTCAGCGGGAACGTGACATACCCCAGCGACTTCATGCTGGTATGCGCCATGAACCCCTGCCCCTGCGGCTATTACCCGGACAGGGCGCGCTGCAGCTGCACCAGGCCCCAGGTGCACAGATATATGGGAAAGGTGTCGGGGCCCATCCTGGACCGGATAGACCTGTGCGTGGAGCTTGCGGCCGTGGACTACGACAGCCTGAAGAGCAGGGCCAAGGCCGAATCCAGCGCGGAGATCCGAGTACGGGTGGAGCGGGCCAGGCGGATCCAGGAGGAGAGGTTCCGGGGGACGTCTACCCGCTTCAACGGGGATATCGAGGTGTCGGCCATGGAGCGGTACTGCGGGCTGGGGGAGGAGCAGCAGCGGTGCATGGAGCGGCTTTACGGCTCCCTGCAGCTCTCCGCCAGGGCCTATCACCGCATCCTGCGGGTGGCCCGGACCATAGCGGATCTGGAGGGAGCGGAGGAAATCGGGACGGCCCATCTGATGGAGGCCTCCTACTACCGGCCCTCCATGGAATACTGGGGGAATTGAGGGGAAAGTCGGAGATATGCCAGAGAAAGGCCAGAAAAAGACTGGGAACAGGCCAGAGGCAGAACTGCGCTCCCGGCCAGTGGAACAGGAGCGCCGTGCCCGGCAGAAAGGAAAACGATATGAACCGGAATGAGTGGAAAGAACGGGAAGCGGTCTATACATGCTGGCTGTGCAACTTCCCGGATATGGGAAATAAACAGCTGCACAGGCTTACGGAGCTTTGCGGCGGGCCGGAGGCGGCCTACCTGGCGGACAAGGAGAAATGGGGCCAGGTGCTGAACCCCAGACAGGTGCAGAGCCTTGCCCGGTATACCGCCGCCTGGAAGCCGGAGGCGGAATACCGCAAAATGAAAGAGCAGGGCATCCGCCTGGTGACCATGGGGGACGAGGGATACCCCAGACGGCTGAAAGACATTCCTGACGCGCCCTACGGCCTGTTTGTCCGAGGAAGGCTGCAGACGGATGATGCCCCGGCGGTGGCGGTCATCGGCGCCAGGGAATGCTCCGAGTACGGCAGATATGTGGCGAAATGCCTGGGGGCCACTTTGGGGCGGCGGGGCATAACCGTGGTCAGCGGTATGGCCAGGGGCATTGACGGCATCAGCCAGGAGGCGGCCCTGGAGGCGGGCGGCAATTCCATCGGGGTGCTGGGCTCCGGGGTGGACATCTGCTATCCTGCCCAGAACAGGCCGATTTACGAGAGGCTGATAAGGACAGGGGCAGTGATCTCCACCTATCCCCTGGGGACGCCCGCCCTTCCCCGGAACTTTCCGCCCAGGAACCGCATAGTCAGCGGCCTGGCGGATGCGGTGGTCGTGGTGGAGGCCAGGGCAAAGAGCGGGACGCTGATCACCGTGGACATGGCGCTGGAGCAGGGCAGGGAGGTGTACATCGTCCCGGGCAGGGTGACGGACAGGCTGAGCGACGGCTGCAACCGCCTGGTGAAGCAGGGGGCCGGAATCGTGCTCAGTCCCGAGAGCTTCCTGGAGGAAATCTGGCAGCTTTGGGAGACGGGGAAAAAGGCGGCCGGCGCCGGATCGGGAGGGAAAGCAGGCTGTAAGGAGGCCAATGCCTTTCTGGAGCGGCCGGATACGGCGGGCCTGCCGGAGGAGCTGGCGCGTGTGGCCGGCGTGCTGGACTTCGATGCCAGGTCCCCGGAGGAGATCCGACAGCGCCTGTGGGACAGATACCCGGAGAAGCCGTATCCGGAGAAGCAGATCGTAGCCTGCCTGATGCAGCTTTGCATGGAGGATCTGGCGATTCAGGTGAGCCCGGGACGGTTCTGCTGCAGGAGGGGCTGAGAGGCCGTCTGAACCCTATAAGCCCCGCCAGCCGTCTGTGAGCCCCGCCGCCCATAAGTCCCCTGCCGCCGCCCATGAGTCCCTGCTGCACCCTCTGCGGAACGCCCGGTTAGGGTTGCTTTTTCAGGTGCTTTCGTTTATATTAGAATGTATGGAAAAAGCCGTGAGGCGATAGATTCATAGACTCTCGGAATTTCAGAAGGTAAAATCAGGCATTGTGGCAGGACGGCGCCTGGAAAAGGGGAGGAATCGCTCCCAGGGATTTCCGGAAAGCCGTGTGATATGTGGCCTGGAGATTCCGAGAGGATATATTCTGAAAAAGGAGGCTGCCATGCACAGGGAGAAGACGAGAGTAGTACAGATAGGCGACAGAAAAGTAGGGGGAGGCAATCCGATCCTGATTCAGTCCATGACCAACACCAGGACCCAGGATGTGGCCGCCACCGTGGCCCAGATTCTGGCGCTGGAGCAGGCGGGCTGCGAAATCGTGCGCTGCACGGTGCCGGACATGGAGGCCGCGGAAGCCCTTGCGGAGATCAAAAAGCAGATACATGTCCCCCTGGTGGCGGACATCCACTTTGACTACAGGATGGCCATCGCCTCCATGGAGAACGGGGCGGACAAAATCCGCATCAACCCCGGCAACATCGGCGGCCCCGACAAGGTGCAGGCTGTGGTGGCCACGGCGAAGGAGCGGGGCATCCCCATCCGGGTAGGGGTCAACAGCGGCTCCCTGGAGAAGGCATTGATAGAAAAATACGGCGGCGTCACCGCGGAGGGCATCGTGGAGAGCGCCCTGGACAAGGTGGCCATGATAGAAGAATTCGACTACGAGAATATAGTCATAAGCATCAAATCCTCGGATGTGCTCATGTGCGTGAAGGCCCACGAGCTGCTGGCGGCCCGGACGGATTATCCCCTCCATGTGGGGATCACCGAGGCCGGGACTGTGTGGAGCGGCAATATCAAATCCTCCATCGGCCTGGGCCTGATTCTCCACCAGGGCATCGGCGATACCCTCCGGGTGTCCCTGTCGGGAGACCCTGTGGAGGAGATCAGGTCGGCGAAGCTGATCCTGCGGACGCTGGGCCTGCGGGGAGGCGGCATCGAGGTGGTGTCCTGCCCTACCTGCGGCAGGACCAGGATAGACCTGATCGGCCTGGCGGCCAGGGTGGAGCGGCTGGCGGCGGACTATCCCCTGGACATCAAGGTGGCCGTCATGGGCTGTGCGGTGAACGGCCCCGGGGAGGCCAGGGAGGCCGACCTGGGAGTGGCAGGCGGAGCGGGCGAGGGGCTCCTGTTCAAAAAAGGGGAGATCCTGCGCAAGGTTCCCGAGGAGCAGCTGTTGGACGCGTTAAAGGAAGAGCTGGATAACTGGAAATGATGACAAAAGCGAAACCATTTTTTGAAGTATTCCCCTCCCTGGAGCTGAAGGGGACTTTGCACGACAAGCTGGAGCAGACGGCGGTGGAGCGGGTGTCCGCCACGAAACAGAAGGACAGGCTCTCAGTCTATCTGTTCAGCACCAGATTGCTGCCCAAAGAGGACATCTGGGCAGCGGAAAAGGCGATCAAATCCCAGCTTTTTCCCCATGCTTTTTTGACAGTGCGGATATTCGAGCGCTTCGAGCTCTCTGCCCAGTATACCCCGGAGAACCTGATGGAGGCCTACCGGGAGAGCATCCTGGCGGAGCTGAAAGAGTACAGCCATGTGGAGTACAATGCATTCCGCACGGCGCAGATAACCTATCCGGAGTCCGGGCGGATTCGGCTGACCATTGACGATACGGTGCTGAACCACAGCAAGGAGCCGGAGCTGATCCGGGTGCTGGAGAAGATACTGGTGGAGCGCTGCGGCCTGACGGCAGGCGTGGAGGTAGGCTACAGAGAGGCGGAGTCCGGCAGGTTCGCCGAGGATGACGAGCTGCGGCTCCAGATGAAGGTCAACGAGATCTTCCTGCGGGCGAAGGCCTGCGGGGCCTACGGGGAGGGGCAGTCCGGGCAGACGGCCCCGGGAGGCGGGTCCGCCAATGGCCGGGGAGGCCCGGGCGGAGACCGCCGGGGGGCAAAGGGCGACGCCAAGTCCGGCGGCTTCCCGGCCGGAGGAGCCGCAAAGGGCAATGGCTTCGTCCCCGGAGAGAGGAACGGGGACGGCGGAAACGGCTTCGGTGGGAGAGCGGATGCTCCGGGAGACGGCAGCGGAAACGGAAAAAAGGCATTCCGGGGCGATTTCAAGCGGGGCGAGTTCCGCAGAGGCGACCGTCCCTTAAAGCAGTCCGACAATCCCGATGTGATCTACGGAAAGGACTTCGAGGAGGAGCCCATCCCCATCGACGAGATCATCGGCGAGGTGGGTGATGTGACCATCCGCGGCAAGGTCCTGAAGACGGACAGCCGTGAGATCAGGAACGAGAGGACGATAGTCATATTCGATGTGACGGACTTCACGGACACCATGACCGTGAAGCTCTTCACCAAGACGGAATTCGTGAAGGAGCTTCTGGGAAGCCTGAAGCCCGGCACCTTCGTGAAGCTCAAGGGCGTGGCCACCTTGGACAAATTCGACCATGAGCTCACCATAGGCTCCCTCACCGGCATCAAGAAGATACCGAATTTCGTCAAGGTCCGCTCCGACACTGCCGCCCATAAACGGGTGGAGCTGCACTGCCATACCAAGATGAGCGACTTTGACGGTGTCTCTGAGGCCAAGGACATCGTGAAACGGGCCTACGGGTGGGGCCATCGGGCCATCGCCATCACGGACCACGGCGTGGTGCAGGGCTTCACGGATGCCTACCATGTGTGGGAGGACCTCTGGAAGGCAGAGAAGGGGAAATGCAAGGACCAGGGAAAGGAGCCCCCGGACAAGCAGGACTTCTTCAAGGTCATCTACGGCGTGGAGGCCTATCTGGTGGACGATCTGAAGGAAATCGTCACCGGGGACAAGGGCGGCACACTGGAAGACGATTTTGTGGTATTCGACATCGAGACCACGGGCTTCTCGCCGGTGAACAACCGGATCATCGAAATCGGAGCGGTAAAGGTCTGCGGCGGCCAGGTGACGGAGTGCTTCTCCACCTTCGTGAACCCCCAGGTGCCCATCCCCTTTGAGATAGAGAAGCTCACCGGCATCCGGGACGACATGGTGACGGACGCTCCATTGATCGAGGAGGTGCTGCCCCGGTTCCTGGAATTTTGCCGGGGCGCAATTCTGGTGGCCCACAACGCGGGCTTCGACATGAGCTTCATGCTGGAGAATGCCAGGAGGCAGGGCCTCCCCATGGAGCATCCCTATATCGACACCGTGGGCATCGCCAGGGTGCTGCTTCCGAACCAGGCCAAGCACACCCTGGACGCGGTGGCGAAGACCCTGAACATCTCCCTGGAGAACCATCACCGGGCGGTGGACGATGCGGAGTGCACGGCGTGGATCTTCGTGAAGCTCATCCAGATGCTGGAGGAAAAGGACATCCATACGTTGGCGCAGCTAAACGCTCTGGGAGCCGCCAGCGCGGATCTGGTGAAGAAAGCGCCCACCTACCATGCCATCATTTTGGCCAAGAACGACCTGGGCCGCATCAACCTCTACCGCCTGGTGACGGAGTCCCACCTGACCTATTACGCAAGTAGGCACCCCAGGATTCCCAAGAGCCTGATTCAGAAGTACAGGGAGGGACTCATATTGGGGAGCGCCTGTGAGGCCGGGGAGCTCTACCGGGCCTTGCTGGACGGCCAGAGCGACATGCAGATCGCCAGGATAGTGAACTTCTATGACTATCTGGAGATCCAGCCCACGGGCAACAATAAGTTCATGATAAAGTCCGAGCGGATACGGAATGTGGATTCCATGGAGGACATCCAGGAGATGAACCGGCGGGTGGTGAAGCTGGGCGAGCAGTTCCACAAGCCCGTGGTGGGCACCTGCGACGTGCATTTCTTAGATCCCGAGGACGAGGTCTACCGCCGCATCATCATGGCCGGCAGGGGCTTTGAGGACGCTGACGAGCAGGCGCCCCTGTTCCTGCACACCACGGAGGAGATGCTGGAGGAATTCGATTACCTGGGGAGCGACAAGGCCTATGAGGTCGTAGTGAAAAACACCAACATGATAGCCGACATGGTGGAGCAGATAGCCCCGGTGCGGCCGGACAAATGCGCCCCTGTCATCGAGGACAGCGACAAGACGCTGACCAAGATCTGCTACGACAAGGCCCATGAGATCTACGGGCCGGAATTGCCGGAAATCGTGGAGGCGAGGCTGAAAAAGGAGCTCCATTCCATCATCACCAACGGCTTCGCGGTGATGTACATCATAGCGCAGAAATTGGTGTGGAAATCCGTGGAGGACGGGTATCTGGTGGGCTCCAGGGGAAGCGTGGGAAGCTCCTTCGTGGCCACCATGGCGGGAATCACGGAGATCAATCCCCTAAGCCCCCACTATTACTGCACCAAATGCCATTATGTGGACTTCGAGGAGGAGGACGTGAAGGCCTACGGCGGCAAGGCGGGAGTGGACATGCCGGACAAAAACTGCCCGGTCTGCGGGGAGCCTCTGCACAAGGACGGCTTCGACATCCCCTTCGAGACCTTCCTGGGCTTTAAAGGGGACAAGGAGCCGGACATCGACCTGAACTTCTCCGGGGAGTACCAGTCCAAGGCCCATAAGTACACGGAGGTCATCTTCGGCGCGGGCCAGACCTTCCGGGCGGGCACCATCGCCACCCTGGCGGAGAAGACCGCCTTTGGCTATGTGAAGAATTATTTCGAGGAGAGGGGAAGGCACAGGCGCAAGAGCGAGATGGAACGGCTGGCGGAGGGCATCACCGGTGTCCGCAGGAGCACGGGCCAGCATCCCGGCGGCATTGTGGTGCTGCCCTTCGGCCAGGACATCAACTCTTTCACGCCGGTGCAGCATCCGGCCAACGACATGGAGACGGATATCGTCACGACGCACTTTGATTATCATTCTATCGACCACAATCTGCTGAAGCTGGATATCCTGGGACACGATGACCCTACCATGATCCGTATGCTGCAGGACCTGACGGGAGTGGATCCGCTGACCATTCCGCTGGACGGGGCGGACGTCATGTCCCTGTTCCAGAACACGGACGCCTTAGGGGTGACCCCTGACCAGATCGGGGGCACGAAGCTGGGAATCCTGGGGATTCCGGAGTTCGGCACCGACTTCGCCATGCAGATGGTAATCGATGCCCAGCCCAAGGCCTTCTCGGACCTGGTGCGCATTTCGGGGCTTTCCCACGGCACGGACGTGTGGCTGGGCAACGCCAAGGATCTGATCATGAGCGGCACGGCCACCATTTCCACAGCCATCTGTACCCGCGACGATATCATGACCTACCTGATTCAGATGGGGGTGGAGTCCAGCCTGGCCTTCACCATCATGGAGAGCGTCCGGAAGGGCAAGGGCCTGAAGGATGACTGGATCGCCGCCATGAAGGAGAAGGACGTGCCCGACTGGTACATCGACTCCTGCAAGAAGATAAAGTATATGTTCCCCAAGGCCCACGCGGCAGCCTATGTCATGATGGCCTGGCGCATCGCCTACTGCAAGATCAATTATCCGCTGGCCTACTACGGGGCTTACTTCAGCATCCGGGCCAAGGCCTTCTCCTATGAGCTGATGTGCCAGGGGAAGTCCAGGCTGGAGGCCAACATGGCGGACTACAAGCGCCGGATGGACGCGGCTGCGGACAAGGAGCCGGGAGCCCAGCCGCTGTCCAACAGGGAGGAGGGGGCCTACGGCGACATGCGCATCGTGCAGGAGATGCATGCCAGAGGGTTCGAGTTCGCCCCCATCGACATCTTCACGGCCCAGTCCAGGTCCTTCCAGATTGTGGACGGGAAGCTGATGCCCTCCCTGAACAGCATCGAGGGTCTGGGGGACAAGGCTGCGGACGCCATCGTGGAGGCGGTGAAGGACGGCCCCTTCCTGTCCAAGGACGACTTCCGGGAGCGGACCAAGGTGTCCAAGACCATGGTGGATCTGATGGATTCCCTGAATTTATTGGGGAACCTGCCGGAGTCCAACCAGCTGAGCCTGTTCGATTTCTGATTTTGCTTCATTTCCTGCTCCGCATTTTTGCGTTGCGCGGCAGGGGGAAAAGGAATATAATAGACAGGTACCGTGTTTTGGAGAACGGATGAAACAAGAGGGTGGCCTGGGGACGGGCCTGCCCGGCCAGGGAAAAGCGGTGGAAAGGATAAGGAGTTTATGGCAGAGCGGAAGAAGACGGCAGTACAGGAGACGGCGGAGCAGGAGTACGTGGTTCTGAACCGGCAGGCAGAGGAGGGGGATTCGCAGACGGGGCAGCACAGCCTGGCGGAGTATACCAGGCACGCCGGATACCAATATTTCGACTGTAAAGCCATAAGGAAGGAAATGCGGTTGACCAATGCAGTCAATCAAAAGGCGGAAGCCCTCTGCCGGGAGGACAAGATATCGCTGCAGGAAGTCCACAGCGGGTATGTGGAGGGTAGGAGCGACATGGTGGGCGAGGCCATCGGCCAGGGAAAAGAGGGGAAGAGCTGTTTTCCCGTGCATATTCTGTTCAACCGGGACAGCGCGCTCTACGCGGAGTGCCAGTGCGCCGACTGCAGGCGGCATTATTACAGCAGATATTATCGGAGGGAGTATTGCGCTTACCTGGGGGCTTTGGTGATGCAGGTGGAGGATTACCTGAAGGACAAGAACCTGGCGGACGCCACGGACCGGCGGGGGACGAACCTGATACAGGCTTTCTATGAGCAGCGGGCCAACCATGTGGTGTCCGATGCCATCGGGAAAGCGGAGAGCCTGACTCTGATTCCCAGGGTGACTTTGAAGAACGAGGATTTGGCGGTTTCCTTCAAGGTGGGGGAGAAGAAGCTGTTCGTGGTGAAGGACCTGTTCGAGTTCTATACAAATGTGCAGGAGTCCAGGACAGCCGCCTACGGCAGCAATACCAATGTGAACCATCATATCGATAATTTCACAGAGAATTCCAGGAAATGGATTGACTTCATCGGTCGGATCGTGAAGGAGGAGCTGGCCTTCGAGCGCCGGATGATAGAGGCCAACAGCTATTCCCGGCGGGCAGCCTCCAAGAACGGGGAATTCGCCCTCTTCGGCTGGCGGCTGGACGAGCTGTACCGGCTGGTGGAGCACGAGGCCTTTGACTTCGAGGACAAGGACAGCTATGAGAAGTGCAAGACCATCCTGACGGCCAGAGAGCAGAACCCCAGAATTTCCATGACCATCCGGAAGAACGATTTCGGAGGCGGCAGAAGCTTTCATGGCATCACTGTGGACTGCCGCATGCCGCGGCTTTTTTACGGCGTGGCATCGGCGTACTATATCTGCGAGGACGCTTTCTGCCGGCTGGAAGAGGAGTTCCTGAAGAAGATCCGCACCATTGCCCGGTTCTGCGAGAACGGCTCCTTAAGCTTCCGGGTGGGGCGCAATAAGCTGCCGCAGTTCTATTACTCTGTTCTGCCCCAGCTGGAAGGGGCGGTGGACATCATGGAGGAGAATGCCGAGGAGATAGCGGCCTATCTGCCTCCCCAGGCGGAATTCGTGTTCTACCTGGACGCGGAGGGGGAGGATATGAGCTGCCGGGTGGGGGCGAGATACGGAGAGGCGGAGTTCCGCGTTGTGGAAACCGGCGACAGAAGACAGCCCCAGGAGCCTTTCCGGGAAGGAACCAGAGAAAGTGAGGCGCTTTTCCTGGCAAGGCAGTGGTTCCCCTATTGGGACGAGGGGAAACAGGAGCTGAACTGCGGCCGGCAGGAGCAGCTGATGTTCCAGGTGCTGGACAAGGGAGTGGACGCGCTGCTGGCCCTGGGGGAGGTGCAGTGCACCAGGCGGTTCACAAACCTGAACATCGGCCGCAGGGTGCGGATGTCCGTTGGCATATCGGTGTCCAGGAATCTGCTGAACCTGGACATCGCCACCCAGGACGTGCCGCCGGAAGAGCTGCTTGACATCCTGAAGAGCTATCGGCAGAAGAAAAAATATTATCGGCTGAAAAACGGGGATTTCCTCAGCCTGGACGAGGAAGGATCCCTGGAGACTCTGGCGGAGATGATGGAAGCCCTCCGGATGTCTCCCAAGGAGCTGCTGAAGGGCAATGTGAAGCTTCCCCTGTACCGGGCCCTCTACCTGGACAAGCTGCTGGAGAAGAACGAGGAAATCTACAGCAAGCGGGACGCTGTCTTCCGGAAGATGGTGAAGAATTTCAAGACCGTGAACGATGCGGATTTCGAGGAGCCAGCCTCTCTGTCCCCCATCATGCGTGAGTATCAGAAGAACGGCTTCCGGTGGCTGCGCATGCTGGAGGCATACGGGCTGGGCGGGATTCTGGCGGACGACATGGGCCTGGGCAAGACGCTGCAGGTGCTGTCCGTGCTGCTGTCCGCCAAGCTGGAGGGCAAGACGGACACTTCCCTTGTGGTGTCGCCTGCCTCTTTGGTGTATAACTGGGGCGAGGAGATGCGGGAGTACGCCCCGGAGCTCTCCTGCTGCTTCATCACCGGGAACCAGGAGGAGCGCAGGGAGAAGCTTTCCCATTACAGGGAATATGATGTGGTGGTGACCTCCTATGACCTGCTGAAGCGGGACATCGAGCACTACGAGGGCAAGGAGTTCGGCTATCAGGTCATCGACGAGGCCCAGTACATCAAGAACCACACCACGGCGGCGGCCAAGGCGGTGAAGGCGGTGAAGAGCAAGACCCGCTATGCCCTGACGGGGACTCCCATTGAGAACCGGCTCAGCGAGCTGTGGAGCATCTTCGACTATCTGATTCCGGGATATCTGTACGGGTATGATGTGTTCCGGAGCGACTTCGAGGCCCCCATTGTCCGAAATGAGGACCAGGGGGCGCTGGAGCGGCTGCAGCGCATGACAGGGCCCTTTATCCTGCGCAGGATGAAGGAGAACGTGCTGAAGGATCTGCCGGAGAAACTGGAGGAGAACCGGTACGTGAAGTTCGAGCCGGGGCAGCAGAAACTGTACGACGCGCAGGTAGTACACATGAAACAGCGGATCGTCATGCAGAATCCGGAGGAATTCCAGAAGAACAAGATTCAGATTCTGGCGGAGCTGATGAAGCTGCGGCAGATCTGCTGCGACCCTGGGCTGTGCTTTGAGGACTATAAGGGCGAGTCCGCCAAGCTGGACGCCTGCGTGGATCTAGTGAGGAGCGCTGTGGAGGGCGGGCATAAGATATTGCTGTTCTCCCAGTTCACTTCCATGCTGGAGCTGATCGCCGGGCGGCTTAGGGAGGAGCAGGTCAGCTTCTACACCATCACCGGCGCCACGCCCAAGGAGAAGCGCATGCAGCTGGTGAAGGATTTCAATGGGGACGATACGAAGGTGTTCCTGATTTCCCTGAAAGCGGGGGGCGTGGGCCTGAACCTGACAGGGGCGGATGTGGTCATCCACTACGATCCCTGGTGGAACCTGGCCGTCCAGAACCAGGCGACAGACCGTACGCATCGTATCGGCCAGACGAAGATGGTGGTGGTCTATCGGCTGATCGCCAAGGGCACCATCGAGGAGAAGATACAGGAGCTCCAGGAGAGCAAGAGGGCGCTCTCCGAGCAGGTCATCCAGGGCGACGCGGCGCAGCTGGGCGGGATGAGCAAAGAGGACTTCATCTCCCTGCTGTCCTAGGCGCGGCGGGGCAGGTTCCCGTTTTCAGAATTTTGGAAAAAAGAGGAATATTTTCCAGGTCTTGTCCATATACTGTTAGAAAAGGATTGGGGAACGGTCCTGTGAAAGGAGAAAGTCTATGGCAAGAGGACAGCGTAAGACCATTGAGGAGAAAATCACTGCGAAGCAGGAGCTGATCGAGGCTTTGATGACCCGAGTGGAGTCGGAGAAGCGGGAGCTGGAGGAACTGTACCAGGAGAAGAAGCGCAAGGAGCTGGAAGCGGTGAGCGACATCATCGAGGAAGCGGGGCTGGGGCCGGAGGAAGTGGCCGAGGTGCTGCAGCAATACCTGGAGAGCAGGGAAGCGGCGGCTTCTTAAGGGGTGTAAGGCAGGCGCCGCATTGGGAAAACTGGATTAGGCTGCCGTATGGGAAGGACGGCTACAGGAGACGGGCATGTGCAAGAGAGCGGATGCCATCCTGTGGCGGTTGTTTTCGTGCGGCAGCCTTTTTACGGAAAAATGATAAGATAGTACATAAAAAGAAGGATTCCGGGCAAAAAAGTACATTGCATTTTCGGGACAGAAAGTCTATACTTTGTCGGAAATGATAGGTTCCGGGGCTAGTCCAGTCATGCCGTGGCCTGTCGGAAATGAGGTTATGGGTTATGACAAAGGATATGACAAAAGGATCTCCCATGAAGCTGATTCTGGGATTTTCCATACCGCTTTTATTTGGTTTTTTGTTTCAGCAGTTCTACAGCCTTGTGGATACGGTAATCGTGGGGCGGTTCCTGGGGACAGACAATCTGGCGGCGGTGGGGGCTACGGGCTCCATCAATTTCCTGATCATCGGATTCTGCATGGGAGTGTGCAGCGGATTTTCCATTCCCTTGTCCCATAAATTCGGAGCAGGGGACCATGAGGGACTGCGGAAATATGCGGCAAACTGTGTGTGGCTGGCCATTTGCTTTGCGGTGGTGCTGACTCTGGTGACCACTTTGCTCACCAGGCAGATTCTGGTGTGGATGAGAACGCCCGAAAATATTATTGACCGGTCTTATGCTTATATCTGGGTGATTTTCCTGGGAATTCCGGTGACATTTCTGTACAATATGACTTCCGGTGTCATCCGTGCGCTGGGGGACAGCAGGACGCCGGTAATCTTTCTGGTGATGTCCTCTTTTCTGAATGTGGGGCTGGATCTGTTCTTTATTGTGAGCCTCCAGGCAGGTGTGCAGGGTGCGGCCTGGGCAACGGTAATTTCCCAGGGTGTGTCCGGCGTGTGCTGCCTTCTTTTTATGGTAAAAAAATTTGAGATCCTGCGGATTCGCAAAGAAGAGTGGAAGCCTGACCGGCATCTGATGCGGGTGCTCTGCGGCATGGGCATTCCCATGGGCCTGCAGTACTCTGTGACGGCCATAGGCAGTGTCATTCTGCAGAGTGCCACCAATACGCTGGGTTCGGATGCGGTGGCAGCGGTGACGGCATCCGGAAGAATCAGCGGATTTCTGGCATGTCCTTTCGAAGCCCTGGGTTCTACCATGGCCACCTACGGCGGACAGAATGTGGGGGCAGGAAAACTTCACCGGATCCGTCAGGGCCTGAGGGCATGTATCCGCCTGGGGGCGGGCTATGCCGTCATTGCGCTGCTTATTATTCTTTTCGGCTCCAGGCCGCTGGCCACGCTGTTTCTGGACGTGTCGGAAACGGCCGTTATCGACAATGTGAGACTGCTTTTGATCTTCAATACCGCTTTTTATTTCCCTCTGTCTCTGGTGAACATTATCCGGTTTCTGATTCAGGGGATGGGCTTTCCAACCTTTGCCATTCTGGCAGGGGTGTTTGAGATGATTGCCAGGGCGCTGGCAGGATTTTTACTGGTGCCGCTTTTTGGCTTTACCGGGGTGGCCATGGGCAATCCGATTGCCTGGGTACTGGCGGACGCATTCCTGATTCCCGCATATTTCCATGTGCGTAAGACACTGGAGGCAAAACTGGCAAAAAGCGGAAGCGGGGAAGTACAAAGCTGATATCTGGCGGATGACAAAGATGTAAGGGGGGACTGTACGGTGACAACTATTTTACTGATTATCATTTATATTGCGTTTATCGGTCTGGGTATTCCGGATTCCCTTTTCGGAACGGCATGGCCGGCGGTTTATACGGAATTCAGGCTCCCCATTTCGTTTGCCAGCATTGTGACCATGGTGATTTCCTGCGGAACCATTGTGGCCAGCATGGTCAGCGCCCGGGTTATAAGGCGGTTTGGCACGAACCTGGTGTCAGCATTCAGCACGGCCATGACGGCTGCCGCCCTGCTTGGATTTACGCTCTCCGGGAATTTCTGGCTGCTGTGTCTGTGCGCCGTACCGCTGGGGCTGGGGGCAGGGGCCATCGACACGGCGCTGAACAATTATGTGGCAATTCATTATTCTGCCGTACATATGAGCTTTCTCCACTGTTTTTACGGGATCGGCGTGTCTGTGAGCCCTTATCTGCTGTCTCTGGTGATGCAGGGGAAAGAGGGATGGCGGGGCGGATACCGGCTGGCATTCGGAATACAGCTGGCAATTACCCTAATCTTGTTTGTCACCCTGCCGGTCTGGAAAAAGGCCCATGGCCAGGGTGTGGACGGGGAAGAAGAGAAGACAAAGACTCTTACGCTCCGGGAGATCTCCAGGATTCCCGGTGTCAGGATGATGTGGCTTCTGTTTCTGACTTCCTGCGCCATAGAATGTACCTGCGGCGGCTGGGGAAGCACTTTTCTGGTGGAATATAAAGGAATGGCGCCGGAGCAGGCGGCGCGTATGGTCATGTATTATTATATCGGAATGACCCTGGGCAGATTTCTGTCAGGGATACTGGCGGCAAAGATGGACAGCTGGGATATTATTCTTGCGGGGCAGTGTGTCCTGGGAGCGGCAGTCATTGTCCTGCTGCTGCCGCTCCAGGCATGGTTTTCCGCTGCGGGCTTATTTCTGGTGGGACTGGGAAACGGCCCCTTATTCCCGAATTTCAATTACCTGACTCCCCGGAATTTCGGGGAGGATGTATCCCAGTCCGTCATGGGAACCCAGATGGCGTCGGCCTATGTGGGAATCATGCTGGCTCCGGCCCTGTGCGGCGTCCTGGGACAGATTTTCGGCATGTGGATCTTTCCCTGTTACCTTGTTGTGGTCTATGTGGGAATGCTTGCCGCCACACACACAATCAGGCGCATTCTGGGAACAGCCCGGAAGGCCCGTGAAGATTAATAATTCTCAGCGTGTACTTCGAAATAGCTCTGGGGATGATTGCAGGTGGGGCAGACTTCAGGCGCCTTTGTTCCCACGACAATGTGCCCGCAGTTACGGCACTCCCATACCTTTACCTCACTCTTTTCAAACACGGCAGCGGTCTCCACGTTCTGAAGCAGGGCGCGGTATCTTTCCTCATGGTGTTTCTCGATTGCCCCCACAAGCCTGAACTTTGCCGCAAGTTCGGGAAAGCCTTCTTCCTCTGCGGTTTTGGCAAAATTCTCGTACATGTCCGTCCATTCAAAATTCTCACCGTCTGCTGCCGCGGCAAGGTTTTCTCTGGTGCTGCCGATTCCGCTCAGCTCCTTGAACCACATTTTGGCATGCTCTTTTTCATTTTCTGCGGTTTTCAGAAACAGGGCCGCAATTTGCTCGTAACCTTCCTTTTTGGCTGCGGAAGCAAAGTAGGTATACTTGTTTCTTGCCTGAGATTCCCCGGCAAATGCTGCCTCCAGATTTTTTTCCGTCTGTGTTCCCGCGTACTTTGTTTTGTTCATGTTTTTTCCTCCTATTTAAATCGTTGCGCGATAGCACTAAAGGGTAAAGTCGCTTCGACACACCTATCATGAGAGAAACTTTTATTTCGAAAAGAAACTCATAAAAGTTCCTCTCG
>OFFF01000869.1_pt1 | contig 20957 bp, 15 predicted proteins | sample 1521301 | NCBI WGS metagenome assembly OFFF01 (sample SAMEA3504101, study PRJEB24116) | mouse gut metagenome | biome: mouse gut; feature: mouse-associated habitat; material: faeces | place: Denmark | collected 2011
TGGAATGCTCCTCTTCCATGGAATGCTCCTCTTCCATGGAATGCTCCTCTTCCATTTGATTCCATCCTTTCCCCCTCGTCCGGCCTTTGGCCGTCTCCTTTGAAGCCGTTTCCCGTTACTTGAGACCGTTTCCCGTTAAATTATAGAAAGCCAGGAACCCATTTTAGATTCTTGGCTCTATGATCTTGGCTTATTTGTCCTGTCTGCTTTCAATGATGCGCAAACCAAACTCCGCGTTTTTCTTTTTGCTTTTCCAACTTCATACTACCATAAACCTCTCCTTCTTTCAAGTATAGAGCCCACATATTTCCCATTCCCGGCCACTCCTTTTTCGCAGTGTCCAGACCTTTTCAAATGATAAATAGCGGAAACACCATTTGACTTTAGAAAACGTGAGATGGGGAGAGGCTTGCCCTCCCCGCCACTGACTACAGCTGCATAATACTTGTGCCCGCCGGAGAAATTATAGGCTTCATAGCAGTTGCCCTCCAGAATGCGGCATGCAATGTAGCTGCGAAGTCCGCTCTGACAGATGACGTAGACGAGCTTGCCATTCTCGACTTCGTCCAGGCGCTCCCGTCCCGGGGCAGTTTTTCCGAATCTTCCAAGTGCCACTGTCTGAGCACGCGCGCTCCTTTGCAATCTCCTCTATAATTGGCACCACCATACGACAGGGTCGCACCAGGGAGCCCAGAAGTCCAACAGGACAGGCTTATCGGATCACCAAAAAGTTCACCTACGTTTCAGATACGGTGTCCAGTTCCCAGATATATCTGCTCCGCCGGAAATACAGGCAGACGCCGATTCCGGCAAAGGCAATCACGAAGAAAAGGAACGCCGCGCCGGAGCCTTTTCCGCTGCCGAACAGCCCCACCAGTGCGCTTCCTTCTCCCTGAGCCGCCATGAGCGGTTCAAAGACCTGATCCACCAGAAAGCCGCCTAAAAAATATCCCAGCGGAATCGTGAAGAACTGCAAAGAATTCCGCACAGAATACACCCTCCCCTGCATCTGTTCCGGCACCTGAAGCCGCATGATGGCATCCAGGTTAGCGTTCATGAGCGGTATGGGAATCCATCCCAGGAATCCGCCGATGCACCATATAAGGGGCGTTCTGCCAAAGGCCAGAAGGAAATTCTCAAAGCTCATGGAGAACAACAGGCAGTTGCAGATGACACGCACCCGGCTTTTGGGCGCTTTCGCGAAAGAGGCCAGGATGCTGCCCGCCAGCGTAGATGCGCCGATGACTGCGTTCACCAGCCCCAAAACCTTCTCGCTGCCGCCATTCCTGGAAAGCAGCATGGCCGGGAACGCCGCATTGTATATGGATGCCACCAGGTTGATAGCCGCCAGGAACAGAATCAGTTCCAGTATCCCCCGCTATGATGATTTTCTTGTTCCACTTGTCGCTCAGTGCGCCCGCGAAGATGCTCAGCAGCACATAGGGCGCATAGGAGCTCACCATCAAAAACGCCGTCATCAGCGCGGAGCCCTCCTGGGTGTACGACCAGATTACCAGCGCGTAGCCGGTCATGGCGCTACCGAGCCCGGAGAAGGACTGGGTGAGCCACAGCAGCAGAAATGTCTTCATTTCCTGAATCGTTTTCTTCACGTTCCTGATACATGCCTGAAGCCATCCTTGCGGCCATCACCTGTCATACCACTCAGCCTGGGCCGAATACAGTCTGGCATATTCTCCGTTTCTGGAAAGCAAGTCCTCATGGGTACCGTCCTCTGCGATTATGCCGTCTTTGAAGACGACGATTCTGTCAGCCAGAGCAGCGATGCTGATTCTATGGGTCACCATGATGACTGTTCTGCCCCGGGTCATGGCCAGGTACTTACGGAAGACTTCTGCCTCCGCTATGGGGTCGAGATTGCTGGTGGGCTCGTCAAGGACAATCAGATTGCGGTCGCGGTAATAGGCTCTGGCTATGGCCAGCTTCTGCCATTGGCCGCCAGACAGGTCTGTCCCTCCGATGTCCTTCCCAAGCGCGGCAGTCTTGTCCATGCCTTCCAGGCCCGCAAAGGCAAGGGCTGTATCAATCTGCTCTTCTTCCCTTTTTTTGCTCACATCGCCTAAGAATACGTTGTCTGCGATGGTGAAGCTGTGGAAGCGGGCCGGTTCCTGGAAGACGCAAGCCTGGGAATCGTAACGGTATGCAGAATCTATCTTTTCGGTATTCCGTCCATCCAAAAAGATTAGGCCTTTGGACGGTTCCAGCATCCCTGTCAGCAGTTTGACGAAAGTGGTCTTTCCGGCTCCGTTCTCACCCACGAACGCGACTTTTTCGCCTTTTTCGATTCGAAAACTGACATCCTTTATCCTGTATTGATCCGTGAGCGGATAGCGATAGCTTACACTTCTGGCTTCCAGGAAGGCAGCGGTCGCTCCGCTATGCTCCGAACCGCCCTCCGCCGGGACATCATCTCCTGGGGCATCATCTCCCGGAATCTGCTCCCGCAGATCAAGCAGCTCAAAGAACTGCGCCGCCTCATTCTTTTTGGACAGGAAATTCGCAATGGAGCCGAACAGCTGCGTGGTACTGCCCATAAGCGTGCCGATCAGGGCAAATACGGCACCCAGCGCGCCCACGGACAGCTTTCCCTGGGTCAGCAGCAAGATAGCCAGGATGTTCGCCCCCACATTGGCCAGGTTGGACACCAGGCCGCTGGCTGTCCCCAGCAGAAACACGTTCCTCTGGTTCTTCTTTTCCCGTATGACATAATCGTCCGCCAGGGCCTTCCATTTCCCGAAAAAGAAATCAAACAGGTTGAACGCCTTGACCTCCTTTGCGGATATCCCCAGCAAAAGTCCCTGATAATACCCGGCTTCCCGCAGGATTTCCTGGTTGTCCCTGGAAAACCGGAACTGTAGCCGGTTGCCGATGTAGGTGGTATACAGGGTGGGGATGGGCGCGATCAATACCACAAAGCATAAAAGTGGATGGAAAAGGTAGAGGGAAACCGCCACCATGATGACGGACACAGCCTTTGCAATAACCACGTAGCCCTCTATCATCACGCCCCGCTGCAGGGAGCTCCACTCGCTTCCCATGGAGTCAAAACAGCGTTCAATCATGTCGTTGATTCTGGGGACTTCCATATATTCCGGGCACAGTCTTGCGATTTTCTCAAAGAGCCTGGACTGGAACTTCTCCTGTAGGCGGTGATCCTGCACCTTGCTCAGCCGCTCGATGTCCTCCCCGCCGTAGAGATAGCGGTTGATCAGATCGCCCAGAAACCGGAGGAGCCAGTACAGCGCCGCCAGCCCCACCAGAGACAGCAGCTGGAACCCCTCCCCGGAGGCCGCCGGATAAGCGCTGGCGCTGTCTACGTATTCCCCCCAGAGGAACGCAGTGACGGGCTGAAGGACGCTCAGGAGCACGGCCAGTCCCAGAAAGATGCCGCACATGGCTCTCGCCGAGGAAAAGACATAGCGGAAAAGCTTTGTCAGATAAGACAATTTTGGTGGATTCTCCCGCAAAATATCCTCTTCCATGGCGGCGGTATTGTCCTGGAATTTGATTGCGTAAAGCGTTTTTTCCTTCTTATCCCCATCCTTTTCTGACTTCTTTTTTCTATCTCTGATCTTACTCATATGACCTCCCTTTTTCGGTTATATCCTCTCGGAATCTCCAGACCACATATCACGCTGCTATCCGGAACTTCTTTGGGTCGGTTCCCCCGCTTTTCCAGGTGCCGTCCTGACCCAATGCCTGATTCTGCTTCCTGAAATTCCAAGAGCCTATGGTTCTGTCTTTTATCCGGCAAGACTTTCGCCGGAATTTATACTGCACACCGGTTGAATTTGCAGTACAACCCGACTGCAGACCGCCAGCCAGGTACTTTCCCTGAGGCATCAATGTAAATCCTGGCGGTCTGCAGTATATTTCCATCACCCGATTCCTTACACAGATGACATCGCTTGTCCACCGCCACTTGCAGCTGATTTCACGTCCGGCTCCTGTCTGTACCATTGTTTCTGAGCCTGGAACATGGTGGCGTAAATCCCCCCTGTCTCCATCAGTTCCTCATGGGTGCCCGTCTCCGCAATCCTACCGTCCCGGATTACGAAAATCCTGTCCGTAATCATGGTGGAGCCCAGCCTGTGGGTGATGAACAGGGCTGTCTTGTTCTCCACCATATGGGCAAATTCGTGGTACAGATCCGCTTCGGCCAGGGGATCCAGCTGAGAGGTGGGTTCATCCAGCAGCAAAATAGGCTTGTCGCCCATAAAAGCCCTGGAGATGGCAATCCTCTGCCACTGGCCGCCGGACAGGTCTACGCCCTCCTTAAAATCCCGGCCCAGCAAAGTGTCATAACCTTTTTCATAACTCTCCGCAAAACCGTCAGCTTTTCCCTTTCTCGCCGCTTCCCGGATTTTTTCCTCCTGATCCAGGCTGTCGATATCGCCCACGCCGATGTTCTCCCGGATGGTGATGCTGTACCTGGAAAAGTCCTGGAAGACGGGGCCGAACAGCTTCGTCCGCAGGCTCAGAGGGTATTCCGCCAGGTCGCGCCCGCCCACCAGAATCTCTCCTCTGTCAGGGGTGAACAGGCCTAGCAGCAGCTTGATCATGGTGGATTTTCCCTCTCCGTTCTCCCCTACGATGGACGCTTTTTCCCCGTTTTTGACCCGGAAGGAAAGGCCCTTAAGGATGTCCTTCTCCGTGCCGGGATACCGGAACCATACGTCCCGGAATTCGATGTCGAAGGTGTCGGGCAGGACGTCCGCCGTCCCCTCCGGCTCATCGGACAGGGCGAAGAATTTGTCGTAGTATTCATAGGTATTCACATGCATGCCTGACCATTTGAAGAAGCCCGCGAAGAGATTCAGATGGTCGTAGAGATTACCGAACATCACATTGGTCATGGCTATGAAGAGACCCACCGTCAGCTGCCCCTGGGTGAACAGCACCAGAAGCAGAATCACGTTCAGAATGGTGGCGAATTTCGTGATATTGCCGCCCAGCAGGATTTTCCGGAGATTCCTGAAATAATACCTCTCATAGTCCCTGTTCCTCTCGCCCAGCCTGGTCTTGTAGACGTCAATGAGGTAGTCGGCGTTCCCGTAGGCCTTCAGTTCTTTGGTATAGTTCCTGGAGCGCAGATAATTGCCCAGGATGCCGTATTTCCGCTCCTTTTTCCAATAGGTCTCCAGCTCGTTGTAGATGTTGAAATTGTTCCTGGCGGACACATAGGTCTCCAGGAGAAAAGGAAGCAGTACCGTCAGCAGCAGCCACCAGCGTATGCGGAACACGTAAATCAACGTGCCCACCCCCGCGATCAGTCCGGCAAAGCGGGCGTAGACATACATGGGCCATAAATGCCTGGCTGCGGACTCCACCCTGTTGTAAGCCTTGTCGATGATCTCCGCGGAGGCCTCCGCTTCGAAATGCTCGTATTTCATGGTCTTGAGCTTCCGCAGCATCCTGGCTCTGTAGGCAGTCCGCAAGATCAGCAGCGAGCGGGGCTCCACATACACATAGACAATCTGGTCAAGGATTTCCGGCAGGATCGCCGCTATCACGAAGAGGACGAGGAATATCCAATAGTCCCCAAAGGCCATCTGTCCCCTTGCCACCGCCAGGCCGCCGTCCAGTACATTTGTGTTGACATAGATTCCCGCCGGCACCAGCAGGCCGCTTAAGACGGTGCAGCCAAGGGTCAGCGCCACAAGCCAGGGGGATTCCCGGAATATGATGCCAATCAGGTCTCTGTAGGCTTTGAAAATTCTTTTCATGTGTCAGATCCTCCTTGCGGTGCATGTTTTCCGGCTGTCTCATGCGTCTGTCTCCTAACAAAAATGTTGACAGTTATCCAGACCTATTGTAAGGTTTTTCCCGGATGCTGTCAACAATTCGGCGGTACCGAAAATGATTATAAAACAGAATAAAACCGGAACACCAGAAGAAGGGCATCGGAAAAACTCCCTCGGGAGCATTTCGCCTTATCCATTTCCTGAATAAATATAGCGGGCAGGAACTATAGACTCATTCTCCGGGCAGAATACGGATATGCTGTACCCGGAAAAGGAATACTGGTCATAGGGCGGCAGCTGCCAGCCGCCGTCCTGATCCAGCAGACGGATTCCCTCGCTGCTGTACCATATGCGGCTTCCGTAGTAAAGGATTCCGAAGCACTCCTCTCCCTTCCACTCTTCCACCGTTTCCCGCAGCGGCATCACGCTGACTCCCTCCACCAACGGAGCCAGGGCGCGGCTTTCGTCATAGGAAGCCGAGGATGCGCCGTGCAGATAAACAGTTATCTTTCCGGAATGCGCCCTGTTGTAGCTGATCAGATAGCTGTCCACGAAATCCCCCTTCTCGTCGAAGCCATAGAGCATGGTGTCCAGGGTGATGATTTCGCCGTCCGGGGCGAAATGCAGGTTGAAGCTGGTGGCCAGGCACAGGGCCTCCGGCAGGTTTACCTTTTCCCTGACATCCTCCAGAATGCCTTCTATCCCCCATTCGTATATATTGTCATGTTTTAACGTACATGTCCTCTTATCTTTTAAATCGTCCAGGTACCACGCCAGTTTTCCCTGGTAGGGAACGGCGCTCTCCGCCACCAGCCGCCCTCCGTACAGCGTGACCGCTGCCAGGAAGATTCCAGCCGCTGCCCGCCAGATTCCTTTGCCCAGGAAGCTTACAGCCCACAGCTTCACGTCCAGGAAGTCCCGCTCTTCCCCGGTCAGCCCCCGCAGATCCAGCAGCAGAACCTCTTTCTCCTTTAGGAAAAGCTGGCAGAAATGCCGTCTTTTCACATACCATTTCACGGAGCCTTCCGGAATCGGCTTGGTTTCCCGCATCTCTGTTTCGGCTGCCCCGCCGGGCACTGTCTCCTTCGCGCTACCCGCTCTGACCGCCGTTCCTTCCGCGCCCTCTCCCGCAGCCAGTACCAGCCCTTTCTCCCGGGGCAGCAGCTTACGGAAGACGGCGGAGCGCCTCCCCTTTTTATAACGCCCCCACAGCCATAGCCCATACCCTATGGCGCCAAGCCACCACACAAGGCACACCGCCAGAACCGGCACATTCCTGTAAAGTCTGCCATATCTGCACAGGGAGCACAGATGGCGCCAGGAAAGCCAGTACAGGACAAGATTGACCGGCCTGGTCAGCACATGGAACGCCGCTTTCCGAAAAAGGGAAGTTCCGCTATTTTCGCAGAACAAGTCCTTTGTATTCCCAGGTGTTTCCCTGGTCTGTGGATTCGTATTTCGCTTTTTCTCCGCCATATTTCGAATAATCCTCCATCCCAACATAGAGCGCCAGCACGTCCCCCTGGCGCTCCGGCGCGTACGCAATGGAATACCCTTCCGGCACATGGGGGAGCGCAAGCTTCTCCCAATGCTCCCCGCCGTCGGCCGTCCGCCAGATATCCGGCTCCTCCGAAGACCGGATGGTCACGAAGCCCACCTGATTGTCCAGGAACGCGGCATCCATGGTCAGGGAATGGCTCTGGTTCCAGTCCGGCCCGGCGGCTCCCACCTCCTGCCAGGTCTCTCCGCCGTCCCTGGTGCGAAAGAGGATGGAGGTTTCCTGCCATACTACCCGCTCCCCTGTGAAAATCACGAAGCCGTCCTGGCTGTTTTCCGGGAAATCCACGAATATCCGTCTGCCTCCTACATATTTTTCCGTCACCACGGAGCTCCGGAAGTCTCCCTTCTCCTGGTCATAATACACCACGGCAAAGGGAGTCCCGCTGTCGCCGCCGTAAGCGATGATCTGCTTGCGCGCGTCCATCTGACAGCTTTCAGGCGGCAGGGAAGCCAGCTGCCCGTCCATTTCGTCCCCTCTGGTCAGGAGCTTTTCCATGGGCACAGGCACCTCCCGAAACACGCCGTCCCCGCCGCTGACCCACAGAGCGCCATCCCTCATCTCCATCCGATAGGATTCCGCCGACTCTGTACCGGCAGCTGCACTAGATGGATTCTCTTCCAGACCGGGCCACCGCACCTCATTGGCCAGATTCAGCGCCGGCACATCCGAAAAATCCGCCTGCCCATACTTTTCCCGGAATGCCCCCAGAACCTGTCCAGTCTCTGCGACGCCCTCCAGCTGGAACACATAGTCCTTCACCATGCGTATCTGCAGCGCCCAGTCAAAATAGGCATAATAGAGGATGCCGTCCTCACAGACGAACCGGGCTTTCCGCGCCAGTTCCTCCGGAAATGCCTCCATGTCCTCCCTGGTTCCCACATAGTACCGGAAAACCACCGCGAACACGCTTTCCTGTCTGTCCCCCGCCAGCATCCTCCAATAGACGGATTCCACCCTCTGGAATTCCGAATGGGTCTCCGGATCCCGCTCCGCGGCCCATCTCCAGTCGATGAAATAGGACAGATACCGCTGCGCCAGCAGGCCTATGGCGTCGCTGTAGTGATCCGCGTCCCTGAGCCTCACCTGCCATGGGCCTTCCGCCGCATAGGGGAGCTCCGCGTATTCCTTCTGGGGATACGCATCCTCTGCCCACAGTTCCTCGCGATACGCCTCCTCCCCCACCGGCTCCAGGGATGTCATCTTCGAAACGGCAGACTGTGTGAAATGATCCGGTAATTCGTATCCTTCATAAATGGACACCAATGGCTCCTCCCTGCCCGCCTGGTAGCGCTGGTACAGGAACTCTCCCACCCGGTAAAAGCTCAGGCCCAAATCCAACAGCAGCACCGCGATGCCCACATAGGCCAGCCTGTCCCATTTCCGGTCTTCCCTCATGATGGCGCCTATCCTGGCCTCCATCAGACGTTTCCCATGGTAGAAGTACGCGGAATAGGCCTGTCCCCTTTCCCTCCCCTGCCGCAGGCATTCCAGCAGAGCATATCCGTACTCCTTCCTGGCCTCCATGTCCCTGCCTTCCACCACCGCCTCGTCGCAGGCCACCTCCACGTCCCTGTTTCCCAGGGCCGCCAGCAGATAGATCAGGGGCTGGAACCAGAGAAGGGACTGCATCAGCACCCAGAAAAGCTTATAGAGCGTGTCTTTCTGCCGGATATGATGGCACTCATGGAGAAAGATGAATTTCAGCACGTTTTCGCTGTACTCCTTCTCCGGCAGCAACAGGATAGGACGGCGGAAGCCCATGACAAAAGGCTCCTGGATTCCCGGCGCACGGTAAAGGAATGATTTCGCTCTTTTTCCAGTCCTGGCTTTTGGACTTCCGATTCTCCGCTCCTTTATTTTCTGTATTTCGCTTTTCTGTATTTCGCTTTTCTGTATTTTGCTTTTCCGTATTTCATTTTCCTGTATTTCGTTTCTCTGTGTTCCGTTTCCTTGTGTTTCGTTTCCTTGTGTTTCGTTTCCCTGTGTTTCGTTTCCCTGTGTTTCGTTTCCCTGTGTTTTGTTTCCCTGTATCCCTCCCTCCTGTGCTCCGTTTTCCCGAACTGCATCCCTCTCAATCCCTGTCTCCAGGACGGCTTCCCTGAGACTTTGGCGGACGGACTCCTCAGACACGATGCGAATCTGTCCGATGCACCATCTGCGGAACTTTATGTAATTCCGATAATGAACAAGCGCCACGATGCCTGCCGTGGCAAGCCACCCCAGTACTGTCAGCTGTCTCCACCTGGAATACAGGAAGTAAGGCAGATTGAAATGCCCTGCCGCCCTGCCGATGAGATAATCCAGGCTGTATGCCTTCTCCAAAAGCAGCAGGTGCAGAAGCAGAAGCTGCACCGCCAAAATCGCCCATATAATCTTCCTCCATTTCGCCCTCATGTCCGCTTCCGTCCTTTCTATATCCCTTGAACCGTTCCTACCTGCTGTTTCTTCGTGCTCTTCCTGTCCCCGGAACAACTTTCCGCCTGCTCCTGCCATTGCCTTTTCTGTTCTTAGAAACGGCTGCCCTCCGCCCCGCTTTCTTTCTTCTCCGCCGTCCGCCCCTTTTCCTCCAGGAAATCGGCCAGATCCTCCATGTCCTGCTGCGTCAGGGCGTCCCCGTCATAGAGGGCGGTGACGAAATTCTTCAGGGAATTGCGGTATAGCTTCCGGAGGATGCTTCTGCTCTCCCGCTGCAGATAGGCCTCTTCCGCCACCAGCGGCGTGTACCAGTTCACCTTGCCGACCTTCTCCACGCTGACAAAGCCCTTGGCCTCCAGGCGGTTCAGGAAGGACAGGACGGTAGGGGCGGCCACTTTCTTCTCCAGCTGTGCCTCTATCTCCATCCGATTCATGGGCTCTCCATGCCTCCATATTATCATCATGATTTCCAGCTCCGACTCCGGCAGTCTCTTCATAGGTTCCAATCTCCTCTGTATTTCTACATTTGCCTAATATCTTTTCCTTATTCTACAATTGCCTAATATAAATGTCAAGTATTTTTAGGTTCTTTCCATACTTAGTTGAAACGATTGTATTCGGGGGTGACAGATACGTCATTTCGGAATATTTTGCTCATGTGAGACAAAGAAGTAAAGGAAGTGTAAAAAATTTTGCCGTTCCCTATCCGGCTGACTGCCGGGCAGGTCGGGCTTTAGGTGTCAGGCAGCTCTACCTTGCCGACAAAAGAGGAATGGATTTCGATTTCCTGTCTGCGGAGCTTCCCCCGGCGTTATTATGCTTGCATATGTAAAGGAGAACACTCCATGACCGGTCTCCTGATGTCCGTTCTGACGGCTTCCGTTTCCTTGAATCTAGCTGTTTCCGAAAAGGAGAACGTCTATCGCAAGGCGACAGCATTGTTATCCTCAACGCCACATATGATTTTGCTTTAGGAACTGCCGGAAAATAATCTACGCATTTTGTTTAGAGTAAACCTGATAAAATCTGTAAATTTTGCAACAGGCTTGCGTAGGTTATTTGGAGGCATTTCCTTAGGCATACTTGCGTGGCTTGTATCCTTTGTGATTTCTGACAAAATATTTAACAGGAAAGACTTGCTTTGATGAACAGAAAAATCATCAGTACCATGAAGCGCAACGGGAGATGGAAAGAAATTCCCTCTCCCGTTTGGCAAATCCGCAGACTCTCCGTGGAGGGCGGGCGAACCCCGGCTCACCGGGAGCGCCCTCCGAAGAATTCCTCCGGCGTGCCCAGATAAGGAACGGTCTTCCCGTCCTTCACCTCCAGGATTTCCGTGGCGCAGGCCCGTATGAATGCCTCGTCATGGGAAACGAACACAAGCACCCCTTCATATTCCGCGAACATCTCCTCCAGCGCTTCCACCGATGGGATGTCCAGGTAGTTGGTGGGCTCGTCCAGAATCAGGACATTGGCCTTGCCCACGAACAGCTTTGCGAACGCCAGCTTGATCCGCTCCCCGCCGGAGAGGACGCCCGCGTCTTTGCCCATGTCCTGGGCGGACAGCAGGAGCCTGGCCAGAATCGTCCGGGCTATGCTTTCGTTCTGCACGCTGTCCTCCATCACGTTCTCCAGGACGGTCTTTCCGTAGTCAAGGGAGGCCATATTCTGGCTGAGCAGCCCGATGGAGGCCTTGGGCACCACATAGAGGGAGCCCTTTTCCAGGGGATATTCCCGGGTGATCAGCTTCAGGAGCGTGGTCTTCCCCGCGCCGTTGGCCCCCACCACGGCCACCCGGCTCCTGTTCCGGATTTGGAACGAGGCGTCCCGGAAGATTTCCCCGCCGTTTTCATAGGAGAAACAGATTCCCTCTCCCCTGATCACCACCGCGTTCTCTGGCGGGTCTGTGAGACGGAAATCCGGGCGCATCCTGGGCAGCTCCCTGGGCTTCTCCTTCACCTCCATATGCTCCAGCCGCTCCAGCACGTTTTTGGCGGAGGCCTCCATCCTCCCGGCTTTCGCGTCCTTGGGGTGCTTGGAGAGGAAGTTGCGGAGCCCCGCTTCCCTGGGCGTCATCCCTTTGGGGAGCTTCTCGATGGACGCGGCCTTCTGCTTTTTCTGGAGATAGACTTTCTCCAGCCGCTTCTTCTCGCTGGTGTAATTCTCGTATTCCGTCCACTGCCTCTGGATATTCTGTTCCTTCTGCCGGGTGTAGTCGTCATAGTTCCCCTCGAAGCTTGCAAGCTGCCCGTTCCGGATTTCCACGATTCTGGTACAGAGGGCGTTCAGCAGCGCCCGGTCATGGCTGACGATGACCATGGTGTCCAGCTCCAGGAGCTTCTGCTTCAAAAGGGCGATTCCCTTCATATCCAGGTTGGCGGTAGGCTCGTCCAGGAACACCAGCATCTTCCCGCTGCTGAACATCCAGGCCAGCCGCATCCTGGTATCCTCGCCGCCGCTGACCGTCTCCTGCCATACCTTGTCCTGAATCCGCATGGCCTTCATTTCCTTCCCCTCCAGTTCAAAGGGGTCGATTCCTTCGGAGAACTGCCGGAAAAAATGGACGTCGCACATCCTCTTCACGGTGCCGGCATCCGGCTCCAGCTCCCCGGACAGCACCCGCAGGAAGGTGGTCTTCCCCGCGCCGTTGGCCCCCACCAGGCCGATGCGCTCCCCCTGGTATACCGCGAACCGGTCAATGTCCAGGACTTTCTGTTCCCCGAAACTTAAGGCGATATGCTCCGCCTGCATCAACAATTTTTTCTGCATAAAAAAATCCCTCCTGTCCTTCAGAGGGATTATCCTAATTTTTATTCTGCATTTCGCTTGACGGCCCGCTGTCCTCAGCTGACTGGCTGACCTTTCATGGCATTTCGAAAGCCCATCCGTGATTCGTTTCCAGTCTGCGGTCGGCCTTTCCATTTCGGATGGGCTTCGTATTCTACGGTTGGCCGTTCAATGATGGGTGCTTTTCCGATTCCCAATTGGCTGTCCAGATTCCAATCAGTTACCGAACCCACTTGGCTGTCCAGACTCACATCGGCTGCCAAACCTACAATCATCTGTCCAGACTCAACCGTCCGCAGAACCTCCTGTCGGCTGTCCAGGCTCAAATCGGCTGCCGAACTCCCTTGTCTGACCAGCCCCAATCGGCTCTATACCTGCTTCCCAGCCGCCCGGCTCCTGGCCTGTGAAAGACCGCCAACCCATGATAGATGGCCATTCCGAAAACATGATTCTTTAGCGTAAGCAAAATGATTATTAGTGATAATCCCCGAATCTCAGTATCCAAAAGAAAGAGGCTGCCCTCTCGCTTTTTTCGTTTCCATACCCTACCGGTGTCATTACCAAATAATAATAATCATTCCCTACGCCCTTTCTGTTCTTCAAAACTTTTCTCTATTATAGCCGACATCCCCCTGCCCTGTCAACGATAATTTGGCATTGGCTATGCAGGTGCTACTCAGCAAAATACGTGATCTTTATCATCCGTTATTTCCTTGCTTTATGACTGCTGCCCTACACTGTCGGAAGTCCTGCAAGCTGTTCTACTTCTGCAACACTAAGACCTGAATATTCTGCAATATCCTCAATTGCCAATTTCCCTCGTTTCAGCATTCTAAGCGCGATATTCCTCTTTGCTTCATTTTCTGCTTCGTTTTTTAATCTCCTTGCACTTGTTTCAATCAATGCGCCTCTCATCATATCACCTACGCCTTTCTGCACATTTTGATACTTCTGTGCGATTTCGTGAATCACATCCCCGGATAAATCAATAAGCGTCCGTTTGTCAAATGCCCCAATCACTCCCTGCTGTTCCAGTCCGTCAAGCCTTGCTAAAATTTCCCGATACTCTGCCTTCAATTCCGCCAGCTTCTCCTCATTACTATTATACTCCGGAAAACCTTTCTCATGTGAAAAAATATAAAACGGAATCAGCATCAGCAGATCTTTTTCAAAAATATCATCCAATGAATACGTCTGCACTTTCATAATCGGCACATCATACTGAACCGTTCCGCCCGGCGTGACAATCACATATTTCATTTTGTCCGGTGTTTTTTTGTAAGTCCGAAGGTACAAAACCGCTGTATTGGGAAATGTCACAGTCAATGTTTCCTCTGTGACCTCGCCCTCATCAAGCGCTATCTGTGCATCATATTCAAAAAGCCTTATGGTGATTTTCCCGTCCGGCAGACTACTCTCACACTCAACATGGTATTTCTTCGGTGTTTTTCCAAAAACCGTAAAATTCGTGTCCGTAATCCGTTCTTTATCTGCCTCATCCTGCTGATCTATAAAATGCTCGTTAGGAAAAAACCTAATTTCTTCCTCTCCTGTATATGTTTCCCCGAAAATCTCATTGATTACAGGGATAATCAGTTTCCGGCAGTCATTCAGGATTGTCCGGAACGCCCCGTCATATATATTTGCCATATCCTATCCCTTTCCTGTCCATGCCTTTATCATATCATTTTTTTATCCCAAATTCAATCATCACATAGTGACATAGTACTTACATTTTAACAAATATTCCATAACGTTTTTTTAAAAAATACAGCATCCTCCCTAAAAGCAGCTGCGCTTTCACCCACCCATGAAAAGCGCCAAAATCTCTCCCCCCTGAAAATTTTCCAAAAAGGCCTTGTTCGTGACGCTGCGTAATGATTTATAATACATGTCAGGAGGTAAGCGATCATGGCAAAATATAGGGCAATACCGGTAGGATTTATGACAGTCGGCGAAGCAGCCAGGAAAATGGGCGTCACCGTCCGTACCCTGCAATACTACGATAAAGAAGGGCTTTTCTCTGGACGATATCAAACAACGCCTGATCTCTTTAGAGACGCCCGCCGACGTGGCAGAAGCTCTTACGGAACAGGCAAATGACATCCGCCAGAAAATAGAACAGCTCAAGGCTTCCCTGCTGGCAATCGAACAGCTAAAAACCGAAGTTCTACAGATGCATACAGTCAACTTCAAGATGTATGCAGATATCATCGTCAACCTGCAGATGAAGAATGACGCCTACTGTCATATCAAACACTTAGACGACGATACGCTGGATCATATCCGCAGTCAGTTCGATAAGGAAAGCGGCCTGGATTTTATGGACAGATTCAACCGTCTCAGCGATGAAATCATACAGCTTTAAACACAAAACATACCGCCAGAAAGCGAAAAATGCCAGCAGATCGTAAAAGAATATTGGGGCCTGATCATGGAGTTCACAAACGGTGATACGGGCATGCTTCCAAAATTGGTGGAAATCGGCGATATCGATACCGCCACAACCCCATGGGAACAGCGGCAAAAGCCGCAAACGACTATTTATACTGCTTAACAGTTAAAATTTCTGAGCAACTCGACTACATAACGCCAGCCATATACGTTTGACCAGTGAGATACGGTAAATTCTGGCGTTATACTGTGGTATGTGGAATCCTTCTGAGCAGACAAAAATCCAAATAGCCTGGGGAAATTTTTCAAACCGTCTCATTGCATGGAACCTGCCGCTAGCTTATAATGAAGGCAGGAGGTATCAGATATGGCAGACGAAGACAGGAAAGATTTTAACGCTATGCTGCATGACAGCAAGGATATGCCCAAGATCCAGACCATTACCGACCAAAAAAGCATCGAGAAATACGGCGGGAGCAGAATGTACTTCGCCCCGCCCATGGACTATGACAAGGTGATGAAACGGATTCCCTATAGCAAAGTGATCACCGTGGGAAAAATCCGTGAACATTTCGCGGCGCTGAATGGGGCGGATTTCACAGAACCGATTACAGCCGGGATATTCGTATCGATTGCGGCCTGGGCCAGTCACCAGCGTACCGAAGACAAAACTCCGTATTGGCGGACATTGAAAGCGGGCGGAGAGCTCAACGCCAAATACCCCGGCGGCGTAGAAGCACAGAAAGAAATGCTGGAAGCAGAAGGGCATACCATCGTTCAAAAGGAGCGCAAAAATATCAGATACTATGTGCAGGATTATGAAAAGGCGCTGTTCCAATTGAACGGAACATGCCCATAGCGCGCTGGCCTGCTTCCTTTCCGTCAAATGGCGCAGAATGAATCATCTATCTGCAAGGCGGAGAAGAGGGGCCATACATTGTGGATGAATGAACTGTTTCAAGAGCGAAGATTTTCTTTCACTACATATCAAGATATGATATAATCGATTTCAAGAAAGAGGGGTATCATTGTATGGGATTGGCGGAATTTGAGAGAAAAAAGGATGAAAAAATCAATGGCGTGATTTATGATATGTCGCCATCGGTCGGATACAGTCATTGCATTGTTAATGGTAATATTTATAGGATAATAGCAAATGGATTAAGGAATAGCATATGTTTCGCATCAATCGAAAATTTGGATTTCAAATTTCATCCGGAAGAAAATGATGACTATCTGTGTCCAGATATCATGATTATATGTGAAAGGAAGCATTTAAAAGGCGGAGCCTACAACGGAGTCCCTAAATTTATAGCTGAGACATTGAGCCCTTCTACAACTAAGAGAGATCGAACAGAGAAAAAGGATATCTATGAACACGCAGGTGTAGAAGAATACTGGATTGTTTCTCCTCAGGGTTCCGTGGAAATTTACTATCTGCAGGATGGAAAATACATCTTAGAGCAGAACTATATGCTTCAGGATAATAAAGATGATAATGCAGATGTTGAAATTTCGTTAAAAGCGTTTCCTCATATTAAAATGACGTTGGGAGATATTTTTGAAGGGGTATTCGAAAGGTAATTTGGGGAGTTTCATATACTAAATCAGTTATTTTCCAACAGTTCGTAAGGAATTGTCTACAAATAACTGATGCAAGTTTATAGCCGTTTTCCTTGTATTTCCGGGCTTTCTCGTAAACAAGTTGCATCAGTTATTTTCCGACAGTTCCTAAGTCGGATTGCAGAGAGGTAAGCCCCCCAGGCCGCAGACCTGCGAATCCCCCTTGCGCAAGGCCAATCTCACGTCTCCCTGCTGACCATGTACAGCGAGTAGAAATACTGTCTCTTCTCCATCAGCTCCTGGAAGGTTCCCCGCTCCGTAATCCGACCGTTTTTCATCACCACAATCCCATCGAACCGGCTCAGCGTCTTCTCGTCCAGCCTGTGGGTCACCACCAGCCTGGTCAGGCCCCGGATGTTCAGGATGGAGTCGGTGACGCCCTCCGCCGTCTCCGCGTCCAGGGCGGAAGTGGCTTCGTCCACCAGGAGCACAGGGGATTTCCGCAGAAGGCTCCTGGCGATAGCGATGCGCTGTCTCTCGCCGCCTGACAGACAGGAGCCGCCTTCCCCACAGGCATACCCCTCCCCCTTCTCCTCGATGAGCCTGGACAGTCCGGCTCCGTTTACCGCCCGGTCTACCTGCTCCCTGTCGAACTCCCGGAACATGCATATATTCTGTACGATTGTATCATCGAAGATGAACACGTTCTGCTGGATCACGGAAATCACGTCGAATATGCTGTCCGGCTGGAGACGGCTGATCTCCTTTCCGCCCACCGTGATGCTCCCGCTGTACCCCGGATAGCTCCCCATGATCAGGTTCAACATGGTGGACTTGCCCGATCCGGAACCGCCTACGATTGCATAGCTCTTGCCCGTCTCGAACCGGAGACTCACGTCCTTCAATACGCTGTCCCCCTCCTCATAGGCGAAATCCACATGGTCAAAGCAGATGCCCTCCCCCACGGTCTCCAACCTCTCCAGGCGCTCCCCGTAAGATACGTCCTCCCCATAGACCGCCATCTTCTCAATGAGCCCCAGGGCAGCCTTCCTGTTGGCCAAAAGCCCCGGCAGCTGCTGAATCGGATTGATGATATAGTTCATCATCTGCACGAAAGCGATCACCACCCCCGGCGTGATCCTCCCCCGGATGCTCAGATATGCCCCGTAACAGAACACGCCCATCTGCACCGCAAAGCTGCCGATAAAGGAAGCGATGTTCACCACCTCCGCCGCTTTCCTGCGCCGGCATTTGGTCTGCTCCAGCTCCCCGTTCCTGTCATAGTACAGCGCTGCCGTCTCCTCCTGGGCCTGGAAGCTTTTGATGACGGCCAGCCCGCTGAGCAGATCCTTCACCATGGACATGAAACTCGCGTTCTTCTCGCTGACTCTCCTCTCCTGTTCCGCGATCCTGTTCCCAAAGGGCAGGGAGATTGCAATGAGCAGAATGCCCAGAACCATCACCACCAAAGTCAGCGACCAGCTGTACCACAGCATCAGCCCGATGGAAGCAACGGCCTGCAGCGCCAGCGTGAGGAACGTGAAGTTGGCCGTCAGGTAATTGGTCTCTATGGAATTCACATCATTGGTCAGCGCCGAGATATAACTGCTGGTATTCTCCTTTCCGAAGGATGCGATCCCTTTGGCGGTGATGGCGTCGAAGGCCTTATTCCGGTAGCCCTCCACCGCCTTTCTGATGAAATTGTGCCTGAACTGTCTGTCCAGCAGCCATATCCCTACCGTCAGCAGCATGAACACCGCCGCCGTCCTCACAAGCTCCATGAGCATCCCCAGATCTCCGCTCATGGACACGTCCGTCAGCTCCTTGAGCAGATATGCGATTCCCACCTGCATCCCGGCGGAGAGTATGACGGCTATGACAGCCAGCGCGAAATTCGCCCTGTTGTTCTGGTAGAATTCACGGATATATCCTCTTGCCACCTGTTTCTGCGTGCTTTTGTCCATATGGATGACCATCCTTTCTGTAACCTGCAGCCTGATGCGGCCTACAGTCCTTATATCGCCTTTGGCGGATTCCCGGCTCTGCTGCCTGGCCGCTTTCCGACATACCGTTTCCCAGCCATGCCGATTTCCAGACATGCCGCCTGCAACGGTGTCTCCGGCTATAGCTACAGTATACAGAAATTTCCATGGCTGTAAATATCATCTGCGCAACAGGTGGATTTCCATGTGCAAGAGGTGATATTCCCTCTTTTTGGACGCAAAAAAGACGCATGGTTTACAATTTGCTGTTCCATACGCCTTTACGCTACCCAAAACATCAGAACGCCGGAACCTCCAGTCTGCCACGTGGGCATTCCGGCAGGATATGTCCGGAATCTGCGCCGCACATATCTGCCGCAAAGTTACATATACTAACCGCGGAGGGATTTTTATGAAGACTTTGAGACGATATACCGTTATCGGCATCCTTTTTGTCATGCTCACCGGCACGCTGGCACACTTCCTGTATGATTGGAGCGGAAAGCACGCTGTGGTCGGCCTTTTCTCCCCGGTCAATGAATCGGTCTGGGAGCATATGAAGCTGCTGTTCTTTCCCATGCTCCTGTACTCGCTGTTCCTGATCGGCAGGCTGAAAGGAGACTTCCCCTGCCTCCCCTCTTCCCTTTGGGCAGGGCTTTTGGCCGGGACATTGGCGATTCCGCTCTTATACTATGGCTATACCTGTATCCTGGGCAGGGATGTGTTCCTTCTGGATCTCGGCATCTTTCTTCTGAGCGTCCTGATTGCGTTCCGGATTGCCTGCCGCCTCGCCCTGTCCTGCAAGGGAAAGCCCTATGGCATTTTGTTGGGCTGCTTTGTCTGCATCCTTTTGGCCTGCTTCCTGTGGTTCACCTATCACCCGCCGAAGGCCGGGCTCTTCACGGATCCCACCGCCCGGGAGGAGGCTGTTCTGCCGCCTCTCTTTTTTGTGCAAGGATAGAGAGGAAAAATGTAAGGAAATGTCTTATAATGATAAAGACACATTTAAGTCCGCAAAGCACAATACATACGAGGAGGTATCTCATGGAATGGGTCGAAAGATTAAACCAAAGCATGGATTATATTGAGGAACATTTGACAGGCGAAATCGACTATGAACAGCTGGGGCGGATCGCCTGCTGCTCCACCTATCACTATCAGAGGATGTTTACCTATATGGCGGGCATCACTCTGGCAGAGTATATCCGACGGAGAAAAATGTCTTTAGCGGCGGTAGACTTGCAGGGCGGGGATGCACGGATCATCGATATCGCAGAGAAGTACGGCTACCGTTCCCCCACCGCATTCAACAGGGCGTTCCAGTCTTTTCACGGGATAGCCCCCTCGTCCGTGAAAGACGAGGGCGTATCCGTGAAGTCTTTTTCTCCCATTGTGTTTACAATTGCTGTGAAAGGAGCGACAGAGATGAATTATCGAATCGAAACAAAAGAAGCCTTCCGCATTATCGGCGTATCTGCACCGCTTGACAGGGAAATCGAAAGCAACTTTATGGTGGTGCCCAAGATGTGGCAGGAGGCGTCCGCAAACGGAACCATACAGAAGCTGGCAGGAATGATGGATACGCCGCCAATGGGGCTTTTGGGCATAAGCGTCTGCAACGAGGAAGAACAATGGAAATATTTCATTGCCGTTTCCAGTACAAAGACAGGCGGCGGGTTTGAAGAATATACCGTTCCTGCGTCCACTTGGGCAATCTTTTCCGGAACAGGCACGAACCAGTCGATACAGGAATTGGAGCGGCGGATCATAACAGAGTGGCTTCCGGCCTCCGGGTATGAATATGCCAACGCCCCTGATATTGAGGTTTACTTAAATCCGGATCCTCAGAACGCGCAATACGAGGTATGGATACCCGTAACAAAGAAAAAGGCGTAACAGGGAAATCGTTCAGTCCTCCCGCCTCTCCAGCTCCCAGGTATGCCTGTTCCTGCGGAAATACAGGCATACCCCGATGCCCGCAAAAGCGATTACGAAGAACAGGAACGCCGCCCCGGAGCTTTTCGGGTTCAAAAGTGTAATCCCTGTTGTAGTTGAATTGCGCTTGAACACCGCAGAGATTGTGAAGCGCCGATTGCCACAAATAAATGCACCTTTACATCCGACATCGATAGACGCTGATATCATGCCTGTCATGGGCGCAGCCGCGCAGGTGGAAGTTTTTTAACGAACGGGACGGGAAATGTCGGAGCAGGCCGCTGCGGCTTTTCAGGATTCCCGCAGCAGCAGCTTCGTGTAGTCCTCCCGGGGATGCTCGAATATCTCTTCCGTCTCCCCAATCTCAATGATCCGCCCCTCTTTCATCACCATGATCCTGTCGCACATGCGGTAGACTACATTGATGTCGTGGGAAATGAAGAGGTAGGCCAGGTGCATCTCTTGTTGGAGACGCTGCAGCAGCTCCATGATCTGAGCCTGTATGGTCACGTCCAGAGCCGACACAGGCTCGTCCGCCACCAGGAAGCCCGGGCTCGT
>OFFF01000877.1_pt1 | contig 20774 bp, 20 predicted proteins | sample 1521301 | NCBI WGS metagenome assembly OFFF01 (sample SAMEA3504101, study PRJEB24116) | mouse gut metagenome | biome: mouse gut; feature: mouse-associated habitat; material: faeces | place: Denmark | collected 2011
CGTCCGTCAGGGCAGAAAAATCGGGCGCAATGAGCCCTGTCCCTGTGGGAGCGGCAGGAAATATAAGAATTGCTGTGGAAAAGGGAGGTAGCCTGTTGGGATTGGCTGGGATATGGTAGCCCGGACAGGTAGCCCGGACATGAAAAAATACTTGCAGAATCACCGGATTTATGATAAAATATTCAATTAGGAAGACCTATACCCAGAGCATGTACCAACCCATATACAAAAGATAAAATGGGTATGTTCTTCCGACAGGAAAAGGCAGAGAGCATAGTACACTGCCTTTTTTGTGTTACAAAATAGTGCCCCAGGACAGCAGCCGCTGCGGCAGGAGGACATATGCGCATGCACAGACTCATTATGCTGAAATACATCCCCGACAAGACAATGGGCATAGACATGAAACTGACCGGCCGCAGGCTGAAAAGCCTCTGCGACAGGCGTGAAATCACGGTAAAGACAATCCAAAAGGAGTTGTACATCGGCTCCTTCCAGTCCGTCTACGCCTGGTTTGCGGGGAAGACCCTGCCAAGTCTGGACAATATGTACCGCCTCAGCAGGCTCCTGCGTGTCCCCATGGACGAGATGATAGTAGATATGGCGGGGGAGTGCTGGGTTCCGCTGGAATTGGAGAGCACGGAGACCGAAAGTGCGAACGGCCGTATTTTTGTATATGCTAACAGATTATATATGTAGCGATTAAATCTTGCCAAAAACCGGATAAACGGCATGACTGGCTGTGCTATGCGACTGGCAAGAATTAAATGCCGTTTATATAGAAGAACTGGCGGGCTGAGAGGCCCGCCTTTCAGTTGTAAACTGAATGACATCCTCTGTGGGCTTATCTATAATAAAAGGGAACAGTCGGCAGAAGCCTGCCGCAGCACCTATAAACCAAGGAGGACACAGGATGAAGATTAGGACGGACTATGTGACAAATTCCAGTAGCAGCAGTTTTATCATTGCCAGAAGGGAGGCTCTGTCGCAACGCCAGAAGGACGCTATAGTAGATTTCGTAGTGTCCAGGATGCTGGGCGAGAAGGTGGCTTCCTCTCGGGAAGAACTGGACGGATATGCCCGGGAGTATGGAATCAATGACGAGAAGCGGACACGGATGCAGGCAGGAATCGACCAGGGGCTGTCCATATATTCCGGCTATGTCTCCTTTGAGGAGGGGAATGAGATTGAATATCTGATGAAAGGCCTGTGGAAAGCCCTGGAAAAAGCGGATTCCGAATCTTTTGCGGGCATCGACACCTCACTGGATTATTGACGGCGGTGCTAAGATGGAGAAAAACAGTTTGCACCATATCAGAGGAAAACGATATCCATACCTTTCAGCGTTCGATGAGGATACGGGCCTGTACTTTAGGACAGGAATATTAAAAGACGGAAAGGATACGGGCATCGACCCGTTCAGGGCAGACTTCCCGGAGCTTTTGGACGTCGGCATCATGGGGAGCTGCAGCCACGGGGAAAGCGGATTGTGCCAGAAAGCAGGAATCGACTGCTATCAGAGCGGGCCGCAAATCCGCCAGAACCATATGTCCCTGGATGATTTCAGACGGATTGTGGAGGAATGCCGGGGGAGGACATACCAGTTTGCTCTGGGCGGCAGAGGAGACCCCGACCAGCATCCGGATTTCGCGGAAATGCTGGCGTATAGCCGCCGCCATGGGATTGTGCCTAATTTTACGACTTCTGGACTGGGAATGACGTCCGGTATAGCAGAGCTGTGCCGCAAATATTGTGGGGCAGTTGCGGTAAGCTGGTATCGGAGCCGTTATACAGACAGGGCGATAGACATCTGCTTCAGGCCGGTGTCAGGACGAATGTCCATTATGTGCTGGACACGAGGACATTGAAAGAAGCGGTCCGGCTTTTGAAAGAGGACGGATTTCCCAAAGGCATCAATGCGGTGGTCTTTCTGCTGTATAAGCCCGTAGGGCTGGGGACAAGGGAATATATCATAACGGAAAGGACCGAACATCTGAAAGAATTCTTTGCGTTGATTGACAGAGGAGGGTATCCCTTTAAAATAGGATTCGACTCATGTACGGTACCCGGCCTGCTTCGGTACTCAAAGGCCACCGACCCGGCAAGCATTGATACATGCGAGGGTGGCCGGTGGTCAGCTTACATCACGCCGGATATGCAGATGCTTCCCTGCAGCTTTGACAATCAGCAGATGCACTGGGCAATGGATTTACGGAAACATACGATTGAGGAGGCGTGGAACAGCCAACGCTTTAGCGAATTCCGCAAAATCATGGCAGACGCGTGCCCTGAGTGCGACAAAAGGGAAAACTGTATGGGAGGTTGCCCTATCTGCCCGGAAATCGTATTGTGCGGACAGACATCTCGAAGACAGATATACCAATATACGGAAAGCGGATACACCGAAGCCCGATACATTGAAACATTGAATACAGAACAAGGAGAAAAGCAGACATGAAGATACGGACAGATTTTGTTGCCAATTCGAGCTCCAGCAGTTTCATACTTGCCAGGAAAGGCGCTCTGACAGAGCAGCAGAAAGCGGCAATCATCGCATACGTGGAGGAGAACTTGTTGGGCCAGCGTGTAGAGACGCTTGAGCAGCTGCGGGAATTCGCGGATAAGAACGGATTCAGCGAGGATGGAGAGCTCTTCAGGGAAGCTCGGGAATATCTGGAGAAAGGCTATGTCATAAGCGGCGATACGATTGACTTTGAATGCATGTTCGGAGAAGAATATGTGGATGTGCTGCACGGGATCTGGAAGGTCCTGGAGAAGAATGGAGATGGGAACTTTGTAGGCATTGATGTAGACTTGACATATTGAGCCAGAAGCAGATAAGTACCCAGGATCGGATATAACCACAGACAGGGCATCGCCCAGACAGAAAAAATCGCGCCCCGGGCAGTGCATGATCTCCCCCATCTCCGCAGACCCTAATAGGACACCAACCCTGCAGAGGTCTGCCGATGAAAAACCGAACACCCCCAGCCAACCGTATACCCCACCTCCTGCTGGGCGCCCTGAGCACCCTGGCCGCCCTCACCGCCGCCCTTGCGCTCTGGACTGCCCGGGCGGAGGCCTTTGCCCACTACGCGCCGGAATGCGGGCAGGAGAATCTGCTGCCCCTTCTCCGGAAGGAAAACCTGACCGAAGCCGACTACGTCCTCGTCTTCCACCAGACAGGCCTGGCCAGGCCCGGCGTAGACCAGCTCTATGCCTCCGGCAGACAGCAGGAGCTCCTGGGCCTCCAGCAGAGGTTCTTCGCCGATGCCGAGGTGGAGTGCAGCCACAGCAACCTGTTCACCCGCAGCGAGAGATTGACGAATTTCCGCTCATTAGTCTATGATGTTGACTTTCTCCCCACGGTCCAGGACGGGGACATCCTCATCACCTTCAACGGCCATGTCTTTGGCTGGCGCAGCGGCCATGCCGCCATCGTGGTGGACGCCGAAGAACGCCTGACGCTGGAGGCCATCATGCCGGGCTGCGATTCCGGAATCTGCGGCCTGGAGAGCTGGGAGGAATACCCCGGCTTCGCCCTGCTCCGGCTGAAAGGTGCCTCCGCGCAGGAGCGGCGGCAGATTGCAGCGTATGCCAGAGAGCACCTGACCGGCCTGCCCTACAGCCTTACGGCCTTTACTGAAAGCGGCGGAGCAGGTGCGGGGACGATGCCTCTTTCCGGCACCCAGTGCGCCCATCTGGTCTGGTACGCCTACCATCAATTCGGCTACGACCTGGACAGCAACGGCGGATTCGTGGTCACGCCGGAGGATCTGTACCGCAGCAGCCTCCTGGAGCTTGTCCAGATTTACGGTCTGCCTCCCAATTCTTAAGAAAATCTAAAATATGCAAATTTCTTTATTAATTTTGCATATACCCCTTGAAAAAGCATACGGAAAATCGTATATTAGTAATATACACTTGATTTGATGCTTGATATGGAGGAAGGAAATGACAAAAGCAGAAATTTTAAAGAAAGAAATTTTGGGGCAGTATCGCAGCGTGCGCCAGTTTGCACTGGAGATGAATATTCCCTACAGCACCTTGGTGACGGCATTGGAGCGCGGTATTGAAGGCATGGCCTATGGAACCGTTATCAAGATGTGCGACAAGCTGAGCCTGAACCCGGTGGATTTCTCTTCTTTGGAGAGGGATACGTCGCTGGGAGCGCAGCTTTTGGAGAACCGGGTGATGCAGAATTATGTGAAGCTGAACCAGGCAGGCCGGGACAAAGTGCTGGAGTTGATGGATGACTTCGTACAGATTGACAGGTATAAGGCAAAGGGGAAGAAGACCAAGTAGGATAAGTAGTCGGTATAGACAGTCAGGTAATCGGGTAGTCAGATAGTCAAGCAAGGCAAGTGGTATGAAAAGGGAGTATCGCGAATGATACTCCCTTCTTTGGCGCCAATAAATCAGACGCTAGAAATAGCCATCGAACATCATGCCCGTGTACGCGCTTGTGATGTAGGGATTGGGGTAATTGTGCCCCGGGTTCTTGTAGGCCACCATGACCTTCTCCACATAGTCCATGGGATTCAGGGATACCTGGTCGCTCTTGCGCAGGAGCATGTTGGAGAAGCTCTTCAGGGAACCGAAGGTCTCGTTGATGTCCTGGGTCCCGGCGGCAGTCTCCCGCAGCGTGTCCCTGTCGATGTCAAGCGTCCCGTCCTCCGCCAGGTTCAGGCCCATGGTCTCCAGGGAGCTGCCATATACGGAGGCAATCCCCTTCATCTCCCTGATCAGCTGCCTGCTCCTGGTCTGGGTCTCCAGATAGGAAGAGGCGGCCCTGACGAAATCATTGTATCCGCCCACCAGATGGAACACGTTGTCGGTGAGGGACTCCACGTCTGTCTTCAGGCCGATCTTCGTGGGCTGCCCCTCGGGGCTGATTCCGGTCAGGCGGATGTCGAACAGCTGTCCCAGGGTCAGATGGTTGGACTGGGAGGTGAGCTCTTCGCCGTCCACAGAGAAGCTTGCGTTGGACGCGTCCCGGCTGGTATAGTCCAGCCCCAGGTATTCCACCGCCCCGTGGGTCTTGCTGGTATGGTCGTCGCTGACAGCGAATATATAGTCCCTGCCCGGAGCCAGCCCTGTGGCCTCTGAGGTCAGCCGCAGAGAGGTGCGCCCTTCCGATTCCGCCAGGGAAGCCCGCAGGCCGATGTCGGAATTGTTGATCAGGCGGATCAGGCGCTCCTGGACCTGCTGGTTGGTCTCGCCCTCCCCCACCGAGAACTGGAACTCATAGTTCATGTCGTTGATGTTCACGTCGAAGGAATAGGTATCCGGCGGCAGCGCCGCACGGCCGTTGCCCTGCAGGAACAGCCCCAGGTTCTCCTGGGTGGTGGCGAGCGCATGCACCTCAAGCTGGAAATCCGGCACCTCCGTCTTGGACTCCTCAGAGCCCACATATACGGCGGTGGCTACGCCCTCGTCGGTGGAATAGGCGCTCTTCTTGCGGAACAGCCCATCCTTCTCCAGCCCCCCGAGCTGCGCGATGGTATTGCGCAGTCCTCTGGCGTTTTCCTTCAGATTCACAGCGTACTGCTGCGTATCCTTGCTGGTAGTGGGAAGATACCAGGGTTCGTCTTTATTTAATTTGACAATGGAGTTGTATACGCTGCGGAGCTCGCTCTTCTTGTGGGTATCGTACTTGGTCAGGGGCTTCGGCGCGTAAGTGCTGACATAATTATTATATACTGTATTTAAGACGGGTCCCATTGTCAGGCCTCCTTTCCTCACAGGTATCCATTCTGGCAATCCGTTGCCATTTTTTATAATATCGGACAGAACCTGCGTTTTTTTAATAGCATTCTTGATAAATTCTTCATGAATTCCTGAAAAACAGGAGACAGGGGCGCAGGAGGCGCGGCCGCCGCTATAGACACGGCGGAAAACCTCCCGATGGCACGGCGAAATGACCCGGCAAAACCGCGAAAAAACAGTTGACGCGGCCCGATTTCTATGATATAGTAGGGAAACGAGATAAGGTTTTAGGTCTTTTTTTTATGCTTAAAATTTTTTAAGCCGAGCAAAATAAGATGGCGAGTCTAAAGAACATGTGGAGGTAGCGAAATGCGTACAAAAATCACATTGGCCTGCACCGAGTGCAAGCAGCGTAACTACAATACTACCAAGGAGAAGAAGAACCATCCCGAGAGAATGGAAATCAAGAAGTACTGCAGGTTCTGCAGGAAGCATACGCTGCACAAGGAAACCAAATAAGAGCCGGGCGGCCGCGTGGGATTCTGTCCTGCGCGCAAGACGCATTATGGATGCGCAAAGTGCATGTGCAGAGCGCATTATATACTGCTTAACGATTTCACTTGCCGTGAAACCAGACTGCATAACGCTGACTGGTTCATTCGCATGATTACATTAGGCAGCATTCAGCGTTATGCAGTATAAATGTGCAAAGCGTATTATGCTACGCTTTGGGAAAGGCATGGTCGAAATGGGAAATTCCGCGGAAAAGAAAGCGAAGGCCGGCCCCGGCTTTTTCACAGGGGTGAAGGCTGAATTCAAGAAAATCGTATGGCCGGACAGGCAGTCCACCTTGAAGCAGTCCGTGGCAGTGGTGGCGATTTCGGTGGTTCTGGGCGTCATCATCGCGCTGCTGGACTATGTGGCGAAGACCGGCGTGAACTTCATTACATCAATTTAGGGCGAGGGTGATTGCATGGCAGAGGCAAAATGGTATGTAGTCCATACCTACTCAGGATATGAAAACAAAGTCAAAGCCAACATTGAGAAGACCATTGAGAACAACAAGCACCTTGCGGAGCAGATTCTGGAGGTGCGGGTTCCCCTGCAGGATGTGGTGGAGATGAAGAACGGTGCCAGAAGGACTGTCCAGAAGAAGATGTTCCCGGGGTACGTGCTCCTCAACATGGAGATGAACGATGACACCTGGTATGTGGTCCGCAATACCCGCGGCGTCACGGGGTTCGTGGGGCCGGGGAGCAAGCCCGTGCCGCTGACCGAGGCGGAGATGAAGCCTCTGGGCATCAAGACGGAGAACGTGTCCATCGACTTTGGCGAGGGCGACAGCATCGCCGTGGTGGCGGGTATCTGGAAGGATACCGTTGGCATCGTGCAGAAGCTTGATTACAACAAGCAGACAGCTACCATCAACGTAGAACTCTTTGGCAGGGAGACGCCTGTGGAGATCAGTTTTGCGGAGGTCAGGAAGCTTTAAGTCAGGTATTCCCCGCCCGGAAGGGCGGTTAGATACAAAGCGGCCCTTGGGCCGTATGGCGGCTTTGAGGCCGCAGGGCGTTTTGGCGCATGGCGGCAGGACGCTTAGCAGAGTGGGAGCAGCTCTGGCTTATGGGAGCTGCGCCGGATTGCCGCGAGAGGCCGACCGGATCGGCGGGCGATTGCGGCTCACCACAATAAGGAGGTGCCAAAATGGCAAAGAAGGTAACAGGTTACATTAAATTGCAGATTCCTGCAGGTAAGGCTACACCGGCTCCGCCCGTAGGCCCTGCGCTTGGACAGCACGGCGTGAACATCGTGGAGTTCACCAAGCAGTTCAACGCCAGGACGGCGGACAAGGGCGATGTCATCATCCCTGTAGTCATTACCGTGTATGCAGACAGGTCTTTCAGTTTCATTACGAAGACTCCCCCTGCGCCGGTGCTGATCAAGAAGGCCTGCAACATCAAGTCAGGCTCCGCAGCGCCCAACAAGACAAAGGTGGCCACGCTCTCCAAGGCGAAGCTCCAGGAGATTGCGGAGATGAAGATGCCCGACCTGAACGCGGCCAGCCTGGAGGCGGCCATGAGCATGATCGCCGGAACGGCGCGCAGCATGGGCGTTACGGTCGAGGAGTAGCCGGTTTTCCGGCACAGAGCCGTCAGACAAAGACAATTGGGAGACAACGGAAGGTTGTCGCTTGAACCTGGGAGGGGACAATTCTGAAAGTTCCTTTCACATTTTGATTGGTATGTGCGCCGACGCGCGCAGGAGGGTGTAAGAATGAAGCATGGAAAGAAATATAACGAAATCGCGAAGCTGGTAGACCGCACCGTCGCATATGAGCCCGAGGAGGCAATCGCGCTGGTGAAGAAGACCGCGGCCGCGAAATTTGACGAGACCGTAGAAGTGCATATCAAGACAGGCTGTGACGGACGTCACGCGGAGCAGCAGATCCGCGGCGCCGTAGTGCTGCCCAACGGAACCGGCAAGACCGTCAGGGTGCTGGTATTCGCAAAGGGCGACAAGCTGGCGGAGGCCGAGGCCGCAGGCGCGGACTTCACAGGCGGCGAGGAGCTCATCCCCAAGATTCAGAAGGAAGGCTGGCTGGACTTCGACGTAGTGGTGGCCACCCCCGACATGATGGGCGTGGTAGGACGCCTTGGTAAGGTTCTGGGTCCCAAGGGCCTGATGCCCAACCCCAAGGCCGGCACCGTCACCATGGACGTCACCAAGGCGGTCAAGGAGATCAAAGCCGGTAAGATTGAGTACAGGCTGGACAAGACCAACATCGTGCATGTGCCCGTAGGAAAGGTTTCCTTTACGGACGAGGCGCTCCTGCAGAACTTCAACGCCCTGATGGACGCCATCGTCAAGGCGAGGCCCAGCGCCCTGAAGGGACAGTACCTGAGGAGCATCACGCTGGCCAGCACCATGGGCCCCGGCGTGAAGGTGAATGTGCTGAAGTTCTAAGTGTGCAAAGATTTTCTAAGCGGCCAAGGGACGCCCGCTAAGAAAATCTATATTGCACACGGAAGAATGCCCAAAGTGCGGGCATTCTTCAAGCGCAACTTTTTGCGCTTTGACTTGCACCGATTTGAAAATAAGGGTTGACGCAAAGCAGCCCTTATGATATGATACAAAAAGTTCCAAAAGGCCGAAGACAGTAGGTGCGAGGATATCCGAGCGTAAATCCTACCGAGGAGAAGAGTGCAGCACAGAGTATTTCCTCCCTAAGGCTATCTTGGGGAGGTTTTTTATATCTATTGTACCAACCTCTTTTATCGGCACAAAATCTAATAAGGAGGTAATGAAATGGCAAAGGTTGAGTTAAAGAAACCCATCGTAGACGAGATTTCCGCTCATATCAAAGATGCCCAGTCCGTAGTCCTGGTAGACTACCGCGGGCTCACTGTAGAGCAGGATACCAGGCTCCGCAAGAACATGCGCGAGGCGGGAGTCGTCTACAAGGTGTACAAGAACACTTTCATGAACTTCGCGTTCAAGGGCACGCAGTTCGAAGGCCTTGCTGAGTATCTGGAAGGCCCCACCGCGGTAGCAATCGCCACCGAGGATGCAACGGCTCCCGCCAGGATCCTCTCCGAGTTCGCCAAGACTGCCGACAAGCTGGAAATCAAGGCCGGCGTGGTCGAGGGCACCGTGTATGATGCCAAGGGCATGGAGACCATCGCAAGCATTCCTTCCAGGGAAGTGCTCATTTCCAGACTGCTGGGAAGCCTGCAGAGCCCTGTCACCAACTTCGCGCGCGTCATCAACCAGATTGCGGAGAAGAACGGCGGCAGCAGCGATGCCGCATAGTAATGTGCAGAGTACGCACATATGCAGAGTACGCGCATATGCAGAGTACGCACATATGCAGAGTACGCGCATATGCAGAGTACGCACATATGCAGAGTGTGCGCATACGTAGATTGCGCACGGAACCGGGACACAGAAATACCAAAATAGAAAATGGAGGATAATAAAATGGCTAAATTAACAGCTCAGGAACTGATTGATGCTATCAAAGAGATGACCGTATTAGAGTTGAACGACCTGGTAAAGGCTTGCGAAGAGGAGTTCGGCGTATCCGCTGCAGCGGGCGTTGTGGTTGCGGCAGCCGGCCCTGCGGAAGCGGCTGAGGAGAAGACCGAGTTCGACGTAGAGCTGACCGAGGTCGGCGCCGAGAAGGTTAAGGTCATCAAGGTCGTGCGTGAGATCACCGGTCTTGGCCTGAAGGAGGCGAAGGATGCCGTCGAGAGCGCTCCGAAGGTACTGAAGGAGGGCGTCTCCAAGGAAGAGGCAGAGGAGATCAAGAAGAAGATTGAGGAAGTAGGCGCAAAGGCTACTCTGAAATAATTCTGCCAAAAGACATGCCAGATGCGTTTGGCTGTATGCCGGGATAAAAGGCAGCCTTGTACCAGAGAAAAGGCTGCCTTTTCTTTTTAAACTTCAATTTATACTGCTTAACGATTTCACTTGCCGTGAAACCAGACTGCATAACGCTGACTGGTTCAATCGCTTGATTGCATTAGGCAGTATTCAGCGTTATGCAGTATATATATAGCAATAAAATCCTGCTCAAAAATCAGATAAACGGAATGATCAAAAATTTCCTAAATTTTCTAAAAATAGACTTGACCCCTTTTACTGTTTGTGATATTATGGATAGTGCACTATTGTGCGATGAAAAATGTGGCGCAAGACTCGCGCTGGTATTATGGTGTGGTGCATGATGATGTGAGGCGTTGTGATGCAGGCATCATAGTATCTTTTCGTGCCTGTTTCAAGGAATGTGACAGGCTTTTTGGTTTATGCCAGGCATATAGGTGCAAAAAGGGAAAGAACGGGGTGAAGTGTCAATGGAGAAAAACAGAATACGTCCGACAGCCGGTACCAGGGTCATGCGTATGAGTTATGCACGTCAAAAAGAGGTCTTAGAGATGCCAGACCTCCTCGAAGTCCAGAAGAATTCCTACCAGTGGTTCCTCAGCGAGGGCCTGAAGGAAGCCTTTGACGACATATCTCCCATCGCGGACTACAGCGGCTCCTTGAGTCTGGAATTTGTGGACTTTGAGCTGAGCAAGAAGGACGTGAAGTATTCCATCGAGGAATGCAAGGAGAGGGACGCCACCTACGCGGCGCCTCTGACGGTAACGGTACGCCTCTATAATAAAGAAAAAGAAGAGATCAGTGAACATAAGATTTTCATGGGCGATCTGCCTCTGATGACAGAGACCGGCACTTTCGTGATCAACGGCGCGGAGCGCGTCATTGTAAGCCAGTTGGTGCGTTCCCCCGGCATCTACTATGCCATCGGACACGACAAGCTGGGCAAGAGGCTGTACTCCTGTACCGTAATCCCCAGCCGGGGCGCGTGGCTGGAGTACGAGACGGACTCCAACGACGTCTTCTATGTCCGTGTGGACAGGACCCGTAAGGTTCCCGTCACGGTCCTGATCCGCGCCCTGGGAATCGGCACCAATGACGAGATCCGGGAGGTGTTCGGCGACGAGCCCAAGATAGAGGCCAGCTTTACCAAGGACACTGCTGAGAATTATCAGGAGGGTCTGTTAGAGCTGTACAAAAAGATCCGCCCCGGCGAGCCTCTGAGCGTGGAGAGCGCGGAGAGCCTGATCAACGCCATGTTCTTCGACCCCCGCAGATATGACCTGGCCAAGGTGGGCAGATATAAGTTCAACAAGAAGCTGGCCCTCCGGAACCGCATCCGGAACCAGATCCTGGCGGCGGACGTGGTGGATCCCTCCACAGGCGAGATCCTGGCGGCGGCGGGAGACAAAGTGACCATGGAGCTGGCGGATGCCGTCCAGAATGCTGCGGTTCCCTTCGTCTATATCCAGACAGAGGAGAAGAACGTCAAAGTCCTTTCCAACATGATGGTGGACCTGACTGCCTATGTGGACTGTGACCCCAGGGATTTCGGCATCCGTGAGAAGGTGTATTATCCGGTGCTGGCCAAGATTCTGGAAGAGTTCTCCGACAATCCGGAGAAGCTGGCGGAGGCCATCAAGAAGAATGTGCATGAGCTGGTTCCCAAACATGTGACCAAGGAGGACATCATCGCCTCCATCAATTACAACATGCATCTGGAGTATGGCCTTGGAAATGACGATGACATCGACCATCTGGGCAACAGGCGCATCCGCTCCGTGGGAGAGCTTCTGCAGAACCAGTACCGCATCGGCCTGTCCAGGATGGAGAGGGTGGTGCGCGAGCGCATGACCACCCATGACGCGGACGAGATTTCGCCCCAGTCCCTGATCAATATCAAGCCGGTGACGGCGGCGGTGAAGGAGTTCTTCGGCTCCTCCCAGCTGTCCCAGTTCATGGACCAGAACAATCCCCTGGCCGAGCTGACCAACAAGAGGCGTCTCTCCGCTCTGGGCCCCGGCGGTCTGTCCAGAGACCGTGCGGGATTCGAGGTGCGTGACGTGCATTATTCCCATTACGGGAGGATGTGCCCCATAGAGACCCCTGAAGGCCCTAACATCGGTCTGATCAACTACCTGGCAAGCTATGCCAGGATAAATGAATACGGATTCATTGAAGCGCCTTACAGAAAGGTGGATAAATCCGACCCGAAGAATCCTGTGGTCACGGAGCAGGTGGTATATATGACTGCGGACGAAGAGGACAATTACCATGTGGCCCAGGCAAGTGAGGCCCTGGACGCGGAAGGACATTTTGTCCGCAACAGCGTGTCCGGCCGTTATAGGGAGGAGACTTCCGAGTACCCCCGCGCCATGTTCGACTATATGGACGTTTCGCCCAGGATGGTCTTCTCCGTGGCAACGGCGCTGATTCCTTTCCTGCAGAACGACGATGCCAACCGTGCCCTGATGGGTTCCAACATGCAGCGCCAGGCTGTGCCTCTTCTGACCACGGAAGCGCCTGTGGTAGGCACGGGCATGGAGCCGAAGGCCGCTGTGGACTCCGGCGTCTGTATCGTCGCCAGGAAAGCGGGCACCATCGACTATGTGTCGGCCAAGACGATTCGGATTGCCTATGATGACGGTGAGAAGGAAGAGTTCCACCTGACCAAGTTCTCCCGAAGCAACCAGTCCAACTGCTACAACCAGAAGCCCATCGTGTTCAAGGGCGACCGTGTGGCGGAAGGCCAGGTCATCGCGGACGGCCCCTCCACCGCCATGGGCGAGCTGGGACTGGGCAAGAACCCGCTGATCGGCTTCATGACATGGGAGGGATACAACTACGAGGACGCCGTGCTGCTGAGCGAGCGCCTGGTGCAGGATGACGTGTATACTTCCGTCCACATCGAAGAGTATGAGGCGGAGGCCAGAGATACCAAGCTGGGGCCTGAGGAGATTACCAGGGACGTGCCCGGCGTGGGCGATGACGCCCTGAAGGATTTGGACGACAGAGGCATCATCCGCATCGGTGCGGAGGTGCACGCGGGAGACATCCTGGTGGGCAAGGTCACGCCCAAGGGAGAGACGGAGCTGACCGCGGAAGAGCGGCTGCTGCGCGCTATCTTCGGCGAGAAGGCGAGAGAGGTGCGCGATACCTCCCTGAAGGTTCCCCATGGGGAATATGGCATCGTAGTGGACGCAAAAGTGTTCACCAGGGAGAACAGCGATGAGCTCTCTCCCGGCGTGAATCAGGCAGTCCGCATCTATATAGCCCAGAAGAGAAAGATTTCCGTAGGCGACAAGATGGCAGGCCGCCACGGCAACAAGGGTGTGGTCTCCCGTGTGCTTCCTGTGGAGGATATGCCCTATCTGCCCAACGGCCGTCCCCTGGACATCGTGCTGAATCCCCTGGGCGTGCCTTCCCGTATGAACATCGGGCAGGTGCTGGAGATTCACCTGTCCCTGGCGGCGAAGGCCCTTGGCTTCAACGTGGCCACGCCGATTTTCGACGGCGCCAACGAGAATGATATCATGGACACTCTGGATCTGGCCAACGATTATGTCAATCTGGAGTGGGAGGAGTTCGAGGCGAAGCATAAGGACGAACTGCTTCCGGAGGTCCTGCAGTATCTGTCGGACAACCGGGACCACAGGGAACTGTGGAAGGGCGTGCCCATCTCCCGGGACGGAAAAGTGCGCCTGCGGGACGGCAGGACGGGAGAATATTTCGACAGTCCTGTCACCATCGGCCACATGCATTACCTGAAGCTCCACCATCTGGTGGACGACAAGATTCATGCCCGTTCTACCGGCCCGTACTCCCTGGTGACCCAGCAGCCCCTGGGCGGCAAGGCCCAGTTCGGCGGACAGCGTTTCGGGGAGATGGAAGTGTGGGCCCTGGAGGCCTATGGCGCTTCCTACACCCTGCAGGAGATTCTGACCGTGAAGTCCGATGACGTGGTGGGCCGCGTGAAGACTTACGAGGCGATCATCAAGGGAGACAATATCCCGGAACCCGGCATTCCGGAATCCTTCAAGGTGCTCTTGAAGGAGCTGCAGGCGCTGGGCCTTGACGTGCGGGTGCTGCGGGAGGATCAGACGGAAGTGGAGATCATGGAGTCCATTGACTACGGTGATACGGATTATCGTTATGAGATGGGGGATGACCGGAAATTTGACGATTATGACGATGGCTCTCTGGGCGAGATGGGATATCAGGCACAGGAGTTCGATGAGGATAGCGGTGAGCTTATGAACTCTGAGGAAGAGGAGAACGTGGATGACGACTTCGACGAGGAGGACGACATGGCGTTTGACGCGGCTTCCGATGAATTTGAGGGCGGGGACGAGTTCTAGTGCCCTGCCCCTGGAGAGCGACTACCGATAGGAAAAATAGAAGGGAGTGCCATTAATGTCAGAAACAAAGAATGAAGCAACAGCATATCAGCCGATGACGTTCGATGCCATAAAAATCGGCTTAGCTTCACCTGATAAGATTCGTGAATGGTCCCACGGCGAAGTCATGAAGCCCGAGACGATCAACTACAGGACGCTGAAGCCCGAGCGGGACGGATTGTTCTGTGAGAAGATTTTCGGACCCAACAAGGACTGGGAATGCCATTGCGGTAAGTACAAGAAAATCAGATACAAGGGGGTGGTCTGCGACCGATGCGGCGTGGAAGTCACCAAGTCCAGCGTGCGGAGAGAGCGCATGGGCCATATCGAGCTGGCGGCTCCCGTATCCCATATCTGGTATTTCAAAGGCATTCCCAGCCGTATGGGACTGATACTGGATCTGTCTCCCAGAGTGCTGGAGAAGGTGCTTTATTTTGCGTCCTATATCGTGCTGGATCCCGGCGAGACGGGCCTGGATTATAAGCAGATTCTGTCGGAGAAGGAGTATCAGGACGCCAGAGAGACCTACGGGAACAAGTTCCGGGTGGGGATGGGCGCGGAAGCCATCAAAGAGCTTTTACAGGCCATTGACCTGGAGACGGAGGCGGAGGAGCTGAAGACCGGGCTGCGGGAGTCTTCCGGGCAGAAGCGCGCCCGTATCATCAAGCGGCTGGAAGTGGTGGAGGCTTTCCGGGAATCCGGCAACATGCCTGACTGGATGATCATGGATGTCATCCCTGTCATCCCGCCCGATATCCGGCCCATGGTACAGCTGGACGGCGGCAGGTTCGCCACCTCCGACCTGAACGATTTATACAGAAGGATCATCAACAGGAACAACCGCCTGAAGAGGCTGCTGGAGCTGGGCGCGCCTGACATCATCGTCCGCAACGAGAAGAGGATGCTCCAGGAGGCCGTGGACGCCCTGATTGACAATGGGCGCAGGGGCCGTCCCGTGACGGGGCCCGGCAACCGGGCGCTGAAGTCCCTGTCCGACATGCTGAAGGGCAAGACCGGACGGTTCCGTCAGAACCTTCTGGGCAAGCGCGTGGACTATTCCGGCCGTTCCGTTATTGTGGTGGGGCCGGAGCTGAAGATTTACCAGTGCGGCCTGCCCAAGGAGATGGCTATCGAGCTGTTCAAGCCCTTCGTGATGAAGGAGCTGGTGACGAAAGGAATCAGCCAGAACATCAAGAATGCCAAGAAACTGGTAGACAAGATGGACAATCAGGTGTGGGATGTGCTGGAGGAGGTCATCAAAGAGCATCCTGTGATGCTGAACCGCGCCCCTACGCTGCACAGGCTGGGCATCCAGGCATTTGAGCCCATTCTGGTGGAAGGTAAGGCAATCAAGCTGCATCCGCTGGTGTGTACCGCTTTCAACGCGGACTTTGACGGCGACCAGATGGCAGTGCATCTTCCTCTGTCCGTGGAAGCCCAGGCGGAATGCAGATTCCTGCTGCTTTCGCCCAATAACCTTCTGAAGCCTTCGGACGGCGGCCCGGTGGCGGTTCCCTCCCAGGACATGGTGCTGGGCATCTATTACCTGACCCAGGAGAGGCCCGGCGCATTGGGAGAGGGCAAGGTCTTCCGGAACGTGAATGAGGCTATTCTGGCTTATGAGAATAAATATTGTACATTGCATTCCCGCATCACGGTGCGGGTGTCCAAAAAGGACGCGGAGGGCAATGTGGTCACCGGCAATGTGGAGTCTACACTGGGACGTTTCATATTTAACGAAATTCTGCCTCAGGATCTTGGGTTCGTGGACAGAAGGCTGCCGGAGAATTTCCTGAAGCTGGAAGTGGATTTCCATGTGGACAAGAAAGGCCTGAAGCAGATTCTGGAGAAGGTCATCAATACCCACGGCGCCTCCAGGACTGCCGAAGTGCTGGACGATGTGAAGTCCATCGGCTACAAGTATTCTACCCAGGCTGCCATGACGGTGTCCATTTCCGACATGACCGTGCCCGCGAAAAAACCGGAGCTTTTGGCCCAGGCCCAGGCTACGGTGGATAAGATTTCCACAAACTTCCGCAGAGGACTGATCACTGAGGAAGAGCGCTACCGCGCGGTGGTGGAGACCTGGAACGAGACCGATAAAGAGCTGACGGAAGTGCTGCTGGCCGGTCTGGATAAATATAACAATATCTTCATGATGGCGGACTCCGGTGCCCGCGGTTCCAATCAGCAGATCAAGCAGCTGGCAGGCATGCGAGGCCTGATGGCGGATACCACAGGACGTACCATCGAGCTGCCGATCAAGTCCAATTTCCGTGAGGGGCTGGACGTGCTGGAGTATTTCATGTCGGCCCACGGCGCCCGCAAGGGTCTGTCCGATACGGCTCTGCGCACAGCGGACTCCGGTTATCTGACCAGGCGAATGGTGGACGTGTCCCAGGAGCTGAGCATCCGTGAGGTGGACTGCTCCGAGGGCAGAACGGAGATTCCGGGCATGACGGTCAAGGCCTTCATGGACGGCAAGGAGACCATCGAAAGCCTGAAGGACAGAATCACTGGAAGGTATTCCTGTGAGGACATTTATGATAAAGACGGGGAAATGATTGTGCAGCACAATCACATGATCACCCCCAGCCGCGCGGCCAGGATTCTGAGCACGGGCGTCGACGAGAAGGGAGAGCCCATCGAGGCCATCAAGATCCGTACCATCCTGACCTGCCGTTCCCATGTGGGAATCTGCGCGAAATGCTACGGGGCCAACATGGCCACCGGCGAAGCGGTGCAGGTAGGCGAGGCGGTAGGCATCATCGCCGCCCAGTCCATCGGAGAGCCCGGCACGCAGCTGACCATGAGAACCTTCCACACCGGCGGCGTGGCAGGCGATGACATCACCCAGGGTCTTCCCCGTGTAGAGGAGCTGTTCGAGGCCAGAAAGCCCAAGGGCCTGGCAATCATCGCTGAGTTCGGCGGCAAGGCGGAGCTGCGGGACACCAAGAAGAAGCGCGAGGTAGTGATTTCCAATGAGGAGACAGGGGAGACCAAAGCCTATCTGATTCCTTACGGATCGCGCATCAAAGTGCTGGACGGCCAGATACTGGAAGCCGGTGACGAGCTGACAGAAGGATCCGTGAACCCGCACGATCTGCTGAAAATCAAGGGCATCCGTTCCGTGCAGGACTACATGCTCCGTGAGGTGCAGAGAGTGTACCGTCTGCAGGGCGTGGATATCGCGGATAAGCATATTGAAGTGATCGTGCGCCAGATGCTGAAGAAGGTGCGCATCGAGAACAGCGGGGACACCGAGTTCCTTCCGGGCACGCTGGTGGATGTCCTGGAGTATGAGGACATGAATGAAGCGCTGATGGCGGAGGGCAAGGAGCCTGCGGACGGAAAGCAGGTGCTGCTGGGCATCACCAAGGCGGCCCTTGCCACCAATTCCTTCCTGTCGGCCGCTTCTTTCCAGGAGACCACGAAGGTTCTGACAGAGGCCGCCATCAAGGGCAAGGTGGACAATCTGATTGGCCTGAAGGAGAACGTGATCATCGGTAAGCTGATTCCTGTGGGAACCGGCATGAAGCGCTACCGCAATACAAGGCTGAATACGGATGAGGTGGAGAACATTTCCGTGGAGGAGCTTGACGGGGAAGAGGAGATTCATCTCGAGGAGTCCGTAGGCGGAGCGGGCGATATGCCGGAGGAAGGCGGGGAGCCTGCTGAGGCCGTAGGAGTTGAGGAGGCTGACCTGGCGGACTTCACAGATGAGACCTCGGACGATACGGAGAATGCCGGGTATGATGTGGAGGATGAGGTTCGGGAGGATATCTTTGACGGGGAAGAAGCAGCCGAATACACAGATGAGGATGCGGAAGACGTCGAAGCGTATGCGGAGGATATGGAGGATTCCATAAAAGAAGCCGTCACAGTGGGTGAAGACCAATAAGTCGGACAAAACGGAAGAGACGGAACAGGGCTGTGGATGACGGGCCGAAGGATGCGGATGTGTGTTTTTCAGCAGCAAAATCGACGGCAGAGCGATAAGACAGGAGGGTGCGGCGAACAACGGCACCCTCTTGCCATATGCATGTGCACAAAACGCCGCGGTGCCTGGAGAAGGCCTGCGGAGCGATGCACAGGCCGGGGAGAGGGCAGCAGGGAGCCGGATTCACGGTCGGATCAGGGATTAGTGCGGTGCTGTAAGCAGAGATTATATGCCCGCCGGGGACGGGCGGAGAGGGACAGGATATGAAGATTTTTGTAACGGGAGTGAGGGGACAGCTGGGCCACGATGTGGTGAAGGAGCTGGAGAAGCGCGGCATTGAGGCCGTGGGCGTGGATATTCAGGAGATGGACGTGACGGATGCCGACAGCGTGGACAGGGTCATCAGGGCAGCGGCCCCGGATACGGTGATCCACTGCGCCGCCTATACGGCGGTGGACGCGGCGGAAGACAATGAAGAGGCCTGCCGCAAGGTGAACGCGGACGGCCCCCGCAACATCGCGGCTGTCTGCAATAAGCTGGACATCCCTATGCTGTATATCAGTTCTGACTACGTGTTCGACGGTAAGGGCACGGAGGGCTGGAAGCCGGACGATGCCTGTAATCCACAGAGCGTATACGGATTGACGAAATATGAGGGAGAACTGGCGGTGAAGGAACTTCTGGACAGATATTTCATCGTCCGCATCACATGGACCTTCGGCGTGAACGGCAAGAATTTTGTGAAGACCATGCTGAACCTGTCAAAGAACCATGACACTATCCGGGTGGTGAACGACCAGTTCGGGTCGCCCTCCTACACTTATGACTTGGCGAAGCTTCTGGTGGACATGGTGCTCACGGACAAGTACGGCATCTATCATGCCACCAATGAGGGAATCTGCTCCTGGTATGAGTTTGCCTGTGCCATCTTTCAGGAGGCGGGCATCGAGATGAATGTGGTGCCGGTGACCACGGAGGAGTACGGGGCGAAGGCGAAACGCCCGGCCAACAGCCGGATGGACAAGGAGAAGCTCACGGAGAAGGGATTCGACCGCCTTCCCACCTGGCAGGATGCCCTGACGAGATATATCAGGGCTCTGGAGGAGTCCGGCTTTTTTGAAGAAGCGGGAATCGCACGGCGCGGCTGACGCTGACATAGCGATTATCCGGCAGGGTGACGGAATAGCCGACTGCCCCGGACTGCCTGCGAGCAGGGCAGCCATAGGGGCAGCACGGCAGAGCTTGAGATTCCGGGAGACTATCGAGGTACGAGGAGGGAAAGCGTGGGCAGAAAATGGAGAATGTTCGTGGAGCTGACAAGGAAATGCTACATGGCCATGGCGGGGCTGGAGGAAGCCTACGGCTGCTGGGATGAGGCGTTCGAGGCTCTGAAGGCGGCGGTGGCCGCGGAGAGAGGAAGAGCCGGGGCACATGGCGGAGCTGTATCAGCTGGACGAGGAGACGGATTACGCATATGACATACAGGGTTGGCTGGAGGACTACCTGGACGATTTGGACATGAGGGAAAGCAAGGAGGAACTGCTGGAGGTATGCGATGAGCTGATTGGGATGTTCCGCTGGGAGGAAGAGAAACCGTCAGACATCAGATTCCTGAAGACCGCGGCATTAAAGGGCCTCGGGAGGGCGGAAGAGGCAGCGGCATTCTGCGAAAAGTGGCTGGCAGAAGAGCCACTTTTTGCAGAATGCCGCCGCACCCTGGTAGGCAAGCTGGGAGTTCCAGTGTTTTTCCGCTGCTTCAGCAAACAATCGTCACATTGGGTCAATCGTGTGAAAGATACGTGTTACTCTGCCCTCCAAGTATAAAAATCTGAGCTGCAGACGCAGATAGACCAGTTCTCCGCCAGAGGTAAGGTCATACTCTGCATCAAAGCCTTCGGGGTGCTCATAAAACTCCACTTTATGATGGTACTCATATTGCGGGCGGAAATTGCAGGGAACGCCATACTCATCGAACGCATCAAAACCATTCATGTCCAATGTGCCCTGAATGCACTCCCGGATTTGCTCTGTATCGTCCCACTCCATTTCATCCACACAGGATGGCAGATCCTCATATCTCTTTTCGTGAAGAACATGGAGAATGTCTTTTACTGTCTGAATGGCTATTTCTTTATTCTGCTCTGTCATCAGAATACCTCCTCGCATCATTATCCTTAAAAATATCGATTTTATTGTCTAAAATGATTCTATCACATTTCTGCAGAGAAATCATCTCGCTTTTGATGATTTCCTCTGCCCGTTTGAAGATTTTTTCCACCTGTGCGGTTGCAATCCACTTCCAAATGAGCAAAACGCGGCTGCGAATGCAGACGCAAGAGCGCGCAAGC